>Ga0310811_10001790_pt1 | contig 26695 bp, 19 predicted proteins | sample YCmetagenome_FD_207642 | JGI IMG/M metagenome (GOLD analysis project Ga0310811, IMG submission 207642) | Soil microbial communities from experimental microcosm in Duke University, North Carolina, United States - YC | ecosystem: Engineered > Artificial ecosystem > Soil microcosm > Unclassified ... | reverse complement strand
CGGGAACCCTCGGCGTTCGTGATGACGGTGGGCTCGCCACCTTCAAGGACGGAGACGACGGAGTTCGTCGTTCCGAGGTCGATGCCGACCGGACGTGCCATCGTGGGACTCCTTGGATAGGACTGTGCAACTCGTGGAGTTTCTCTAGCCGGCCGGGCCCTGGGGTTGAGTCCGACAGGCTCAACTGTAGGCGTTGAGCGGGTTGGACTCAAGTCGCCGCGCCGCGCCGCCGGGCCGCCGCCGTACGCCGGGTGCCCTGCGAGCGCCGCGCCCCTGGTCGGGGCTTGGTACAGAACTGCTACAGGAAAGCGCCCTGAAGGGACCAGTCGGCTCCGTACGATGGCGCGTTGCGCGTCTGCCGGTCGGATTCGATCAACGGTCGGCCACGGCGCGGCTGCACAGAGGGGAACCGGACGGGGCCGACCGTGGAAGCTCAACGGGCTGCCCGATGCCCTCACCCCGCAACCAAGCACTAGGGATGGGGACACCCAGGTGGACAATGATCAACTCGGGCGCGGGACGGACGGCATAGGCCGTCCGTCCTCGCGTCCCGGCGCGCTGCGGCGGCTCGGGCTGCCCGCGGCCGCGCTCAGTATCGCGCTCGGCGCGGGCCAGCTGGCCGGCGCGGCGCCGAGTTTCGCGGCTACCCAGTCGGCGTCGACCCAGACGGGGAACGTGGCGGTGGGCCACGCTCCGGCGCTGCCGCACAACACGGTCGCGGCCGCCGCTCCCGCCGCGTCGAAGAAGCTGACCCTCGACGTCGAGCTCAACACGGGCCACGCCTCCGCTCTGTCGGCGTACGCCGCCGGCGTGAGCAACAAGAACTCGAGCTACTACCACCACTACCTGACGCCGAGCCAGGTCGCGGCCGACTTCGGCGCCTCGAAGTCGGAGATCGCCGCCGTCGAGGCCTCGCTCAGGGCTCAGGGCCTGGCCGTGGGCTCGGTGTCGTCGAACGGGATGTTCATCTCGGCCACCGGCACCGTCGCGCAGTCCGAGCACGCGTTCAACGTGAGCATCAAGGGCTACAAAGCGTCCGGCCGCACGTTCTACGCGAACACGACCGCGCCGACCATGGCCGCCTCGGTGGCAGGCGACGTCAGCGGCATCCTCGGCCTCGACGACGTCGACTACGCGCTGCCGCGCTCGAGCACGACGCACCATGTGGTCAAGGCCTCGTCTGTGGGCTCGAAGGTCACCAGCAACTACACCGTGAACTCGTGCTCGAGCATCTCGCAGGTGTTCAGCCAGTACGGCCTCACGAACGGCACGGATTACTACACGGATGATTCGATCTCGAGCATCTACGGCCTGAACTCGCTGCTGACCAACGGCAACGACGGCGCCGGCGTGACCGTCGGCGTGTTCGAGCTCGAGAGCTACGACCCGACCGGCGTCGCCCAAATCGACTCCTGCTACGGCCACTCGACGACCTCGGTCACCGAGCAGGCTGTGGACGGCGGTCCGACGACCGCGGCGAACATGTACGACAACGTCGGAGTCGAGTCGGCCCTCGACATCGAGAACATCGCCAACCTGGCCCCCGGTGCCAGCATCATCGACTACGCGGGTCCGGACGCCTCCAGCGCCACCGACGCGCAGGTGCTCGACGTGTTCAGCACGATGATCTCGGCGGACGCGGCGAAGGTCATCTCGGACAGCTGGGGACAGTGCGAGGTCCTGACCAAGAACAGCGACTCCACCTTCCAGGCCTCGGAGAACACGCTGTTCGAGACGGCCGCGACCCAGGGGCAGACGGTCCTGGTCGCCTCCGGCGACACCGGCTCGACCGACTGCTACGGCGCCGGCGTGACCGCGGACAACACCGTCCTCTCGGTGGACGACCCGGCCAGCCAGCCGTACGTGACCGCGGTCGGCGGCACCACGATGAGCGGCCTGAGCAACCCGACGCCGTCCACCTGGAACGAGTGCCAGAGCACCAACGCCGACTGCGGTGCATCCGGCGGCGGCGTGTCGAACACCTGGCCGCTGCCCACGTGGCAGTCCAAGGCGAAAGCCTCGGGCTACTCGACCGAGTGCACCTCGACCGTCTCTCAGGGCGGCACCGGCTGCCGTGAGGTGCCGGACGTCTCGGCGCTCGCGGACCCGAACAAGGGCTACATCATCGAGGAGAACTACGACGACGGAGTCGCTGCGGACACGGGTGAGTCCTACGGCATCGTCGGCGGCACCAGCGGCGCCGCTCCGGTGTGGGCCGCGATCATCGCGCTCGCCGACGCCAGCACCACCTGCAAGGTGGGCGGCAACGCCGGCTCCATCAACAACCAGCTCTACACTGTCGGCACGCTCTCCTCGACCGCCTCGTCGGCGTTCGCGACGGACGTGACCACCGGCAACAACAAGATCACCGCCGACGGTGCGACCTACGGCTACTCCGCCGGCACCGGCTATGACATGGCCACCGGCTGGGGCACCCCGAAGGCGGCGGGCGTCGTCTCGACCGTCTGCCAGGCGCCGAGCTACTACCAGGCCGACGGCCCGACCCGACTGCTGGACACGCGCGCGAAGACCCAGGTCGGCAGTGTCACCGGTCCGATCGCGAAGAACGCCAGCGTGACAGTCCAGATCACCGGCAAGAACAGCGTGCCGGCCGGCGCGACGGCCGCCGTGCTCAACGTGACGGTGACGCAGCCGAGCGGCGCGGGCAACGCGACGGTCTACCCGGCCACCTCGACGGAGCCGCTGACCTCGAACCTGAACTGGACCGCGGGCCAGACCATGCCGAACCTGGTCGTGGTCCCGCTCAACAGCGACGGCGCCGTGAAGATCACGAACAACTCCACCGGCACCGTGCAGTTCATCGCGGACCTCGAGGGCTACTTCACCACCTCGAAGGCGGTGAGCAGCGTGACCAGCTCCAGCTACACTCCGGTCACCCCGATCCGCGCGATGGACACCCGCTCCAGCGGCAACGGCGTGGCGAAGGCCAAGGTCGCCGCTGGCGGAACCGTCAAGCTCCTGGTCAGCGACCCGACCAAGTCGACGACGACCATCACCGCCATCGGCGGCACGACGACGCTCTCGATCCCGAAGGGGATCACCGGCATCGCGATGAACGTCACCGTCACCAACGTGACCGGCGGAGGCTACATCGAGGCGTATCCGAACACGTTGACCACCCGGCCGCAGTCTTCGAACCTGAACTTCTCCACCGGCCAGACGGTGGCGAACATGGTCATGGTTCCGGTGGGCTCGGACGGCACGGTCGACTTCTACAACGGCGGGATCTCCGGTTCGGCGGACGTGATCGCGGACATCGCGGGCTACTACACCGCCGGCACCAGCGGCGACGTGTACCACCCGCTCGGCCCGGTGCGCGTGGTCGACACTCGCAAGAACGAGAACGCCAGTGGCGCGATCGCCGCGAAGGGCAAGCTGAACCTGGCTCTGCCCTCCTCCTACAAGGCGATCATCTCCAACGTGACGGTCACCCAGCCGGCCTCCGGCGGCTACCTGAATGTCTACCCGCTCGGCGGCAGCCTGCCGAACGTGTCGAACGTCAACTTCGGCACGGGCCAGACGATCCCGAACATGGCGATCGTCCAGTCCAACAGCGGCGTGACGTTCTACAACAACGCCTCGGGCACGGTGCAGCTCGTGGTCGACCTGTCCGGATACTTCAGCGCCAACTGACGCTGAGTCTTCGGGCGACCGAATGACGGATCGGGCCCCGGCGGATGCGAATCCGCCGGGGCTCCGTCATGTTGATACAGACTTGCGACCGTTCTTCCACACGCTGTGGATAAGTGGCACGCCCGGACGGTATGCGAGGTGCAGGTAGCTCGGCGCGTCGAGGACCGCGAAGTCGGCCCGGGCGCCGAGGGCGAGGTGGCCGACATCGGTCCTGCCGAGCGCCCGCGCTCCACCGAGGGTAGCGGCCATGAGCGCCTCACCTGGGGACATGCGCATCTCGCGGACGGCGAGGGCGATGCAGAACGGCATCGAGGACGTGTAGCAGGATCCTGGATTGCAGTCCGTCGCGATCGCCACGCGCGCTCCGGCGTCGAGCAGGGACCGCGCGTCGGGGTACGGAGACCTTGTGGAAAACTCCACTCCGGGCAGCAACGTGGCGACCGTTTCTGAGCCCGCGAGGGCCTCGATGTCCTTGTTGTCGAGGTACGTGCAGTGGTCCGCGCTCGCGGCGCCGTACTCGACGGCGAGCCGGACTCCGGGGCCGGGGCCGAGCTGGTTGGCGTGCAGGCGCACCGGGATTCCGCGGGCCTTCGCCGCGTCGAGGATCAGCCGCGTCTCCGCCTCGTCGTAGGCGCCGCGTTCGCAGAAGACGTCCACGTAGTCGGCGAATTCCGCGCAGGCGTCGAGCATCGGGCCGCGGACGAGGTCCACGTAGTCGGCGCGGCGGTCGGCGTACTCGGCGGGGACGACGTGCGCGCCGAGGAAGGTCGCGGCGTCGCACTCCTCCTTCGCGATCTTCAACGCGCGCAGCTCGTCCTCGATCGTGAGGCCGTAGCCGGTCTTGCATTCGACCGTCGTCGTACCCTGCGCCGCCATCTCGTGCACCAGACGTCGCACGTTGGCGCGTAGCTGGACGTCGTCGGCTGCCCGGGTGGCGGCGACGGTCGTGCGGATTCCGCCCGCGGAGTACGGGGTTCCGGTCATCCGGGCGGCGAACTCGGCGGCTCGGTCGCCCGCGAACACCAGGTGCGCGTGGCTGTCCACGAAGCCGGGAATGACCGCGCGGCCTGCGACATCGAGCACCTCGTCGGCCGCCGGGGCGTCGACGGCGAGGCCGATCCAGGCGATCTTGCCGTCCTCGACCGCGAAGGCGGTGTTGTTGGCCGGCTCCGGCCTCGATTCGCGTCGTCCCGCCGGGTCCGCGGAGTTGTCCACAGCCTGTGGATCGTTGACGTTCAGCTCGCCGATCCCCGTGACCAGCAGCGATTTCCTGCTCATCCCATCACCTGCCGCACCGCCGCGCCGAGCCGTCGCGGCGCCTCGTCCACGAGCAGATGGACACCCTCCCAGACGATCACCCGGCCGCCGACGACGACATGCCGCACATCGGAGGACGTCGCCGCGTAGACAACGGATTCGACGGCGTTGCGCGGATCCGTGCCGGTAAGGCGGATCGAGTCGAGATCCACCGTCACGAAGTCGGCGGCCTGCCCGACGGCGATGGTGCCGATGTCCGCGCGGCCGAGGCTCGCGTGACCCGCGGAGGTCGCGGCTGTCAGCAGATCGGTCGCGGGCCAATGGCCGCGCCGCTCGGTGCTGAGCCGCTCGTCCAGCTCGACCGCACGAGCCTCCTCGAACAGGTCGATCACCGCGTGGCTGTCCGAGCCGAGCGCGATCGGCGAACCGGCCTCGAACATGCAGCGCGCCGCGCCGATGCCGTCGGCGAGATCCCGCTCCGTGGTCGGGCACATGCAGACGCTGGTCGCGGTGTCGCCGAGGATGTCGATGTCCACCTGCGACAGGTGCGTCGCGTGCACGGCACTGGTCCGTGGACCGAGCGCGCCGTGCTGCTCGAGCAACTGCGCCGGAGTCCGGTGATACGCGGAAAGACAGGCGTCGTTCTCCGCACGCTGCTCGGAAAGGTGCACGTGAAGAGGCGCCGACCACTCGTCGGCGGCCTTCGCGACCGTCGCGAGCTGATCAACCGGGACCGCGCGCACGGAGTGTATCGCCGTGCCCACCAGCACATCCGGCGCACCCGCGTACGCGGCACGCAGCGCCTCGACGCGCGAAGCCCACGCCTGCGCGTCGCCGTCCGAGAAACGCTGCTGCGTCTCATTCATCCGCGTTCTTATGCCGCCGGCGAGGTAGCACGTGTCGAGCAGAGTGATCCGGATTCCGGCGGCCCGGGCCGCTTCGATCAGCGCGTGACCCATCGCGTTCGGGTCGGCGTACGGCGCGCCGCCCGGCGCGTGGTGCACGTAGTGGAACTCGCCCACGTTCGTGATCCCGGCCAGCGCCATCTCCGCGAAGACGCCGGTTGCGAGCTCGCGGTAGGTGTCCGGATTCAGCCCGGCGACGGCCGCGTACATCTGCTCGCGCCAGGTCCAGAACGTGCCCTCGCCGACCTGCGTCCGTCCGCGAAGGGCGCGGTGGAAGGCGTGTGAGTGCGCGTTCGCCAGGCCGGGCACCGTGAATCCGGTCAGCCGCACGACGTCGGCCGGCAGGTCCGTGGCGCCGGTCCTCAGTCCGGTGATCGCCCCTTGATCCGTCTCGATCAGCACGTTCTTCTCGACACCGCCGTGCACGAACGCGTATTCCGCGAGGTACGAGGTCACCAAGCCGCTCCCAGTCGCGCCGATCCGCCGGCCAAATCGGAGACCGCGCGGGCTAGGGCGTGTACCCCGGCCCGGCAGTCGGCAATCTCCGCGTGCTCGGCCGGGCTGTGCGAGACGCCGGTCGGATTGCGGACGAACAGCATCGCGGTCGGGATGCGCGCGGCCAGGATGCCCGCGTCGTGCCCGGCCCCGGTCGGCAGCACCGGCGCCCCGTCCAGCGACTTCGCGAGCTGATCGCGCAGCACGTGGTCGAACTCGACGATCGGGGTCAGCGACTCGTTCACGACGGACAGGGACGCTCCGTCCCGACCGGCCCGTTCCCGCGCAGCCTCTTCGAGCTCGCCGAGCAGCGCGCTCAGCGTCGCCTCGTCGGGCGCGCGGCTGTCGAGCCACGCGCTGACCTTGGACGGGATGGCGTTGGTTCCGTTGGGCTCCACCAGGATCCGGCCGAAGGTGGCCAGCGCGCCGTGCGCCGCCGCCTTCTTGCGCGCGGCCAGCACCGTGTACGCGTACGTCAGCATCGGGTCGCGCCGGTCCTCGAGCCGGGTGGTGCCCGCGTGATTCGCCTCGCCGCCGAACTCGAAACGCCAGCGGCCGTGCGGCCAGATCGACGTCGCGACGCCGACCGAGCGGTCGAGGTCCACGAGGGCGCGCCCCTGCTCGATGTGCAGTTCGACGTACTGGCCGATCCGGTCGAGCAGTTCGTCGTCCCGGCCGATCGCGTCGGGATCCTGTCCGGCCGCCTCCATCGCGGCGGCCATCGTGACGCCGTCGACGTCGGCCAGCTCCCGGGCCCGCTCCGGTGCCAGCTGCCCGGTCAGCAGCCGGGATCCGGCGCAGGCCACGCCGAAGCGCGCGCCCTCCTCGTCGGCGAAGTTGGCGATCGCGATCGGCCGCTCCGGTGCCCAGCCCGCCGCGCGCAGCAGGTCCACCGCCGCGAACGAGCTGACCACGCCGAGCGGACCGTCGAACGCGCCGCCGTCCGGCACCGAGTCCAGGTGCGAGCCGATCGCCAGGGCCTTGCCGGGCAGGTCCGCGCCCCACCAGGCCCACTGGTTCCCATTGCGGTCGGTGCGCACGGCCAGGGCGCGATCGGCGGCCTGCGCGGTGAACCAGGCCCGGCAGGCGAGATCCGCCCTGTTCCAGGCGAAGCGGCGGTAGCCGCCGCTGGCCGCGTGGTATCCGAGCGGCAGCAGCGAGCGCCACAGCTCGTCGATCTCGATCTCCTCGGTGGACGGCAGTTCCATGCTCAGCCCTCTGCCCCTTCCCGCATCGGGACACGCACGTCGCGCTCCTGCGCCACCTCGATCGCCCGGGGGTAGCCCGCGTCCACGTGCCGGATCACGCCCATGCCAGGGTCGTTGGTCAGCACCCGCTCCAGCTTCTGCGCGGCCAGCGGCGTGCCGTCGGCCACCGAGACCTGCCCGGCGTGGATGGAACGGCCCATGCCGACGCCGCCGCCGTGGTGGATCGAGACCCAGGACGCGCCCGACGCGACGTTGATCATCGCGTTCAGCAGCGGCCAGTCGGCGATCGCGTCCGAACCGTCGAGCATCGCCTCGGTCTCGCGGTACGGCGAGGCGACCGAGCCGCAGTCCAGGTGGTCGCGGCCGATCACGATCGGGGCCTGGACGGCGCCGCTCGCGACCAGCTCGTTGAAGCGCACGCCGGCCTTGTCCCGCTCGCCGTAGCCCAGCCAGCAGATCCGGGCCGGCAGGCCCTGGTAGTGCACGCGCTCGCCGGCCATCTTGATCCAGCGCGCCAGCGACTCGTTCTCCGGGAACAGATCGAGCACGGCCTGGTCGGTGACGGCGATGTCCTTGGGGTCGCCGGAGAGCGCGGCCCAGCGGAACGGGCCCTTGCCCTCGCAGAACAGCGGCCTGATGTACTTCGGCACGAACCCGGCGAAATCGAAGGCGCGCTCGTAGCCGTGCAGCTTCGCCTCCCCGCGGATCGAGTTGCCGTAGTCGAAGACCTCGGCGCCCGCGTCCTGGAAGCCGACCATCGCCTCGACGTGCTTGGCCATCGCTTCGCGCGCCCGGGCCGTGAACCCGGACGGGTCGGACTCCGCGTATGACTTCATGTCCTCGAACGCCACGCCGAGCGGCAGGTAGGACAGCGGGTCGTGCGCCGAGGTCTGGTCGGTGACGATGTCGATCGGCGCATTCATCGCGAGCAGCCGCGGAACGAGCTCGGCCGCGTTGCCCAGCACGCCGATCGACAGCGCGCGTCGCGCGTCCCGCGCCTCGACGGCCAGCTGCAGCGCGTGGTCCAGCGAATCGGCCTGCACGTCCAGGTAACGGTGCTCGATCCGGCGGGTGATCGCGCGCGGGTCGCAGTCGATGCAGATCGCGACGCCGTCGTTCATCGTCACGGCGAGCGGCTGCGCACCGCCCATGCCGCCGAGGCCCGCGGTCAGCGTGATGGTCCCGGCCAGCGTGCCGTTGAACTTCATGGCCGCCGCCGCCGCGAAGGTCTCGTACGTGCCCTGCAGAATGCCCTGTGTGCCGATGTAGATCCACGATCCGGCCGTCATCTGGCCGTACATCATCAGGCCCAGCGCGTCGAGGCGGCGGAACTCGTCCCAGTTCGCCCAGTCGCCGACCAGGTTCGAGTTCGCCAGGATCACCCGCGGCGCCCACTCGTGCGTCTGCATCACGCCGACCGGTTTGCCGGACTGCACGAGCATCGTCTCGTCGGCCTTCAGCGTCTTGAGCGTGCGCAGCAGCGCCTCGAAGCTGGCCCAGTCGCGGGCGGCCTTGCCGGTGCCTCCGTAGACGACCAGCTTGTCCGGGTGCTCGGCGACCTCGGGGTCGAGGTTGTTCTGCAGCATCCGGTAGGCGGCCTCCTGCTGCCAGCCGAGCGTGTCGAGGTCGGTGCCGCGCGGAGCGGCGACGGGCCGGGGACCGTACATGCGGAGTGCTCGCCTTCTGCTGAGTTCCGGATCGATGGTGGAGCCACCAGTCATGTTATGCAATCATTCATGGGTGCGGTCAACCGCATGGAGCTATTCATTTCGGCAGTGGAGGACCCGTGACGGTCGTAACTCTGGGCAAGGGCGAGCTGAGCTTCGACGACGTGCTGGCCGTGGCCCGCGGCGGCGCGAAGGTGGAACTCGGCGCCGAGGCCCTGGACGCGCTCGCCCGCGGCCGCGCCCTCGTCGACGAGCTGGCCGCCGCCCCGACCCCCGCCTACGGCATCTCCACCGGCTTCGGCGCCCTGGCCACCCGGCATATCGACCCGGAGCTGCGCGCCGCCCTGCAGCGCTCGCTGATCCGCTCGCACGCCGCCGGCCTCGGCGAGATCGTCGAGCCCGAGGTCGTCCGCGCGCTGATCCTGATGCGGCTCAAGACCCTCGCCAGCGGGCAGACCGGCGTGCGCCCGGTCGTCGCCGAGACGATGGCCGCGCTGCTCAACGCCGGGATCACCCCGGCCGTGCGCGAGTACGGCTCGCTCGGCTGCTCGGGTGACCTGGCGCCGCTTTCCCATGTCGCGCTCGTCCTGATGGGTGAAGGCGAGGTCATCGGCGAGGGCGGCAAAGAGACCGCGGCCGGCCCCGTCCTCGCGGCGCACGGCATCGCGCCGGTCGAGCTCGCGCCGAAGGAGGGCCTGGCCCTGATCAACGGCACTGACGGCATGCTCGGCATGCTGATCATGGCCATCCGCGACTTCGAGAAGCTGCTCAAGATCGCCGACATCAGCGCCGCGATGAGCGTCGAGGCGCAGCTCGGCACCGACCGCGTCTTCCGCCCCGAACTGCACGCGATAAGGCCGCACCCGGGCCAGGCCGCGTCCGCCGACAACCTGATGCGCCTGCTCGCCGACTCCGCGATCATGGCCTCGCACCGCGATCCCGACAGCTGCAACCGTGTCCAGGACGCTTACTCGCTGCGCTGCTCGCCGCAGGTCGCCGGTGCCGCGCGGGACACCGTGGCGCACGCCGCGTCCGTGGCCGGCCGCGAGCTCGTCTCGATCATCGACAACCCCGTCGTCCTCATCGACGAGGGCCGCGTCGAGTCCAACGGCAACTTCCACGGCGCCCCCGTCGCCTACGTCCTGGACTTCCTGGCCATCGCCGCCGCTGACGTCGCCTCCATCGCCGAGCGGCGCACCGATCGGATGCTCGACGTCGCGCGCTCGCACGGCCTGCCGCCGTTCCTGGCCGACGACCCGGGCGTCGACAGTGGCCTGATGATCGCCCAGTACACGCAGGCGGCCCTGGTCTCGGAGAACAAGTGCCTCGCCGCGCCCGCGAGCGTCGATTCGATCCCGTCCTCCGCGATGCAGGAGGACCACGTCTCGATGGGCTGGTCCGCCGCGCGCAAGCTGCGCCACTCGCTGGAGAACCTCGCCAAGGTCCTTTCCATCGAACTGCTCACCGCCGCCCGCGCCCTCGACCTGCGCGCCCCGCTGACCCCGGCCCCCGCCACCGCCGCGGCCGTCGCCGTCCTGCGCGAGCGCGGCGTCGGCGGCCCCGGGCCCGACCGCTTCCTGTCGGTCGAGATGCGCGCAGCCGAGCGGGCCGTGCGCGACGGCTCGGTGCTCGCCGCCGTCGAGGCCGTGACCGGTCCGCTCAGCTAAGGTTCCTGCGATGGAACAGACGAAGGCGGCGTCGGAGCAGCTGCTCGCCCTCCTCGACGGGCGGCGGCTGTCTCCGGCGCAGCGCCGTATCGCGCAGTACCTGATCGACCACCTGTCCGAGGCCGCGTTCCTCAACAGCGTAGACCTGGCCGAGCGCGCCGGAGTGAGCCAGCCCGCCGTCAGCCGCTTCGCCACCGCCCTCGGCTTCCAGGGCTATCCGGCGCTGCGCGAGGCCCTGCGCCCCATCGTCCTCGGCTCGGTCGCCGAGACTCCGCAGGACGTGCGCCGCAACGAGTTCCAGGCCGCCATCGCCGCCGAAGAGCAGAACCTCGCGACCCTGCACACCCTCGCCGCCGACCCCGAAGGCATCGCCTCGGTGGGCCGCGAACTCGCCGCCAGCGCGTGCCTGCCGGTCCTCGGGCTGCGCATGTCCGATCCGGTGGCCTACTACTTCACCTACAGCGCCGCGCGCATCCACCCCGACGTGCGCTTCGTCGACAGCGCCGGCTCCGCCGCCTTCGACCTGCTGCTCCAGGCAAGGCAGGCCGGCGGCACCTGGCTGCTCGCCTTCATGCTCCCGCGCTACGCCGCCGAGGCGATCACAGTCCTCGACGAAGCCCGCCGCCGCGGCTTCAAGATCGCCCTCGTCACCGACTCCCGCCTCGCCCCCTGGGCCGAGCACGCCGACGCCGTCTTCGCCGCCCCCGTCGGCTCGCGATTGGTCTTCGACTCCCACGCCGCCCCCATGGTCCTCGCCGGCCTGCTGGTCCAGGCCATCGCCGACGCGGAGCCCGCCCGCACCCAGCTCCGCCTCGAGGAGCACGAGGCTCTCAATGAAAGTCACGGGTACTACCTGCACTGACGTTCCGTCCGGACGCCCCGCCGCTCTCCTGAGAAGTCATGCGCCCCACCTGCGCCGATATGTTCTCTGGCTGTAGAGGAACTGTGACGCGAGATCGTGGTGAGCCACGCTCATCGGCGATACATTCGGGTGCTTGATTCTCTTGTCCTGTGCTTCTGTCGCACAGGACCGTTCCCTGGGGAGGGACGCGGTGCAGCACCGCAGAATTCTGGTACCGCTGGCCTTGGCCGGTTCCTTCGGAATCGCTCTCGCGCCCAGCTTTGCCGCAGCGTCCACGACGTCGCACTCCGCCGCCTCGAGCGTCTTCGGTTCGGCGGCATCCAAGAACGGGGCCCTGAGGAACTTCAGCAGCCCGCCAGCAAGTCGGTCTACTCCCGGCACGCCGTGTCGTCCTCCGGCGTCAAGGCCAACACGACTGCCAAGACCTCGAACCCGGGCCTGACGGTCGCCATAGGTGCCGTGCAGATGAGCGCCTACGGCATGGAGCTCGTGGTCGAGATCGAAGGCCTGACCAGTGGAAGCGCGACGCTGACGGTCGACTGGGGCGACGGCACCACGAAGACCTACACGGTCGCCCAGGGCACCACGAGCCTGGAGGAGCCCTACACGTACTCCACCGTCGGCACGTACACCATCACGGCCACCCTGGACGACGGCTCGGGCGGCGACACCGCGACGAACAGCGTCCTCGTGCAGACCGCTTCCGACTACATGCCCTACGGTCCGGTCCGGATCCTGGACACCCGGATCGGCACCGGCGCGAGCAAGGCCGCGGTCGCCGCGCACGGCACGCTGAAGCTCAAGGTCACCGGCGCGGGCATCAGCGGCAACACGATCCCGAGCGGGATCTCCGCCGTCGTGCTCAACCTGACCGCGACCCAGCCGACCGCCAGCGGCGTGGTCACGGCGTACAACGACGAGGACGCCGACGGCTACTCGCTCGACGCGCCGGAGACCTCGAACCTGAACTTCGGCAAGGGCCAGACGGTCGCGAACCTGGTCGTCGTGCCGGTCGGCGCGGACGGCGTGGTCGACCTCTACAACAACTCCTCCGGCGTGACGCAGATGGTCGCGGACGTCGAGGGCTACTACACGACTTCGACAGCGTCGACCTACAAGCCGGTCACGCCGAAGCGGATCCTGGACACCCGCAAGGGAACCGGCACCGGCAAGATCGCGAAGGTCGCCTCCGACGGTACCGTGACCCTGAAGGTCGCCGGCGACGGCACCGTGCCGAGCACCGCGACGGCCGTCCAGCTGAACATCACCGTCACCAACGGCACGCACAACGGCAACATCACGGCGTACGCCGGCAACGGCACGGCCACGACGACGTCCAACGTGAACTACGCCATCGGCCAGACCGTCGCGAACAGCGCGATCGTGCCGCTCGGCACCACGGGCACCGGCACCGGCGAGCTGTCCCTGTACAACAGCAGCGGCGGCACCGTCGACCTGATCGCCGACGTGTCCGGGTACTACCTGCCTTCGGCCGACGGTGGCAGCACCTACATCCCGCTGTACCAGCCCACGCGGCTCTACGACTCGCGGGAGAAGGGCAACGGCGTCTTCGACGGCCCGCTCTCGGCCGGCAAGACGGTGCCCTTCCCGATCACCCCCGACACCGAGGAGACCGCGTTCGTGCTCAACGCGACGGTCACCAGCACCACGGGCGCCGGATACCTCGAGCTCTACCCGTACAACGGCAGCTCGACGGCGCTCCCGGGCACCTCGACGCTGAACTGGGTGAAGGGTCAGACGATCCCGAACACCGCCGTCGTCTCCGCCGGCACGGTCCTGGACAAGAACTTCGACTCCTACGACCTCGGCATGTACATCGGCGGCACGGGCACCGCGCAGGTCGTCCTCGACGCCTTCGGCTTCTTCCCGAGCAACTGAGCATCCTCGCCGCCGACCTGGCGGCGACTGCTCGGACAACTGAACATCCGCCGCTCGACTGAGTGGCATTAGTCACACCTCGCCACGCATCGCCCCTGGCTGCCGGTTCGGACCAGGGCGCCGCGTGGCGAGGTGTCCTATTCTGTCCGATAAGTCAGACTGAATGAGCGTTCAGTCCATGGTCGCCAAAAAAGTTACTCGTGAGTAGACTGCGGACGTCGACGCAGACCTGCCTCCGGGCAGACCTGTCCCCCGAAGGAGTCCGCACCGAAATGCAGATCGCCGCGATCATCGTCTCGCTGGGCATCGCCGCGGTGGGCATCGCCCTCTTCGGCCAGGTGCTCGTCCGTATGTACCGGACGATCACGATGGGCCAGCCCGCGCCCGGGCGCACCGGTAACCCGTGGGCGCGCACCAAGAACCTCGTGATCGAGTTCGGTGCGCACACCCGGCTGGCGCGCAAGGGCAAGCGCTCGATCGGCGCCGCGCACTGGCTGGTCATGGTGTCGTTCGGACTGCTGTTCCTGACGCTGGTGACGGCGTTCGGCCAGCTGTTCTCGCCGACCTTCCAGCTCCCGGTGATCGGGCACTGGTGGCCGTACCAGTTCGTCAGCGAGCTGTTCACGGTCGCGGGTCTGCTGGCGATCGTGTTCCTGATGGGCGTGCGGCTGAAGAACCTGCCGTCGAAGAAGGGCCGCAAGTCGCGGTTCTTCGGCTCGGTGATGTGGCAGGCGTACTTCGTCGAGTACGTGATCCTCGGCGTGATGCTGTGCATCCTCACGCTTCGAGGGGCCGAGGCGGCGCTGGAGAACGGCTCGAAGTTCTCGATGGAGTACTTCTTCTCAGCGCCGATCGCACAGGCGCTGTTCAAGAACGCCTCCGTCGACACGCTGCACAACGTGATCTGGGCCGTCGCCGCGCTCAAGATCGTGATCTCGTTCACCTGGATGATCACCATCTCGCTGAACTCGAACATGGGCGTCGCCTGGCACCGCTTCCTGGCCTTCTTCAACATCTGGTTCAAGAAGAAGGAAGACGGCACGACCGCGCTCGGCGCGCTCAACCCGATGCTCTCGAACGGCGTGCCGATCGACTTCGAGGACCCGGACGAGGACGCGGTCTTCGGCGTCGGGAAGGTCGAGGACTTCAGCTGGAAGGGCCTGCTGGACTTCTCCACGTGCACCGAGTGCGGCCGCTGCCAGGACCAGTGCCCGGCGTGGAACACCGGCAAGCCGCTGAGCCCGAAGCTGGTGGTGCTCGCGCTGCGGGACAACGCGCACGCGAAGGCGCCATACGTGCTCGCGGGCGGCGGCCTGGACATGGCCGGCGAGGAGAAGGCCACCGAGGAGATGCTCAAGGGCGTCCCGCACGACGTGCTCGCCGAGGCCGCGCGGCCGTTCGTCGGCTCGCCGGAGGAGAACGCGGTGATCGCGGCCGAGGCGCTGTGGTCCTGCACCACCTGCGGCGCGTGCGTCGAGCAGTGCCCGGTGGACATCGAGCACGTGGACCACATCGTCGACATGCGCCGCTACCAGGTGATGATCGAGTCGGCGTTCCCGTCCGAGGCCGGCACGATGCTCAAGAACATCGAGAACAAGGGCAACCCCTGGGGCATGCCCGCGAAGAAGCGCCTGGACTGGATCTCCGAGGTGGACTTCCCGGTGCCGGTGTTCGGCGAGGACGTCGAGAACCTCGACGAGGTCGAGTACCTGTACTGGGTCGGCTGCGCCGGATCCCTGGAGGACCGGGCGAAGAAGACCACGAAGGCGTTCGCCGAGCTGCTGCACATCGCCGGGGTCAAGTTCGCGATCCTCGGCGGCGAGGAGTCCTGCACGGGCGACCCGGCCCGCCGGCTGGGCAACGAGTTCCTGTTCCAGATGCAGGCGATGGCGAACGTCGAGATGCTGGGCGAGGTCTTCGGGGACAAGCCCGTCAAGAAGATCGTCGCCACCTGCCCGCACTGCTTCAACTCGCTCGCGAACGAGTACCCGCAGGTCGGCGGCCACTTCGACGTCATCCACCACACGCAGCTGCTGGACACGCTGGTCGACGAGGGCCGGCTGACGCCGATCACCCCGATCGAGCAGAACATCACCTACCACGACCCGTGCTACCTCGGCCGGCACAACAAGGTCTACACCCCGCCGCGCGAGATCATCGCGAAGGTGCCGGGCCTGCGCAACACCGAGATGCACCGCTGCAAGGAGAAGGGCTTCTGCTGCGGCGCGGGCGGCGCCCGGATGTGGATGGAGGAGCGGATCGGCAAGCGCATCAACACCGAGCGCGTCGACGAGGCGCTGTCCACGAATCCTGACGTAATCTCCACGGCTTGTCCTTACTGCCTGGTGATGCTCGGCGATTCGATCACCGCGCGTAAGCAGGCGGGCGAGGTGCCGGAATCGATGGAGGTCGTTGATGTATCGCAGTTGCTGCTGCGTTCGGTGAAGTAGGAAACTGGCACAACTGGAGTAGGCTGCCCTCCACCGATAACCACTCGGAGGGCAGCTTCTTCATGACCGGATCCAGCGGCAAGGCACGAATATGGTTCGGCGCCCTGCTGCGATCGGCAGTCGCTCTCGCATCCACGCTGATCATCCTGGCGATCTTCGGCGGCGTGACCGACGTGGTCCTGCACATCACCCGGCACACGAGCTCGAATTCGCAGAGTTTCAACAACATCGATGAGGTCGACGTCGTCCTGGACGGCGACATCTCCGTGTCCGTACTCGGCCAGACCGACGGCCGCACCGGCGTCATGGTGAACGCGGTCGACACCTCGACAGTGTTCGATGATCCGGTGCGGTCGACGAACGTGATCGGCAAGACGCTCTATCTGACGGAGCGTTGCCCCGACTCCCGCTGCATCGCGCAGCTCACCCTGCTGCTGAACACGCATGACCGGGTCAACGTCATCGCGGGCAACGCGCTGCGCCTCGACCAGGCGGTCATCGACTTCAGCGGCCTCGCCGGCGGCGCGACCGTGCAGGCGGCGCCGGGCAAGTTGGTCGTGACCGGCACCGTCGTCACCGGAGCGGTCCTCGGCGCCGTGGAGTGCGACACGATCGAGGACTGCGCAGGCATCTCGACTACCGGCGCTGCCTCGCAAGCTCGGTGATCACCGGGAATCCCTCCCCGTCCAGCAGCGCGCCGCCGACGACATCGGCAAGCTCGAACGCGGCGGCGCGCAGCTGGACATCCACGCGAAGCCGCGTGTCGCCGCGCAGCATGTCGCCGCGCACCTGCATGCTGCCGCGCAACCGCAGGTCGGCGCGGGGTACGCTCGTCTTCGTCGCCTGCGATAGGCGGCGGAAGCGGTAGACCGTGCGCGGCCAGCCCTCCGTGGCGCGCGGGCGCAGTGCGTACGGCAGGAAATCGCCGTCGCGGAACGGCTCGACCCGCACCTCGAATGTGTCAGTCCGATCGAGGCAGTAATCGTCGTCGTCCAACGCGCCGTTGAGATCGAGCCCCGGCAGGCTGAGGGCGAGCAGCGAGCACAGCACGGACCAGGGGAGTGCCTGGTTCCCGTAGACGCAGTACGTGTTCCGCCATAGCTCAGGCCGTTGCGCGACAACACTTGCCGCCTTGCGCTGCCGACGATCCCCGGCCGGAAGCCGCGCGGCCCCGTCCAACCGCCGTGCCAACCCGGTGACCAGCGACCACGCCACCGCTTCGGCACCGACCGGGATCCCGTCCGGATACCGCTCCCGCACCTCGCCCGCCGCCAGCCCGTCCGGCACACGCATCCGCCGGCGCTCCGCCTGTGCCGCGTACGCCGTGGACCACCCCAGCGGCAATCCCGCCTCCGCAGCACCGACGGCGCCCAGCCGGAACGGCCCGACCCAGCGCACGCCCTGCGCGATGTTGCAGCCGTCCGCCGTGCCGTCCGCGTCCCTGCCCACCTCGGCGCGCGGATTCCAGGTACGCAGCAGCCGGTTGACCATGACGTCCGCTGGAGGCCCGGCAAGAAGCAGCACCGGACTGCTGCGCAGGATGGCTGCCGTATCGCCGCCCGAAGGCGGAGAAGCGGCGGAGCGGTGCCGGAACCAGGGCCAGGTCGTCATGACGCCACTGTCCCAGCGCGCCTCCGGGGTGTCGGACGACATATACGCCTTGCTCGCTCGAATGGAGCAGGCAGTGACTACCAGAGTGCTCCGAACGGGTCCTGGGACGGCGCCGCCAACTCAGCCGGCGCACCGTCCGAGTCGAACGCCGTTCCCCCGGTCAGCTCCAGCACCGCCTTAGCGACCCGGTACCGCAAGCGATCGGCGCCCGGCCCCGAGTCCGTCACGTGCACCTCGTACCGCGTCTGCGCCGAGCTCGGATCCGCGCGCTCGATCTCGATCAGGAAGGTCGCGACGGTGTCCGACACGGTGGCGGTGTAGTAGGGGAACGAGTCCTCGTCCAGATAGTCCGAGTAGTCGTCCTCCTCCGGGTCCTCCGGCGGAGCCGCGCAGAACACGTCCCCCGTGCCGAGCGGCGCGAGCGCGTCGAGCAGCCCCTCCAGCGGCGCGAGCTCGGGCGCGACGATCGTGACCGCCCGAGGATCGGAGATGAGCGGCGCCATGGTGAATTCCCCCCTGCGAACGTGGATGGCGAGTGCCGCGGCTCAGATATCGGTGCGGTGGAAGTTCAAGTACGAGCGCGACGGTGTCGGTCCCCGCTGCCCCTGGTACCGGGAGCCGGCCGCCGTCGAGCCGTACGGGTTCTCCGCGGGCGAGGAGAGCCGGAACATGCACAGCTGCCCGATCTTCATCCCAGGCCACAGCTTGATCGGCAGCGTCGCGACGTTGGACAGCTCCAGCGTCACGTGCCCGGAGAACCCCGGGTCGATGAACCCCGCCGTCGAGTGCGTGAGCAGCCCCAGCCGCCCCAGGCTCGACTTCCCCTCCAGCCGCGAGGCCACGTCGTCCGGCAGCGTCACCAGCTCGTACGTCGACCCCAGCACGAACTCGCCCGGGTGCAGGATGAACGGCTCACCCTTCTCCGGCTCGATCAGCCGCGTCAGCTCCGGCTGTTCCTCCGCCGGATCGATGTGCGGATACCGGTGGTTCTCGAACACGCGGAAGAACCGGTCCAGCCGCACGTCGATCGACGACGGCTGCACCATCGCGTCCTCGAACGGCTCGATCCGCACCCGCCCCGAGGCGATCTCCGCGCGCAGGTCCTTATCTGAGAGCAACACGCCAACGACCGTATCGCCCCACCGCCCAGCCTCCCAAACCGCCGCGCGGATCTGGTAGCCTGAGCGGGCAGTGCCACCACCATTGGTGACGGTGAGTGGCCGTGCGGGTGTAGTTCAATGGTAGAACATCAGCTTCCCAAGCTGACAGCGCGGGTTCGATTCCCGTCACCCGCTCAGCGTGAAGGCCCAGGTGAGAGGCAAGTCCTCTTCCTGGGCCTTCAGCGTCTTGATAAGCCTTGTGGGCCAGCGTGCCCGCCACGTGCCCGATCACTCTTCGGAATCGCCCTCGTCGGTAGCCTCATCCTTGGGCGGATCTTGCTTCCAGATCAAACTGGCGAAGTCGCCGAGCGCATCAGCGATCGCCTTGTCTCGGTCACTCGTCGCGTGCTGGTAGATGATCGCGGCCCGCGTCGAGCCGTGACCTATACGAGCCATCAACTCACCCAGACTCGCGCCGGTTGCTGCCGCCAGCATGTTGCCTGTGTGCCGAAGATCGTGGAAGTGGACGCCCGGAAGTCCAACCGCATCCCGCGCCCGGTTCCACGTCTTCGTGAAGGTTGACCGCCGCAGCAGTGCGCTCCCGCTTGCCAAGGAACAGGTGACCGGCCGGAGCTGGATTGGCGTACCACTTCAGGTGCGCTCGAACCTCGTCGACGAGGAACGCGGGAATCGCGACGTTGCGCACGCCGGCCGCAGACTTGGGCGGTCGAGTGCCGTGAGCCGTCCACGAGCTCGACGACCGTCTGTCGCACTCGGAAGATGCGCGCGTCCACATCGACGTTGTCCCGCGTCAGACCGGTGAGCTCTCCCCAGCGCAGGCCAGCGGAGACAGCGGGCAGGACCAGGAGGCGGAAGCACGGCCCGACCGCATTCGCCATCGCGGCCACCTGGGGAAGTGTGAGCGTGCCGGATCAAGGGCGCATCGACTGAGAAGCCTCCGGAGCGGCCAGTGCTCCTGCCAGCCCTGGCGCCTAACTTTGGAGCCCCGCCAGGAGGTAAGCCACATCGAGGCCGGCAGTGAGGTAGTCCCTGAAGGTCGCGTTATTCAAGGCCCACGGTGACCGCTTCTGCTGAACCAGGTGGATTGCCGCAGCAGCGTCCCGGCCCATTTCGACCAGCGATTGCGCCACAACAAGGCCGGAGCGGTTGTAGCCGGAGTGGCAGCGAACGAGAGTGGTACGCCCATCGGCGACGGCCTGTGCCGTAGCTCGAGCAAGGTGCTGCACGGCGTCAATATGCGCGGGCAGGAGCGGACCATCGGGGATCTCAGCAACGAAGTGCTCAACGCCGCGACGTGGCCCGTGGCCTGGGAGAGTGAACAGGCTGACAACCAGATCGAACTCGCCGCCGACGATGACGGGCTGGAGCTCACCATCGGGGTCAGTCCAAAAGTGGCCACCCATCCACAGGCCGGGAACGACCTCATCCCATGGAGATTGAGGACCCGGAGTATCACGATTTCGTTGCCGTGTGCGCTTCATCTGACCTCCTCCCGCAGGGCCCAACGCACCAGGAACGCGCCTGAGTTCCGACCGGGCTCGGGCGTGGTGGCCGACGCGAGCTTCTCCCGAAGACTGATGCCGCCGTGCCCGTTGCGCGCCCGTCAGGAGGTAGCCGAACGGTGAATCACGTGGACTCACGGGAGATCAACTCAGCGTCGAGCATGTGACCTGCGCGCAGGTCAGGATGGGTGCGGATACTGTGCTTCCCAAGCTGACAGTGCGCGTGTGCTCCTGGCAATACGGCAAGCACATGCCGCTTGATTACGGCAGACCGCGACCGGGGGATCGAGCTATGCGCCGTCGCCTTCCGCGTCCGCGCAATCTGCGTGTACATGGGTCCGTCGACGTGCGTAACAAGTGCCATACAGCTACCGCCTGACCCTGTCGTTGCAACGTGAGATCCCTTAACCTCTGCTCAGCCTCCCATCACGGGGCCGCTTTCGCTGTGCAACAAATTCAAGGGTGGGGCAATGCGTTCTCGTAGCATCGCTGTGTCCGCGGCGACGCTCATCGCTGCGGCTTCGATGTCGCCGCTCACGGCCCAGGCTGCGGGCCAGAGCACCTTGTACGTGAACGGAGCGAGCTCGGCGTGCACGGACTCCGGTTCGGGCGCGACGTCCACGCCGTTTTGCACGATCCAGGCCGCGGCTGACGTCGCGGAGCCCGGTGACGTGGTCAACGTGGCGGCCGGAAGCTATGCCGCCTTCACCGTCAGCCGTTCCGGGACCTCGTCGGCCCCGATCGTCTTCACCGGCAACGGTGTCCGGACTATGTTCGGCCTGACTTCGGCCGCCGTGGTCGGCGGCGTGACGTTGAACGCCGTCGACTATGTCGAGGTCGAGGCCTTCAAGATCCTGCCCGCCACCGGGACCGCCGTCACGGTGAGCGCCGGCGCGAACGACACGTTCGCCAATGACGTGCTCGACCCGCAGGACGAGGCGAGCAAAGCCGAGACCGCGCTGCACGTCACCGGCGGCGCTTCGACGGTGACCGTGCAGGATTCGAATGTGGACGCAGGACTCACCGTCGACGGCGGGTCAACGGGGACCATCCTCACCACGAACGAGTTCAACAGTGACCTCACGAGCCCGATCTCGCTCAACGGAGCCGTGAACACGGCGGTGACCAGCAACACGGTCAACGGCTGCGGTTCGATCGTCTCGGTCGCCGGCTCATCCGCCGGTACGAGCATCGAGAACAACGTCATTCAGGGCGATGAGACACTTGGGACCACGGACGCTAACTGCTCCGCGACTGCTCAGTCTTATGGGATCTCCGTCGATGCGAGTTCGGCCGCCTCTACGACCGCGGACTACAACGACGTCTACGTGGCCGGGACCGGATCGGCCGCCTACGACTGGAATGGCACGGCGTATGCCGCGGGTTCTGGGCTCGCTGCCGTCACCAGCCAGGGTGCGCACGACGACAACAGCGCCGCAGGCGTCGGCGCTGCGGAGAAGTCGCCGTTGATCAACTCGGCGAACTCCGCGGCGATCGGCGAGCAGTCGGTCGACTTCTACGGCAAGCCTCGCGTCGACGACCCCTTGGTCACTCCGACCGGCGCCGGTCCGTACAGCGACTACGATCGCGGCGCTGTTCAGTTCCAGGACCCGATCACGGCGGTGACGAAGAACTTCTCGTCTCCCAGCCCGGTGCCCGCAGGCACGGCGTTCAACGTCGTCATCGCGATGACGGACACCTGGTCGGACAAGCTCGAGTACCAGTTCAACTTGGTGGCGAACGGCATCAGCACGGTTCTCGCCACGGACAGCAGCGGCAGCCTCACCACCTCTGTATCCAACAACGGGTCCTACGAGCTTCAGGTCCTGGCGAGACCGCAGGGATCGACGACTCCCTATGCGAGGACCGTCGAAGTGACGTTCATCAACGTTGTCGCACCCACGCCTCTCAAACCGCACATCTACGCGAACGCGGAGGGCTCCACGAGCGTCCTCGTGAACGGCTCGGGGACGACGGACGCGTGGAACGTCACCGGCGTCACCTACAACTTCGGCGATGGCACGTCAGCTGTCGCGTCGAGCATCGATTCGAACGAGACCCACACCTATGCGGCTCCCGGCAACTACACGATCACGGCGACGATGACCGACGCCGGTGGCAACACCGCCACGACCAGCAGCCTGTTCACCACCGGACAACCCCCGGCCGGGGATCTCGTCGCCTTCGCCCACGCACCCGAGCAGCCTGCGTGGGCGATCGGGCTCGGCACCGACCCGACGGGCTCGAACCTCGCGCAGGCCGCCGTCACCGTGATGCCGGACCAGACCAGCCAGTACGCCGCCGTCACAACGGCGGGTCAGGTCCAGTTCACCACGGTCGGCTCCGGCACGTGGCCGGGTTGGATGACCCTGAGCCAGTCTGGCGTGACGGTCAAGTCGGCCGGCATCGCCGGTATGCCCAACGGTTCCACGCAGATCATCGAGGTCACCTCGACGGCCGTCCTCAAGCACATCGTCCGCAACGCCAACGGCACTTGGCAGAGCAGCGGCTGGGGCAGCCCGGCCGGATCTACCGGCATCGTCCAGGCCGCCATCACCGCCATGCCCAACGGTGACAGCCAACTCGTGGCCGTCACCACCCAGGGCACGCTCGAGCACAACATCCGCTTCGCCAACGGGTCCTGGCAGGGCTGGCGGACGCTGAGCCAGCCCGGCGTCAGAGTGAAGAGCGCGAGCCTCGCCGGCATGTTCGACGGTTCGACGCAGATCATCGAGGTCACCTCGACCGGTGTCCTCAAGCACAACCTCCGTCATGCCAACGGTTCCTGGCAGAGCAGCGGTTGGGGCACTCCCGCCGGAGCCACAGGCATCGCCCAGGCCTCCATCGGCGCGCTTTACGACGGGTCGAGCGAGATCGTGGCGGTGACCTCCACGGGAACCCCCCTCTATACCGTCCGCGACGTCGACGGTTCCTGGAGGGGCTGGTCCCAGTTCAACACTGAGGCGGGCGGCAGTGAGTTGATCGCGAAGCTCAGCAACGCCGACGTGGCCGGCGGTTTCGACGGCAACGCCGAGATCGTCGCCATCACCGCCGGCTGACACCGCGATGTCGGACTACTGGTGGACGCATCCTCCTCAGCCACCACCACCGCCGACTACAACGACATCTATCCCGGCGCGTACAGCTGGAACGGCACCTCCTACGCCTCTGAGGCGGCGTTCCACACCGCCACCGGCCAGGGGCAGCACGACATCGACAGCCAGGCGGGCGTCACCCTCGCCGAGAACTCCCCGATGATCAACTCGGCGAACTCCTCGGCGCCGGGAGAACTGTCCACCGACTACAACAACAACGCCCGCGTCGTCGACCCGGTGGTGCCAGAAACGGGAGCCGGGACCTACGCGTACTACGATCGCGGCGCCGCGCAGTTCCAGGATCCGGTGACCTTGACCCAGTCGAGCTTCACCGCTTCCGCGACGAAAGCCCCGGTGGGCGGTTCCGTCACGCTGACCGCCTCGGCGAAGGACACGTGGAACGATGTGCTCACCTACGAGTTCGTTCCAGGCGCCGGCGGGGGTGTGGTCCCACCCGCACCCGTCGCGAGCAGCACGGGTACGGCGACGCTTTCTTTCGACACGGCGACGCAGTATTCGCTCTCCGCCGTGGCGGTGGTGAAGGGGACGAGCGAGCGCAACATGATCGACGTCAGTCTCTGGGTCAATGTCGTCGCCGCGGCTCCCCTGGCTCCAGCGCTGAGCGTGACCGCTGAGGGCGCGACCTCCGTGTCCGCCAATGCCGCCGCCAGCACGGATTCGTGGAACGTCACGGGCTATTCCTTCGATTTCGGTGACGGCACCCTCGCGGTTTCCAGCGCGACGGATAACGCCACTCACACCTACGCCAAGCCCGGCACCTACACGGTCACGGTTACCGAGGTCGACGCCGGCGGAAACACAGGGACGAAGAGCAGTTCGATCACGACCAACGCGGAGCCGGCCGGCACCATGGTCCAACTGACGCGCAGCCCGGGCGGCTTCTGGGGTACCGCGCCCTTCACCGTCCCGCCGGGATCCACCGGCATCGCCCAGGCGGCGGTCACCGGCATGCCCGACGGCTCCACCCAGGTCGCGGCCGTGACCACGAACGGTGTGCTCGAACTCGACATCCTTTCAGCCAACGGCACATGGCAGGGGTGGAAGACTCTCAGCCAGCCCGGTGTGACGGTGAGATCCGCGAGTATCGCGGGTATGCCGAATGGTTCGTCGCAGATTGTCGAGGTCACGTCCGCTGGTATGCTCAAACACAATGTGCGCAATGCCGATGGCACGTGGCAGGCTTCTGGTTGGGGAACCCCCGCCGGTTCCACCGGTATCGCTCAAGCAGCGATCACTGCACTGCCTAACGGTTCAAGCCAGTTGGTGGCTGTGACCACCAGTGGATCGGTGCTGCACAATATTCGGTTCGTCACGGGTGCGTGGCAGGGTTGGCGGGCGCTGAGCCAGCCCGGTGTGACGGTGAGATCCGCGAGTATCGCGGGTATGCCGAATGGTTCGTCGCAGATTGTCGAGGTCACGTCCGCTGGTGTGCTCAAACACAATGTGCGCAATGCCGATGGCACGTGGCAGGCTTCTGGCTGGGGAACCCCCGCCGGTTCCACCGGTATCGCTCAAGCAGCGATCACTGCACTACCTAACGGCTCCGCCGTACTCGGTGCCATCACTAGTAGCGGAGGCGTCGAGTCCGATCAGCGCAATCCCAACGGCTCGTGGCAAAGTTGGAACGGCTTCAACCCCACATATCTGCCTGACGTGGTTAGCACCGACGTGGCCGGACTGCCGAACGGCAGCGTGCAACTGATCGCGGTGGCCGGTAAGTAGGTCACGTGCGATCACCGCATCCGGGGCCCGCACTCGCTGAGTACGGTCCCCGCGTACCGCCTGCTCCGGCGCTCAGTTCGCCCTCTACCGAGGCGGCTGCAGCTTTGGCAGCACCGCCGGATGGGTGTGCCAGAGCGGGTAGGAGTCCAGTTCTTCGATGAGCGAGAGGTCGCCGACCTTCTAGGGCAAGTGGTACGCGGGTGCCGCGGTCGGCGTCATCAGCGTCGGGTGACTGCCGAGTTTCGGGTTGAGGCTGGGATTGCGCCTCCTCCGAAGGACTAGACCTCGGGTCCGTCCCAATCCAGGGTGGGCGGGATGCGGCCCTCGAGGGTGAGCAGCCAGCGTTTGGTGGGTAGGGCGTCGGGGCCGCTGCCGAAGCCGCCTAGGCCGTCGGCGGCGACGACGCGGTGGGCGGGGATGAGGACGGCGATCGGAGTGGTGGCCATGATGGTGCCGACGAGGCGGGCGGCTTGGCCGCTGCGGGCCATGTCGGGGTCGAAACCGCCGCAGCGCTCGGCGAGTGCGCCGTAGGCTATGGTCTCGCCGAACGGGACTGTGGCGTCGAGGCATTGCAGGACTTTGCGCTGCAGGTTTGAGGTCAGTGACCAGTCGATCGGCAGCTCGAAACGCGGCTTGCGCCATTGACCTGCGAAGTAGGCGGCTAGGCGTTGGGTGACGGCGCGGGCGCGGCGGTCGGCGTCGACTGCCGCGGGATCGGCGAGGTCGAGGCCCTCGGGTATCTGCTCCGTGTCGTCCTCGTGGAACGCGGCCCAGATCACGCCGCGCGCCGTGGCCGCCACGCGCATGCGGCCGGAGGGCAGCGGCGTGTCTACGGTGAAGCGGATGACAGGGGGCTCCATCACTCCATCAAAGCAGTCTCATCTGACAGCGCGCAGGATCACGAACTTCGGGCTGCCCGCGACGGTTTCGCAGTTGCCGAAGATCTTGCGCAGCTTCACGTGGTAGCCGAGGTGGCGGTTGCCGACGACCCACAGCTGGCCGCCAGGGCGCAGGGCGCGGCGTGCGCCGGTGAACATGCGCCAGGCTACGAGGTCGGTGGTGGCGCGGTGGGTGTGGAAGGGCGGATTGTTCAGGACGAGGTCGACACTCGCGTCGTCGACGGGGGACATCGCGTCGCCGACGAGGAAACGGGCGTTGCCGGGGTCGGCGGTGTTGGCCTCGTAGGTCGCCTTCGCCGAGGCGACGGCCTGGTACGACTCGTCGAGGAACGTCAGTTGCGCGGTTGGATTCGCCAGTGCGGCGGCGGTTCCCACGACGCCGTTGCCGCAGCCTAGGTCGACGATGTGATCGCCGCCGCGGGTGACCGGGAGGTACTGCAGGAAGAAGCGGGTGCCGATGTCGAGGCGCTCGGCACAGAAGATGCCTGCGTGGTTGGTCACCTCGTGACCGGCGATCGGACCGAGTTTTCTGTCCGCGGGCAGGGGATACGTGAGCGGCCAAGGGTTGTGGGAATCGGCGTGGATTCGGGCGAGGTCGGGCACGGTGAAGATCAGACGCGCCTTGCGGACCGCCAGCGAGGTCCTGGTCGGGCCGACCAG
>Ga0310811_10001788_pt1 | contig 26740 bp, 24 predicted proteins | sample YCmetagenome_FD_207642 | JGI IMG/M metagenome (GOLD analysis project Ga0310811, IMG submission 207642) | Soil microbial communities from experimental microcosm in Duke University, North Carolina, United States - YC | ecosystem: Engineered > Artificial ecosystem > Soil microcosm > Unclassified ... | reverse complement strand
GGGTCGGCGTGCTGGTGATGGGCGGTGAAGCATTTGCCGCAGACCGAATCCGTGGTGGTGCGCCGCACGGCGAGCGCCCCCGGCGTGCGGTATCCCGTCAGGTCGTACGTGTAGGCTTCCCCATTTGCCATACGATCGGCGATGTCCAGTAACGCCGCGAAGGGGTTGCCGGCGGTCGGTTGCAGCAGCAGCGAGCGTACGTAGTCCCACCGATTGCCATCCGCCATGCCCTCGAAGTGCAGTGGTGTCCAGGACCGTACCGCGAGGAGGGTCCCGGTTCCCGGGGCTGTCACGCGGAAGGTGGTGCTGTCGCTGATCCCTTCCACGACGAACGTCGCCCCACCCGGCACGAAGTCGGAGTCGGTCGGATGCGCCGGATACAGCACGCGGATGCGGCCGGAGGGCTCGACGTGGAGCAGGGCGAGGTATCCGCTGTCGTCCAGCTCCACGTAGACGCGGGCCGGCGCGCCCACCGGAAGGACGGTGTCGGGGAGCCAGGCGCGCACACCGAGCTTCGCTGGGTGCGCGGCGACCTGCACCGCGGTGGGGGTCTGGGTGACGAGAACGAGACCGAGAATGCCGACCATGCTACCGCCAGTTTTGTGCTTGTTGGCTACTCTACCCCGGGGTGGTACGAAGGGTCAAGTGTAGCGGCGAAACCGCATGTAGCTGCTGGACGTAGGCGTCAGGGCGCCACGCCTGCCGCGGCGTATATTGGGCCCGCGTTGGGGTGCTGCTTTCTCCTTCCCACGGAGGCGCGATGGGTGCAGTGATGGATCTGTTCCGGGTGCTGTTCTCGCCGGGCGAGGTGTTCGAGCGCGTACGGGAGCGGCCCAAGTTCCTCCTCCCCTGGATCGGCTTGTCGATCATCATCATCCTGGTCGCATACATGATGATGCCGTTCACTCAGGCCGCTATCGCTTCGCGCATGGCCCAGATCGCCCAGCAAAACCCGCAGGCCGCCGCGAACGCGGCGAAGTTTCAGACTATCGGCATCGCCTTCGCGCCGATCTTCCTGCTGATCGGCCTGCTGATCAGCGCAGGATTGCTCTGGCTGCTCGTCATGTTGCTTGGGGGTGCGGACGCCAAATTCAAGACGTTACTGAGTCTCTCGTGCTACATCGCCGTACCGACGATCCTGCTCCAGGTGGCGGGGCTCATCGTCCTGAAGATGAAGGGAGTGGATGCGGTCACGTCCCCTGACGACCTGCGACCGCCGCTCGGCTTGAATCTGCTGGCGCCGGGTACGGGGGGATTCGTGGGGGCCTTCCTGGCGGGCATCAACCCGTTCTCCCTGTGGGCCATGTTCCTGACGGCTATCGGCATTCAAGTGACCCATAAGACGTCGAAAGGCGCCGCATATGCGGTCGCTATTATCTCGACGTTGCTTGGCGTATTGATCGGCTCGGCGTTCGCGGGCCTGGGAGGCGGTGGGAAGTAGCGCTATACCGTTGCTTTGGTCCGATTGATCACGCCCGCCTCCTCGAGGGCCGCCTGGGCCGCGGCGAGGCGGGCGATGGGCACCCGGAAGGGCGAGCACGACACATAGTTGAGCCCGGCGTGGTGGCAGAACTTCACCGAGGACGACTCGCCGCCGTGCTCGCCGCAGATCCCAACCTTCAGCTCGGGCCGCGTCCCGCGGCCCAGCTTCACCGCCACCTCGATGAGCCGCCCGACTCCGTCCTGGTCGAGCACCTGGAAGGGATCGTCCTTGAGGATCCCGGACTCGACGTAGAACGGGAGGAACCGCCCGGCGTCGTCGCGCGACAACCCGAAGGTCGTCTGCGTGAGGTCGTTGGTGCCGAACGAGAAGAACTCCGCCTCCTTGGCGATCTCGTCGGCGGTCAACGCGGCGCGCGGCAGCTCGATCATCGTCCCCACGAGATACGGCACGGCATGCCCGACGTCGTGAAACACTTCCTGCGCGACCCGCCGCACGATCGCCGTCTGGCGACGCAGCTCCTCGGCGATGGCGACCAGCGGGATCATGACTTCGACGACGACCTTCTTGCCGCGGGCCACCACCCGGGCGGCGGCCTCGAAGATCGCGCGGGCCTGCATTTCCGTGATCTCGGGGTAGGTGATTCCCAGCCGGCAACCGCGATGCCCCAGCATCGGATTCGCCTCCACGAGGCCGTCGACGAGCGCCTTGAGCCTTGGCAGCGGCAGCTTCATCGCCTTGGCGAGCCCGGCGAGCTCCTCCTTGGTGTGCGGCAGGAACTCGTGCAGCGGTGGATCGAGCAGGCGGATCGTGACGGGGTAGCCCGTCATGGCCTCGAAGATTCCCTCGAAATCTTCGCGTTGCATCGGCAGCAGCTTCGCGAGGGCGCGGCGGCGGCCGGCTTCGTCGGGGGCGACGATCATTTCCCGCATGGCGGTGATGCGGTCACCTTCGAAGAACATGTGCTCCGTGCGACACAGGCCGATCCCTTCGGCGCCGAATTCGCGGGCTCGTTTGGCGTCCTGAGGCGTGTCGGCGTTGGTGCGGACCCGGAGCCGACGTCGTTCGTCGGCCCACTTCATCAGGGTGTCGTAGTGTTCTCCCGCCTCGGGTTGCACGAGCTTTGCCGCGCCGAGCCGGACCTCCCCCGTCGTGCCGTCGATCGTGAGCAGCTGACCCTTCTTCACGACCCGGCCGTTTGCCCGGAATCGCCCGGCGGCAGGCTCGACCTCGATGTCCTTCGCGCCCACCACACACGTCTTGCCCATGCCGCGTGCGACGATCGCCGCGTGGCTGGTCATCCCCCCGCGTGCCGTGAGCACCGCCTGCGCCGCAACGATGCCGTGAAAGTCTTCGGGGCTCGTCTCCGGTCGGATGAGAATCACCTTGTGGCCTTTGCGGGCCAATGCCTCGGCCTCGTCCGCGTCGAACACCGCCTCGCCGATCGCCGCGCCCGGTGAGGCGGGGAGCCCCTTGGCAATGACGGTCTCTTTGGCCTTGGGATCCACCATCGGGTGGAATACCTGATCCAGGTCCTGCGGCGGCACCCGCTGCACCGCCTCGTCCTTGCTGATCTTCCCTTCCCGCACCAGCTCGACCGCGATCCGCACCGCCGCGAGCCCGGTCCGTTGTGCCCGGCGCGTCTGCAGCATGTACAGGTGGTCGTGCTCGAAGGTGAACTCGATGTCCTGCACGTCTTTGAAGTGGTCCTCGAGCTTTGCGGCGACCGCTTCGAGCTCCTTGTACACCTTCGCGAACTTGCCGCGGTTCAGCTTTTCGAGCGGGAGCGGTGTGCGGGCGCCGGACACGACGTCCTCGCCCTGCGCGTTGGTCAGGAAGTCGCCGTTCAGCACCGCTTCGCCGGTGCGGCAGTCGCGCGTGAACGCGACGCCGGTGCCGCAATCCTCGCCCATGTTGCCGTAGACCATAGCGACGATGTTGACGGCGGTGCCGAGCTCGTCGGGAATCCCGTGTACGCGGCGATAGTCGATGGCGCGGCGGGTGCGCCAGCTCTTGAATACCGCCTCGATGGCGCCCCACAGCTGGGTTTTGGGATCTTCGGGGAACGGCACACCGCGGCGGGACTGCACGATCGCCTTGTATTCGCGGACCAGCGCCGCGAGATCGTCGGCTGGAAGATCGATGTCGCGCGTCACCTTGCGACGCCGCTTCATCTCGTCCAGTACCTCGTCGAACGGCTCCTTGCCGAGCTCGAACACGACATCGCCGTACATCATGACGAAGCGCCGGTAGGAATCGTAGGCGAAGCGTGGATTGCCGGATCCGGCGATCAATCCTTGGACGGTCTCGTCGTTCAGTCCGAGGTTGAGGATCGTCTCCATCATCCCGGGCATGGAAACGGCGGCTCCAGAGCGGACCGATACGAGGAGCGGGCGGGCCGGGTCGCCAAATTTCTTCTCGGTCGCCTGCTCGAGCTTCTTGAGATGCCGACCGACTTCTTCACGCAGCTCGTCGGGGAAGTGGCCGTCGGCGAGGTAGCGGAGGCAGAGCTTGGCAGAGATAGTGAATCCCGGGGGGACCGGCAGGCCGAGGTTCGCCATTTCGGCGAGCCCGGCGCCCTTGCCGCCGAGAATGTCGCGCATGGCGGCCGTGCCGTCGGCACGACCCTGTCCGAAGAAGTAGACGAACCGTTCGACGGACGGCATGGCGCTAGCGGTCCGTAAACAAGGTCAGGTAGTGACCGGCACGAGCGGCGTGGCGTAGCGAAGCGTCGCCGACTCTTCGGGAACCGGCGTCGGATACTCGCCGGAGAAACAGGCGTGGCAGAATCCCGACGCGTCGCCCCCAGCGGCGCGCAACATCCCGGCGAGCGAGAGGTATCCCAGCGTCTCGACGCCCAGGTGCCGGCGAATCTCCTCGCTGGAATGGCTGGACGCGATCAGCTCGGACTTGGTCGGCGTATCGATGCCGTAGTAGCATGGACCCGTGATAGGAGGAGACGCCACGCGGAAGTGCACTTCTCGTGCCCCCGCCGCACGGATCATCTGCACCAGCCCTCTGCTGGTCGTCCCCCGGACCAGCGAGTCGTCGACCACGACAACCCGTTTCCCCTCCACCACCTCCCGCACCGGGTTGAACTTGATCTTGACCTTGGCGTTGCGGCCATCCTGTGTCGGATTGATGAAAGTGCGGCCGACGTAGTGATTGCGGATCAATCCGTACTCGAGCTTGATGCCGGTTTCTTCCGCGAAACCGAGCGCCATGGCATTGGAGGAGTCGGGAACGGAGAACACGCAGTCCGCTCCCGGGGCGGGGTGCTCTCGCGCCAGCTCGTGTCCCAGGGCGCGGCGCACGCGGTCGACCGAGCGGCCGAAGATCGTGCTGTCGGGCCGGGAGAAGTAGACCAGTTCGAAGATGCAGCGGCGGTGGGGCAGAGCGGGCAGCGCCGGGAGGCGATCCACCTCGCCGTCGTGAATGCGCAAGAATTCTCCGGGTTGGAGCTCCCGCACCGGCGTCGCACCGATCAGGTCGAAGGCACACGTCTCCGAAGCGACGACGTGGCCCGATCCCAGACGGCCCAGCCAGAGGGGCCGGAAGCCCCGCGCATCGACGATGGCGTACAACGTCCGCCCGATCGTCACGACGAGGGAATAGGCGCCATCCACCCGCTCCAGGGCGTCGAGCAGCTGGTCCTCCGGCTCCCGCGCCTCGGAGCGGGCGATGAGATGCACGAGGACTTCGCTGTCGGACGACGTCTGGAAAATCGAGCCCTTGTCGACGAGATCGGCCCGCAGCTGGGCGGCGTTCGTGAGGTTGCCGTTGTGGCCGAGGGCGAGCGGGCCCTCGCGATAGCGGGCGAGAATCGGCTGTGCGTTGGCGAGTACTGAGCTACCGGCGGTGGAATAACGCGTATGCCCGATCGCAGTGTCGCCTGGGAGGCCGGTCAGGACCGATTCGGTAAAGACGTCGGAGACCAGGCCCATCCCGCGATGCGAGCGCGCCACTCCCTCTCCGTCCACCGCGACGACGCCGGACGACTCCTGGCCGCGGTGCTGCAGGCTATAGAGGCCGAGGTAGGCGATGCGGGCCGCGTCGGGGACGCCGGAAACGCCGATGATGCCGCACATGGACTGGTCTAGTCACCCATTCGTTTGGGGATCGCCGTGAAATATACCTCCCGCAATCGCGCGACGGTCTGCGAGATCACGGCATCGCGCAGTCGCAGCTCGACCGTTCCATCCAGCGCCTTCACGATACCGGCCTGGTACGCCGGTATGCCGGTCTGCCGGGCGAGCCGCTCCACGCTGGCCGCCTGATCGGGAGCGCACGTCACCACGACCCGGCCGTGGGACTCGCTGAACAGGAGATCGCACCCGTCGAGGCCCGCCGCGTATCCGCTGAGGTCGAGCTCGATTCCGTACCCTGTTTCCTGATACGGCCCACCCATGGCGATCTCCGCGATCGCAACGCCGAGCCCACCGTCGGAGCAGTCGTGCGCCGAGTGGAACAATCCCTGGCGGCTACCCTCGACCAATAAATCGATGAGCCGTCGCTCGACGGCGAGATCGGCGGCCGGGGGCTCGCCACCCGAACACCCCAGTACCGCCTCCCAGTACGCGGAGCCGCCGAGCTCGCGGCGGGTGTCGCCGAGAATGATGACGCGATCCCCGGGCACCCGCGCGTGACTCGGGACGGCGTGGTCGACGCGGTCCAACAGCCCGATCATTCCTACCACGGGAGTCGGATCGACGGCTCCCGTTGGACTCTCGTTATAGAAGGAGACGTTGCCGCCGGTCACCGGCGTATCGAAGGCGCGGCAGGCGTCGGCGATGCCGCGGCACGCTTCGCGGAACTGGAAATAGACGGCCGGCCGTTCGGGGTTGCCGAAGTTGAGGCAATCGGTGATGCCGAGGGGGCGTGCACCGGTGCAGGCGACGTTGCGCGCCGCCTCTGCGACGGCGGCCTTCCCACCTTCGTAGGGGTGCAACCGGACATAGCGTGCATTGCACGCGGTGGTGACGGCGATCCCGAAATTCGCATGGCGGACGCGCAGCACGCCGGCGTCGCCTCCCGGGGGCAGCACGGTGCCCGCTTGCACGGTCGAGTCGTATTGCTCGAACACCCAGCGCTTCGAGGCGATGGGGGGGTGGTCCAGCAAGCGCAGCAGCGCCTCCTCGGGCGTTGGGTGTGTGGTGCCAGGCACCGGGCGCTGCGCCCGCAGGGCGGCTGCACCTGGATCCTCGGCCCAGTCGGGATCGTAAATCGGGCAGTCGTCGACCAAGCGTTGTCCCGGAATTTCGACGACCACCTGATCGCCCCAGGTACAGCGATACATGCCATCGTCGGTCACGCGACCGATCGGCGTAGCGGACAGCTCCCATTTCGTGGCGATCTCCTGGACCTGGGCGACGCGATCGTGTTTCGCCACGACGAGCATCCGCTCCTGCGATTCGGAGAGCAGGATCTCGTAGGGAGTCATTCCCGGTTCGCGCGTGGGGACGCGCGCCAGGTCGATTTCCACCCCCACGCCGCCACGGGCCGCCATCTCCGCGGATGACGATGTCAGACCGGCTGCTCCCATGTCCTGAATCGCTACGATGTGCCCCGACGCGATCAGCTCGAGACTCGCCTCGAGCAGCAGCTTCTCCGTGAAGGGGTCGCCGACTTGAACCTGCGGCCGGCGTTTTTCGCTTTCCTGCGACAACTCTTCCGAAGCGAACGATGCGCCGTGGATGCCGTCCCGTCCCGTGCTCGAGCCGACGGCGAGCAGCACGTTGCCGATGCCGTGCGCCGCCGCGGTGATGAGATCCGACTCCCGGACGATGCCGACGCACATCGCATTGACGAGCGGATTACCCGAGTAGCCCGGGAGAAAGTCGACTTCCCCACCGAGGGTGGGCACGCCGACGCAATTCCCGTAGTCGCCGATGCCGCGGACCACGCCGGCGAAGAGGTAGCGGTTGCGGGGCTGATCGAGGTCTCCAAAGCGCAGACTGTTGAGCAGCGCGACGGGCCGGGCGCCCATGGTGAACACGTCCCGCAGGATGCCGCCCGCTCCCGTGGCGGCGCCCTGATATGGCTCCACCGCGGACGGATGGTTGTGCGACTCGATCTTGAAGGCGACGGCCCACCCCTCCGGCAGTCGCAGGACGCCGGCGTTTTCACCGGGGCCCTGGACGACCTGCGGACCGGTCGTGGGGAACGTCTTCAGGACGGTCTTGGAGTGCTTATAGGAGCAGTGCTCGCTCCACAGGGCGGAGAAGATGCCCAGCTCCGCGAAGGTCGGCGCGCGACCGAGCATCGCCTCGATGCGCGCGTATTCTTCCTCGGTGAGGTTGTGTTCGCGAACCAGCTCCCGCGTGATCGGCGGATCGCCGGGAAGAGTCGCCGGCGTCCGCCTCACGAGCCCTGTGCCCGGGCGCCGCTAACGCCTTTCATTACCGCGCGGAACACGCGTCCGATCACGTTGGGATGGGGGTGCTTGAGCACGGCTTCCGCCTCGCCGGCGTCGAACCAGATGCCGTGGCAGTGGGTGCACTGATCGATCTGAACACCCTCCCAGTCGCCGGTGATCAGATCGTAGCCGCATTTCGGGCATTTCATGAAATGTGACTTGCGCTCGGCGTCGGCCGCTTCGCGCTGCAGCGTGGCGCGCTGTTGCCTGAGCAGCTCGGCGTCGCGCCGCGCGAAGTACTCGTCCTCGTTCCGGCTGACGGTGTCGCTCACGGCGTCGTCACGAGGTCGCGGCCGGAAGTGAGCGCGCGGGGTGAGGACGATTGGCCGCTGTAGCCATGTCCTCTCCAGCGCAACACGGCGTCCACGACCTGGTCGTTTTGCAAGATCACGACGTCCTCGGTCCCGCAGGTGTGCTCGCAGCCGTTGGGATACAGGAGATACGTGTACGCCCCGGCGCGCCGCAGCGCCGCCGGGGGACCCCAGAGCGCCTCGACGTCCTTCGCGCTCATTCCCGGCGCGATCGTGCCGGTATCGGCGGAGTTGTACGGCTCGTCCACCACCATGGGACGCGACGGGGCGGGCTCTTCCACGGGCCGAGGCGGCGGCGGCGCGGGCTTCGCTGCCGTCGTGGGAGCGGACGCGGGTGTCGTGGTCGACGGCGCTTTGGCACTGTTCGTGGGCGCCGGATTCGCGCCGGCCGGTGGAGTCGTCTTCGTGCCCGCCCCAGCCGCTGCAGGAGCGGCGGGGGTCGTCCGCTTCGTCGTATCCCGCGCGGCGGTCGCCGGCGGTTTGTTGCGATTCTTTGCTTTGTCTACCGCCTGCTTGATCCTGTCACAGCCCAGCGTGGTGCCCGCCAGCAGCGCGCACACCAGCAGCATGCTGTGTCGCATGACCAGCCTCCAGGGAAAGGAAGACACGAGCGCCGTCAGACCCGCCAAGGGCGGTCGAGTTCCGGCGTTCGGGATGCGGCATCAGACCTACTACGGTACGACCGGCGCTGCACACGCCCGCGATGTCACGAGCCGATCCATTGGGATTCTCGCCGACATAGCGCCAGACCACCCGTCCTTCGGCTTCCAGCTCGCGGAGCGTGCGGTCGTCGGCGACGTAGCGACCGTCGCCGTGCGCCACCGGCACGACGATTTCTTCGCCAGGCGCGTACAATGCGGTGCAGGGTGTGTCCGTCGTCTCGATCCGCACCCGCACCGGGCGGGACAAGAAGCGCTGGTCGGCGTTGCGCATCAGGGCGCCCGGGAGCAGGCCGGCCTCACAGAGAATCTGGAAGCCGTTGCAGATGCCGACCACGGTGCCGCCGGCGAGCGCGTGCGAAGCGACCGCCTGCATGATCGGGGAAAACCGCGCGATCGCGCCGGAGCGGAGGTAGTCCCCGTAGCTGAAACCGCCCGGGAGGATCACCACGTCGGCGCCGCGCAGGTCGGTTTCGCGGTGCCAGACGTAATAGGCGTCCGAGCCCGCCGCGCTGGCGGCGTCGAGCGTGTCGGCGTCACAGTTCGATCCGGGGAAGACGACCACGGCGACGCGGCGCATCAGGCGGCCTCCACCAGGACGTGATAGTCCTCCGTCACCGGGTTGGCGAGCAGCCGGTCGCACATCGCGCGGGCGCGCGCCGCGGCCGCATCGCCGGTCGGCGCGTCGAGCTGCAGCACCAGGTGCTTGCCGGCTCGGACGGTGCCCACTTCGGCGAACCCGAGGGCGTGGAGCGCGTGCTGCACCGCCTGGCCCTGCGGATCGAGCAACGACGCGCGCGGCATCACGCGAACCTCGACGCGGAACGTGGGCATCAGGTGCGCCCCCGTGGGGAGATGCCGCGCGAGCGGGGACCGAAGTCCTGGCCGTCCTCGGTGTCGCTCCCGGAATCGGAGATCACGATCGGTCCCGCGATGTCGGCCTCGCCGGCATCGTCGTCTCCGACAAAGAACCCGAGCAGCGCCGCACGGGCAACGCCATAGGTCATGTATGCGATCCCCAACGGGAAGAAGAACACGTCGTGCTGCGTGATGCCGAAGAACAGGATAAGCAAAATGATCAGGAGGCCCAATAGCCCCCGCCACGTGCGCACGCTCGCCCGGGGCAGGGTGGCGTAGCGCACGTTGCTGACCATCAGGATGGTGCAGATGATCATGAGGAAGTTGAGCAGCAGCGGCCAGGGGAGGCCCCGCAGCTGGGCGTACAGATCGGTCTGGGTGAACGGGTAGTAGGTGGCGAGCGTCATTCCGGCGGCCGGGGAGGGCAATCCGACGAAGTACGACTTGGCACGTCCCGCCTGCGTGACGTTGAATCTGGCCAGGCGGATTGCGGCCCCCATGACGTAGAAGTAGCAGAAGATCCAGGCCGCGGAGCCGGCGGTCGCGAAATGCAGCTCGTACATCAGATAGGCGGGGGCGACGCCGAAACTCACCACGTCCACCAGGCTGTCGAGCTCCGCGCCGAAGCGCGTGCCGGTGTTGGAGAGACGGGCGATGCGGCCATCCAGCGTGTCGAGAAGCCCCGCGAAGACGAGGAACCAGCTCGCGCGGTACAGCTCGCCCCGCGACGCCAGCGTCATCGACCAGATCCCGAAAAAGAGATTGAACAGGGTGAACAGGCTGGGCACGATGATGACGACCCGCTTCACCCCGCGGCGTCCGCCGCCGGTCCCCGCGCCCGGCATCGTCACTGGGGATACTCGGCGAGGACCGTCGCCCCCGCCGCCACCCGGTCGCCCACATGCACCTGTGGGGCGGCGTGGGCGGTGACGGGCAGATACACGTCGACGCGCGATCCGAAACGGATCATCCCGAGGCGCGCGCCCTGTGTGGCGCTGTCGCCGACGCGAGCGTCGGTCACGATACGTCGGGCGATGAGGCCCGCGATCTGCCGCACCAGCACCGCACCGTGCGGGCCCGCGAGTCCGATCGACGACTGCTCGTTGTCGAGGCTCGCCTTCTCGGCGGCGGCATGGAGGAATTTCCCGGCGTTGTAGTTGCGGTAGGCGACCGTGCCCGATACGGGGTAGCGGTTCACGTGCACGTCGAAGACGCTCATGAAGATCGACACCCGGAGCGCGCGGCCGTGCAGGAACGCCGGCTCATCCGTTTCCGTCACGCTCACGATTCGTCCGTCCGCCGGGGCAATCACCACGCGATCGCCGCGGGGCCCGGTTCGTTCGGGGTTGCGAAAGAACACGAGCAGCCAGACGGCCAGCGGGACGAGGAGGACTTCGAGTCCCCACCACCAGGCGCTCCAGCGCAGCGCCGCAAACCCGACGAGGGCCACCAGCGCCCACCCGATCGCGATGAACGGCCAGCCCTCGGGGGCCATCCTCACGTCGTAACCTCCAGCGCTTGCCCGGTGATCAGGCGGTACGCTTCGCGGTAGCGGGCACTCGTCGCGGCGATGACCACCGGCGGCAGCGGCGGCGGCGGCTCGTTGCCGTCCCACTTCCCCTGTTCTTTCAGACCGGCGAGGTAGTCACGCAACGGCTGCTTGTCGAAGCTCGGCTGGCTCGCTCCGGGGGCGTAGCGGTCGGCGGGCCAGAAGCGCGACGAATCGGGTGTGAGTACCTCGTCGATCACGAGCAGCGTGCCGTCGGGGGAGGTACCGAATTCGAACTTGGTGTCGGCGATGATGATGCCGCGTCCGGCGGCGAAATCACGACCGCCCTCGTACAGCGCGAGGCTGGCGCGCTTGAGGGTGTCGGCGAGGTTGGCGCCAAGAGCATCGGTCACCCGTTTGAAGGTGACGTTCTCGTCATGGCCCGACTCGGCTTTCGTTGCCGGAGAGAAGATCGGCGGATCGAGCTTCGCACTCTCCACCAGCCCCTTGGCGAGCGGCTCGCCCGCCAGCGTTCCCGACTTGCGGTACTCGGCCCACGCCGATCCGGAGAGGTAGCCCCGGACCACGCACTCGAAGGGGATCGGCGTCGTGCGCCGCACGAGCATGGAGCGACCGGCGATGGTCGCGCGGTGCGGGGCGAGGGCGGGGACGCGGCTGACGATCTCCGCGGTATCGGCGGTCATGAGGTGATGCGGAACGACAGCCCGGAGCGTCTGGAACCAGAACGCGGACAGCTGCGTGAGGACCGCCCCCTTGTACGCGACGGGCTCTTTCATGACGACGTCGAAGGCGCTGACCCGATCGCTCGCCACCATGAGCAGCGTGTCGGCGTCGACTTCGTACATCTCGCGGACCTTGCCGCGCCGCAGCAGGGGCAGCGGCAGGTTGCTGGCGACGAGCGGCGTGACCGCCGTCATACCTTCACCTCGGCGGCGCTGGCGGTCGGCGCGACGGCTTCGATGCGGCGGAGCACGGCGGGGATGACCTCGTCGAGAAAGTGGTCGACCTGCTGGGGTGCCCGGCCGACGTATTGCACCGGGTCGAGCTCATCGGGACGGGCCGTGACGGCCAGGGCGCGGAACGCCGGATCGGCTGCGAGCCGGGCGAGCAGATCGTTCTCGGCGCCCCGCTCGGCGGTGGCCTGGGAAACGGCCAGGCTGTGGCCGCGAATCACCTCGTGCAGGCGCTGGCGGTCGCCTCCGGCCTTCACTCCCCGCATCAACAGCCGCTCGGTGGCGAGGAACGGCAGCGTGTCCTCGACGTGGCGGCGGATCACCGGCTCCCGCACCTCGAGGCCGGCCGCGACGTTGGTGGCGAGGACGAGAATCGCATCGGTGGCGAGAAACGCTTCGGGGATGACCAGGCGGCGGTTCGCGCTGTCGTCCAGCGTCCGCTCGAGCCACTGCTCTGCCGCCGTGTGCCAGCCATTGCCGGCGAGCTCGATGACGAACCGGGCGAGGCTCGTCATGCGCTCGGCGCGCATCGGATTGCGCTTGTAGGGCATGGCGGAGGAGCCGACCTGCTCGCTCTCGAACGGTTCGAGCAGCTCGCCCTCATGCTGCAGCAGCCGCAAATCGGTGGCGAACTTCGCGGAGGACGCTGCGAGACCGGCGAGCGCTGCCAACACCTGTGCGTCCTGTTTGCGACTGTAGGTCTGACCGGTGACGGGAAAGATCTTCGTAAACCCCATTTTGCCGGACACCCGGAGGTCGAGCTCGCGAACCTTGTCGTGATCGCCGTCGAACAGATCGAGGAAGCTCGCCTGAGTGCCGGTCGTTCCCTTCACCCCGCGAAACTGCAGCGTCTCGACGCGGTGCAGCAGCTCGTCGGCGTCGAGCAGGAATTCCTGCATCCACAGCGTCGCCCGTTTTCCCACGGTGGTGAGCTGGGCCGGCTGGAAGTGCGTGTAGGCGAGACAGGGGAGGGCGCGGTACCGTCGCGCGACGTGCCCCAGCGCAACGAGCACCGCCGCCAGCCTGCCGAGCAGCAGGACGAGCCCCTCACGCATCAGCACAAGGTCGGCGTTGTCGGTCACGTAGGCGCTCGTCGCGCCGAGGTGCAGGAACGCTCGTGCCGCCGGGGCTTGCTCGCCGAGCGCGTGGATGTGGGCCATCACGTCGTGCCGCAGCCGCTTTTCCAGCTCGGCGACGCGCGGCAGGTCCACGTCGTCGAGGTGCGCCCGGACCTCGCTCACGGCGTCGGCCGGAATCGCGAGGCCCAGCTCTCGCTCGCTTTCCATCAAGGCGAGCCACAGACGGCGCCACAGGCCGATGCGGCGGCGCTCGCTCCACAGCGCCTGCATCGGCGGCGACGCGTAGCGGCCGGAGAGCGGCGATTCCCAGGTCACACGGACGCCTTGGCGGCCGGCTTGAGCTTGTTCCAGTCGGCGAGGAATTGCTCGAGCCCCCGGTCGGTGAGCGGATGCTGCAGCAGCTTGCGCAGCACCTCCGGCGGCAACGTCGCGACGTCCGCCCCGATCATCGCCGCTTCGACCACGTGGCGCGGGTGCCGGATCGAGGCGGCGAGGATTTGCGTCGCGATGGAATAGTTGTCGAACATCTGCCGCGCCTCGCGGATGACGTCCATCCCTTCCTGCCCCACGTCGTCGATGCGGCCGATGAAGGGGCTGACGTAGGTGGCGCCGGCCTTGGCCGCGACGAGACACTGAACGCTCGAGAAGCAGAGGGTGACGTTGGTGCGGATGCCCTCGGACGTCAGCCGGCGGACGGCGACCATGCCCGCCTCGAGCATCGGAATCTTCACGACGATGTTGTCGGCGAGCTTGGCGAGCGAGTGGCCCTCTTTCAACATCCCTTCCGTATCGACCGATACCACTTCCGCCGACACGGGTCCTTCGACGATGGAGCAGATCTCCTTGAGGACGTCACGCGGATCGAGATCCCCGGCCTGCTTGGAGAGCAGCGTGGGGTTGGTAGTGATGCCGTCGATGAGGCCTGCCTGGACGGCCCAGCTGATGTCCTTCAGGGACGCGGTGTCGAGAAAGAACTTCATGAGAGTGCCTCGGCGTAGAGTTCGGAAGGGTAGGTGACGGCCTCGAGATACAGCCCCTGGGGCGGCGCCGGCGGGCTCGCGGCCTGATTGTCCGTCGTGGACAAGAGCAGCGGAAGATCCGCCAGGGGACGGCGGGCGAGCGCGATGTCGACCATGGTGCCCACGAGGAACCGGACCATCCGGTGCAGAAAGCGGTTGGCTTCGATCGTGAACGTCACCCCGGATCCGTTCGGGCGCGGCGACCACACTGCCCGCGTCACGTGACAGCGGTAATCGGGTTTCGCCGCACCGTGGGCGGCGAGGCCGCGGAAATCGTGCTCCCCCGGCAACGTCGCGGCGGCCTCGGCGAGCAACACCGGCTCGAGGTTGCGCCCCAACGCCCATTCGTACCGGCGGCGGAAGGGCGAGCGGCTCGCATCGTCGGTGCCGATCTCGTACCGGTAGCGCCGCGCGGTGGCGGTGCGGCGCGCGTGAAACCGGGAGGTCATGGCATGGACCTCGGCCACCCAGACGTCGGAGGGCAAGAGCGCATTCAACGCCCGCCGTAACCCCGGCGCATCGGCGCTCCAGCGCTCATCGGCGATGAATCCCACCCCCTGACCGGTGGCATGCACGCCCGTGTCGGTGCGTCCCGCACCGGTGGCGGCAGTGTGACGGCCGGTGAGCCGCTCCAACACCGCTTCGAACTCCGCCTGCACGGTTCGCCCCACGGGCTGGCGTTGCCAGCCCACGAACTGCCCTCCGTCGTACTGCACCACGGCGAGGAAGGGCCGGCTGGTCACCAGCCAAAGATAGGGACGGCGGGACGGCCTTTTCAAGGCGGTTAACCCGTTGTCCTATTTGACAAAAGCCGCTTTTTACGGGTACCTTTCGCACCCTCCGTCCACGTATGGCCCACCCATCCTCCGGGCCCCTCGAGCGGGCCATCCACGCCCTGGCGAGCGGCGAATCCCTGTCCGAGGCGCATGCCGCCCTCGTGTTCGGCGTCGTCATGCGTGGCGAGGCGACTCCGGCGCAGGTGGGCGGGCTGCTCATGGCGTTGCGTGTCAAAGGCGAGAGCGCCGACGAGGTCGCGGGGGCAGCGCGGGCGCTGCGCGACGCGATGATTCGCGTGGACATCGAGGTCCCCTTTCTGGTGGACACCGCCGGGACGGGTGGGGGCGCCGTCACGACGTTCAATATCAGTACCGGCGCCGCCCTCGTCGCCGCGGGGGCGGGGGCGACGGTCGCCAAACACGGCAACCGGTCCTACACCTCTCGTTGCGGCTCGGCCGACGTGCTGGAAGCGCTCGGCGTCTCGGTGAAGCTCGATGCCGCCGCCGCCGTACGGGCCCTGCGGGAGGCCCGCGTCGCGTTTCTGTTTGCACCCAATTTTCATCCGGCGATGCGCCACGTTGCGCCGGTGCGCAAGGAACTGGGGGTGACCACGCTAATGAACCTCCTCGGACCGCTCGCCAATCCGGCGGGCGTACGCCGGCAGGTGATCGGTGTCGCCGATGCGAGCCGCGGACCGCTCGTGGCGCATGCGCTCGCCCGGCTCGGCGCGGAGCATGCGCTCGTCGTGCACGGCGCGGTCGGCATGGACGAGGTCTCGCCGGCGGGGACGACGCACGTGTGGGAAGTGCAGGGGGGCGGCGTGCGGGAATGGACGATCGATCCCGCGGACCACGGGCTGGACATCGAGGATGTGGCGCTGCTCGCGGGCGGCGAGCCGCGCGACAATGCGGAACGGCTGGAGCGGATTCTGGCCGACGGCGCCGATCAGGCCGGGCGGGCGGCGGTGTTGCTCAACGCGGCAGCAGCGATTTACGTGGCCGGGCTCGCCCCGAGCTACGAGGCGGGGATTGGGGCGGCGCGCGAAGCAGTCGACTCGGGTGCGGCGCGGGAGGCGCTCGAGCGCCTGCGCCGCATCGGAGTCAATAGCGGCGGATGACGCCCAACACGACGCCTTGCACGACGACGTCGCGCTCGTTCACGCGCAGCGGAGCCATCTCGGCGTTGGCCGGCTGCAGTCGAATCCAGCCGCCGGGCTCACGATAGTACTTCTTGACCGTGGCGCTCTCTCCGCCGACCAGCGCGACGACCGTCTCACCGTTCTCGGCTTGGGAGCGCTCGTGCACCACGATGTAATCGCCGTCTTTGATGTGCTCGTCGATCATCGAGCGTCCCCGCACCTTGAGCACGTAGCTCTTGCCGCGCCGCGGCAGCAGGACGTCGGGTACGGCGAGCGAGTCGGTCGCGTCGGAAATGGCTTCAATCGGCTGTCCCGCGGCGACGAGGCCGAGCAGCGGCAGCTCGGTCGCGCCGCTCTGGCCGCGCGGCGGAACGATCTCGATGGCGCGACTCTCGTTCGGTGTGCGGCGGATGTAGCCCTTGCGCTCGAGGTTGGTGAGGTGTTCGTGCACCGTCGCGAGCGAATGGAACTGGAATCGCTGGGCTATTTCTTCGAAACTGGGAGCGTAGCCGCGGTCCTCGATATACTCGGTGAGGTAGTCGAGGATCTCCCGCTGGCGGCGAGTGACAGGCATGGCATCTCCCCGAAAATTTGCCGAAGGATAATGTACCCGAAGACGGCCCGAACGCAAGGATGACTTCCGGGCGCCTGGAACCGCTGCTTTCCGCCGCGCGCCAGCGCGTGGACGCGCTGCGCTCCGCCCGTGGCGAGCTCGAGCGCCGCGCCAGAGCGGTCGCGCCGCCGCCGCCGTTCGGCGCCCGCTGCGCGGACGGCTCGATCGGCGTGATCGCGGAGGTGAAACGCCGGTCCCCGTCGGCCGGCGCGATCCACGAGGCGCTCGATCCAGTCGCCCATGCGCGGGCCTACGCCGCCGGCGGTGCCGTTGGAGTATCGGTTCTCACCGAGCCGACGCATTTCGGCGGGTCGCTCGACGATCTGCGGCGCGTGGCGGCGGCGGTGCCGCTGCCGGTGTTGCGCAAGGATTTCCTGCTGGAGGAGCTGCAACTCGTCGAAGCGCGCGCGGCCGGTGCGGCGGCGGCACTGATCATCGTCCGCATTCTCGAACCGAACCGGGTGCGGTCGCTGGTGCGGGCGGCGCAGGAGCTGGGCCTCGCGGCACTGGTCGAGGTCCATTCGCCGGGCGAGCTGGAAATCGCACTGGCGGCCGGCGCGCGCCTCGTCGGAATCAATAGCCGGGATCTCGACAGCTTCACGATCGATCGCGACGCGGCGGAGCGCCTGCTGGCGCAGGTCCCGCCCGACATCGTCGCCGTGGCGGAGAGCGCCATCGCCGAGCGGGGCGACGTGGAGCGGGTTGCCCGAGCCGGGGCGGATCACGTCCTGGTGGGCACCGCGGTGGCGCGGCTCGCCGATCCGTGCGCGGCGGTGCAGCAGCTCGCCGGCGTGCGGCGGCAGGGACGCGGGAGCCGCGCTTGACCTCCCCGCAGTTCGGCCCGTACGGCGGCCGCTACGTGCCCGAGACGCTGATGGCGGCGCTCGACGAGCTGGCCCGCGTGTACGACGCGGCACGTGCAGATCCCGCCTTCTGGCAGGAAATCGATCGGCTGTCGCACGACTACGTGGGCCGACCGACGCCATTGAGCGACGCCCCGCGGCTCGCGGCGGAGCTCGGCGACGGCGTGATCGCCGTCCTGAAGCGCGAAGACCTGAACCACACCGGTGCGCACAAGATCAACAACACCCTGGGGCAGGTGCTGCTCGCCCTGCGGATGGGCAAGCGGCGGATCATCGCCGAGACGGGTGCGGGGCAGCATGGTGTGGCGACCGCCACCGTATGCGCGCGCTTCGGACTCGAGTGCGTCGTGTACATGGGCGAAGAGGACATGCGCCGCCAGCGGCTCAACGTCTACCGCATGGAGCTGATGGGGGCGAAGGTCGTGCCGGTGACGGCGGGGACGCGTACGCTGAAGGACGCGACCAACGAAGCATTACGCGACTGGGTCACCAGCGTCACCCACACGCACTACATCATCGGCTCGGTGGTCGGGCCCGATCCGTTTCCCCGGCTGGTGCGGGACTTCCAGTCGGTCATCGGGCGGGAGGCGCGGGCGCAGGTGCTGGAGCGGTTCGGCCGATTGCCGCGCACCGTGGTGGCATGCGTGGGCGGCGGCTCGAATGCCATTGGAATCTTCAGCGGTTTTCTCGACGACCCGGACGTGGAGCTGGTCGGTGTGGAAGCCGCCGGGCTGGGTCTCGACTCCGGTCGCCATGCGGCCACGTTGTCGCGCGGACGCCCGGGGGTGTTCCATGGCAGCAAGAGCTACCTGTTGCAGGACGCCGACGGCCAGGTCAAGCCGGCCCATTCGATTTCGGCCGGACTCGATTATCCCGGCGTGGGGCCCGAACACGCTTTCTTGAAGGACGCCGGTCGGGTATTGTATCAGTCGGTGACCGACAGTCAGGCCCTGGAGGCGTTCGCCGCCCTGGCCCGCCTCGAAGGTATTGTGCCCGCCCTCGAGAGTGCGCATGCAGTGGCGTGGGCCAGGTACGCGAAGCAGCGGTGGCGGCCTGGGGACCTCGTCCTGTTCAATCTCAGCGGCCGCGGTGACAAGGACGTCGCCCTGGTCGCCGAGCAGGGGGAGGCACATCCGTGACCGATGCCTTCGGCGCCCAAGTCGCCCTGCCGCCGAGTCAGGTCGAGGAGCTGCTGACGCTCATCAGCAAGGCGCTGCGCGCGGTCCAGCTCTACCTCCCCAACAATCCCGTCTATCAACGAGCCCTCGAGAATGTGCGCGGATCCTGCCGCAAAATCTGGCAGGCCACCGACGATGTCGTCCTCGAGGTGCAGGAGACTGAGCTGCGGTGGGAGAGCAACCTCGTTTACAGCCACGACCAGAAGAACGAGAGCATCGCCTGGACGCTGTTCAAGGACGGCGTGCGCTCGGTCACGCTGCGATCCGGGGTCGAAGAAACCGAGCTGGTCCGCTTCCTTCAGGTATTGCATCAGGCGCGCACGCTGCAGGCGGAAGCCGCCGACGATCTGCTCACCCTGCTGTGGCAGGAAGACTTCCAGTTCCTGACTTACACCTTCCGCGAGATCTCGATCGAGGGCGGCACACCGATCGAGGCGGAAGGGCCGAGCGAGGTCGCACCGCCCGCCCAGGTGCGCGATCAGGTGGAGAAGGAGGCGCCGCAGCGCGAGGTCGTCTCGGTGGACGAGTTCGATACGACCCTCTACTTCCTCGAGGACCAGGAGATCGGATACCTCCAGGACGAGGTCGAGCGGGAGTATTCGCAGGACCTGCGCCACAACGTGCTGTCGGTGCTGTTCGATCTGATCGAGACCCAGACCTACGCCACGGTGCGCGGCGAGCTGATCTCGATCATCGAGAATTTCATTCCCTACCTGCTCGGCTCGGGGGACTTCCACTCGGTCGCGTACGTGCTGCGCGAGCTGGCCGGCGTGCTGCAGCGCGGCAAGGAGCTGATCCCGGAGCACAAGATCGCGCTCACGGCCATCCCGACGCGGCTCTCGCAACCCGACGCACTGTCGCAGTTGCTGCAGGCGCTGGACGAGGCAACGATGCATCCCACCGAGGCGGAGCTGGGCGAGCTGTTCCGGGAGCTGCAGCCGGAAGCGCTCGTGACGCTCGCCGGCTGGGTTGCCCGGCTCAGCAACGAGCAGGTCAAGATGCTGGTGAAGCGGTCCGCCGAACGACTCGCCAGTCAGAACGCGGGTGAGGTGTTGAAAGCGTTGGCGAGCAACGACCCCGGCACCGCGCTCGAGATGGTGCGGCTCGCCGGACGGCTGCGGCTGAACGGCGCGCCCGAGGGCATGGAGCGGCTGCTCGCCGAGGGAAACCGTGAGATGAAGCTGGCGGTGGTCGAGGCGCTCACGGCGGTCGCATCGCCGACCGCGCTGCGGCTGCTCGAGCGGGCGGTGGAGGACGGCGAGCGCGACGTGCGGATCGCTGCCGTGCGCTTCCTGTCGAGCCGCGGTCATCGCGGCGCCTTCCAGCGCCTCGAGAGCGCCGTCAACGGCAACAAGCTGCGCCAGGCCGATCTCACCGAAAAGATCGCGTTCTTCGAGGCGTACGGAGCGCAGGCCGGCGCGGCCGGCATCCCCGTGCTGGAGCGGATCCTGGTTCCGCGCGGCCTCCTGGGGCGGCGCGAGGATGCCGAAACGCGGGCGTGCGCGGCGATGGCGCTGGGCAAGATCCGCGGTCCGGAAGCGCGGGCGGTGCTGGAGCGCGCGGTAGCGGACAAGGAAGCGCTGGTGCGGAATGCCGTGAGCCGTGCCTTGCGCGAGACGGTGCGATGACGGACACGCCGCCCGACGCCGGCTCGGCCGCGCCGCCCCGGCGCGCCACCATCGCCGAGACGGTCGCGACGTCGGACAGCTTCCTGCGCCACGTCGGGCGGGAGTTTCTGGTGGTGTTCTACGCCGCGCTGCGGTCGCTCAAGCTCTACCCGATCGAAAACGCGCAGGTGCAGAAAGCGCTCGACGACCTCGCCACCGTCGCGAAGCATGTCCTCGACGTCGAGCAGGAGCTCGAGCTGCGGCTGCAGGGCGAGTTCATCTTCGTGAACTCCACCCGCCTGCGGCTCGCGCTCGAGAACTACGCGTCGTTCTCCCACGTCCTCCAGGTGATGCGGACCTGCGGCGTCGGCGCGATCCGGCTCGACGCCCAGGTGGACCGGCGCCAGCTGCAGATTCTCGTCTCGCTCTTGCTCGCCCATTCGACCGGCGAGACGAGCCCCGACACAATTCACGAAATCATCGGCAAGCTGAGCGAGGCGGGGGCGACCCACGTCGTCGTCGAGCCGCCCTTCGAGACGGACGAAAACGTCGCGGATTCCGAAAAGGCGAAGGAGGCGGCGAAGCGGACGTACGCCCGCTCCGTCGCGGTGACGAAGGAAGTGATCAACAGCCTCCGCCTGGGCCGCACCGCCAACGTGAAGCGCGTCAAGCGCGCCGTGCAGGCGATCGTCGACCAGGTGCTCAACAACGAGTCGTCGCTGCTCGGCCTCACGACGCTGCGCGATTACGATGAATACACGTTCGTCCATTCGGTGAACGTGTGCATCTTCTCCGTCGCCCTGGGCCGCAAGCTCGGGTTGACGAAGCTGCAGCTGTACGATCTCGGGATGACCGCCCTGTTCCACGACGTCGGCAAGTCGCGCGTGCCGCTCGAGGTGCTGAACAAGGAAGGCGGCCTCACCGAAGAGGAATGGCGTATCCTCCAGGCGCATCCGTGGCTCGGCGTGCTGACGTTGTTCGGGTTGCGTGGCTATGGAGAAATCCCCTACCGCGGCATGGTGGTGTGCTACGAGCACCACATGAAGACCGACCTCACGGGGTATCCCAGGGCGATCCGCCCGCGCTCGCTCTCGATCTTCTCCAAGATCGTGGCCGTCGCGGACGGGTTCGACGCCGCGACCAGCCGGCGGGTGTACCAGACCGTCCCGATTCAGCCGGACCAGGTGCTCAAGGAAATGTGGGAAAACCCGCGGCGCGGCTACGACCGCGTCGTCGTGAAGGCGTTCATCAACCTCATCGGCATCTATCCCGTCGGCACGTGCGTCATCCTCGATACCTACGAGGTGGCGCTGGTGCACGCCGCCAATCCCGATACTTCGTTCGTGCACCGGCCCGTCGTCCGGATCGTCGCGTCGGCGGACGGGGCCATCACGCATCCGGGCATTCTCGCCGATCTCGCCGAGCGCGACGCGCAGGGCAACTTCCCGCGTACGATCGTCAAGGTGACCGACCCGTCGCGCTTCGGTATCAACGTCAGCGACTACTTTGTCTGACCGGCCGATTGCCCGGGCCTTCGCCGCGGCCAAGGGCGCAGGGCGGGCGGCGTTAATTCCCTACTACACGGCCGGCTACCCCACGCGCGCGGCGTGCCGCGACGCCCTGCGCGCGGCGGCGGCTGCGGGCGCCGACCTTGTCGAGGTCGGCATTCCGTTCAGCGATCCGCTCGCCGACGGTCCCACGATTCAACGGTCCACTCAGGCCGCGCTCGAGCAGGGAATGACGGTCGCTGGCGTGCTGCAGCTGGTTCGCGATGCGCAGCTCTCCATCCCCGTCGTGCTGATGACGTACGTCAATCCGGTGCTGGCGTATGGGGTCGAGCGATTCGCGGCGGACGCCCGGGCGGCGGGCGTCGCCGGCGCATTGTTCACCGACCTCCCCGCGGGCGCCGCCCCTGAGCTGGAGCGGGCGATGACGGGCGCCGGTCTGGACGTGATCCGGCTCGTGGCGCCGACCACCACGGACGAGCGGCTCGCCGCCGCGGTCAATGGAGCGGGGGGCTTCATCTATCTGATTTCGCGGCTCGGGGTCACCGGCGCGCGACCCGATGCCCCGGTCGATCTGGATCGCCACGTGCGCCGCCTCCGCGCGGTCACGCGCCTGCCGATCGCCGTCGGGTTCGGGATCGGTACGCCGGCACAGGCGGCCGCCGCCGCCCGCTGGGCGGATGGCGTGGTGGTCGGCAGCGCGCTGGTCGAGGCGCTCGGCGGCGGTGGTCTCGCCGCGGCTCGTCGCCTGCTCGAAAGCCTCGCCGGCTCGCTCACGGCCCGGGGAGCCGCGTGAATTTCCAGCGCTTCGTCACGATCTACGGCCGCGTCCTCGCGATCGGCGGGTCCGGGCTGTGCGTCGGGGTGCTCGTGGCCGATCCGCGCTGGACGCACCAGTGGCTCGAGATTCTGGTGATGGTGGTGGTGGTCACCGGAGCACGCGCGCAGTCGGTGCGCCTTTCGAAGTACTCGTACCTGAACCAGACGGGACTCGTCAGCATCTGTGGCAGCTTGCTGGTGGGTCTGCCGGCGACGCTGGTCGCCATCGCGGCGGGAACGCTGCTCGCCGATTGGGCCTGGCTGCGCAAGACGCCGTGGGCGGCGGTGATCAACTTCGGGCGCGAGACGCTCGCGCTCGCCTCATCCTACGGCGTGTATGCGGGGATTCTGTCGATTTCCGGTGTGACCGCCCCGGGGATGCACGTCGCCACGATTCCGGCGCTGTTCTTCTTCGCCCTGACGTATTTCCTGTTCGGGCGCCTGCTGTTCTATCTGAGCCTGATCGTGCGCGGCAAGCTCGAGCAGGACGAACAGCTGCTGATCATCCGGTACGAAGTCATCGCCTACTTCGGGACGATTGGGGCGGCGACGACCGTCGTGAGCGCGGTCCTCGCCTGGCCGCCGGTGACCTGGATCTTCGTAGCGGCGGCGCTCGCGGCGCTCGGCCAGCTGCTGAAACAGATGCTGGAGGAGGCGATTTCCGCCGAAGAGCTGAACAAGATTCATGCGATCGAGTCCGTCATCACCAGCAACATCAGCCTGCACGATTCGTTTCGCCGCATCGAGCGGCTGGCGCACCGGTTGGTGGATTGGGGCGATCTGCGAATCTACCGGCGGGTCGACGAGGGGCTGCGGCTGGCGTATCGCAGCACGATCGGTCGCCCCGGCCGGGCGGATCCGACCTCCGACGTCGCCGCGCTGCGCGCCCAGGTCGTCGCGAACGGCGAGACGCTCGTGATCCACGATGTCATGCGCGACAAGCGCGTCGCCGACGTTCCCGAGACCGTGCAGAGCCTGGTTCTCGTCCCGCTGCGGTTCGGCGACGTGGTCATCGGCACGCTCGAGCTGGAGCACCACAAGCGCCGGGCCTACCGGCGCAAGGACATCGTGACGATCGCGACGTTCGCGAACCAGCTGGCGACAGCGATTCACATCAACGATCTGCGCCGGCCGATCGTGGAAACGCTGGATCGCATGACGCGGCAGCTCAGCACGATCGGGCAGGCGGCGGGGTCGTTGCGCGACGTGTCGCGGGCCGTCGCGGCGTCCACCACGGCGATCCGGAGCGCCGCCACGACCGAAGAAGCCGAGGTGACGGGCGGTCTCGAGGCGACCGATCTGCTGGCGCAGGTGGCACGCCGGGTGGTGGAGGATGGCGCCGAAGCGGCCCAGGCGTCGACGTCCGCGAGCGACGTCGCGAGCCGGAATCGCGAGCGGATCAAGGATGCGCTCGGCCGTCTCGTCGCCCTGAAGTCCTTCGTCGGGGAGAGCTCGGGAAAGGTGCAGCAGCTCGGCGTGATGAGCCGGCGCATCACGGGCTTCATCGCATCGATCCGCGAGTTCTCCGATATGACGAATCTGCTCGCGTTGAACGCCGCGATCGAAGCGGCGCGCGCCGGGAAGCACGGCAAGGGCTTCGCGGTCGTGGCAGAGGAAGTTCGGCGCCTGGCGGAGCAGAGCGCCGGTGCGGCGGCCGAAGCGGGTGAGCTGGTCGCCGACATCCACCGGCAGGTGGGCGAGGTGGTGGAGCAGATGCGCCGCGGTCAGGTGAACGTCGCCGGCGTCGAGGAGCTTTCCTCGGATGCGCTGGCGGCGCTCGAAGCGATCGTGCAGGCCACCGCCGAAGCGACGGCCCACGCGCAGCGCATCGCGGCGACCGCCGGAGAGCAGGACGAGGCGTTCGGCCGACTGCGCCAGCGCATCAGCGCGGTGGCGGCGATCTCGCTCCAGAACCGCGCGGAAGCGGAGGGGGTGTCGGCGCGCGCCGGGGAAGCGGCGACGGGACTCGGGGATCTCGAGCGGGCCACGCGCGACCTGGAGGAAGTGGCCGGCCGGCTGCGCGACCTCACGCGCGGATTCGCGAGCGTGGAGTGATGAGCCATCTCGAGCGAACCTACGTCGCGCTCGGCTCGAACCTGGGGAACCGCGATGCCCATCTCGCCCACGGCCGGCTGCGGCTGTCGACGCTCAAGCGAACCCATCTGGTCGCCGCTTCGAGTATCGAGGAGACGGTGGCGATCGGTCCCGTGGCGCAGGGTCCTTACCTCAATCAGATGGTGTTGCTCGTGACGGCGCTCGAGCCCCTCGAGCTGCTGGGGCATTGTCAGTCCATCGAAGAGGAAACCGGACGCGAGCGTAGGGAGCGATGGGGCCCACGGACCCTCGATCTGGACATCGTGCGCTTCGGCGATCGCGTGATCGCGTCACCCGACCTCACCGTCCCGCACCCCGAGCTGCCCAACCGCGACTTCTGGCAGCGCGAGATCGTCGAGCTCGATGCCATCGCACCCGCTCATGTCTGACGCTCCCAAGCAGGTCACCACGCTCGACTTGCTCGAGATGAAGTCGGCGGGAAAGCGCATCGTGATGTTGACCTGCTATGACGCGCTATTTGCGCGGTTGCTCGATGCCGCGGGGATCGACGTGCTGCTGGTCGGCGACTCGGTGAATCAGGTGCTGGGCGGCGCCGAGTCGACGCTCTCGGCCACGCTCGATCAGATGATCTATCACACGCGAATCGTGCGGCGCGGCGCACAGCGGGCGCTGGTCGTGTGCGACATGCCGTTCCTGACCTACCAGGTGAGCCGGGAGGACGCGATCCGGAACGCCGGCCGGGTCATGGCCACGACGGGGTGCCACGCCGTCAAAGTGGAAGGCGGCGTCCACATCGCGCCGACGGTGCGCGCCCTCGTGGAGGTGGGGATTCCGGTCATGGGGCACATCGGTCTCACGCCGCAATCGCTGCACGCGCTCGGAGGCCCGCGGGTACAGGGGCGCGACGACGCCGCGGCGCAACGCCTGAGAGACGACGCGGTCGCGCTGCAGGATGGCGGAGCGTTCGCCGTCGTCCTCGAGCTCGTCCCGGCGACGCTCGCGGGCGAGATCACGCAATCCCTCACCATCCCGACGATCGGGATCGGAGCCGGTCCGGCCTGTGACGGCCAGGTGTTGGTGCTGCACGACATGCTTGGCTTGAACGACGAGTTCCATGCCAAGTTCGTGAAGCGATTCGCGACGCTGGCGGACCACGTCCGCCGGGCGGCGGGTGAGTTCGCCGCCGAGGTCCGCGCCGGCCGGTACCCGGGGCCGGAGCACTCGTTCGAGAAATAGGGACCCTACCGACTTCGCTGGTCCCCGGTTTGCTTTCTCCCGTGCTCACGATCAGCGCCCGGTCGGAGATGCGCGCCTGGTCGCGCGCGGAGCGAGCCCGGGGTAAGCGCGTGGGGTTCGTGCCGACGATGGGTGCCTTGCACGAAGGACACCTGCGGCTCATCGATGCGGCGCGCGACACCTGCGATGTCGTCGCCCTCAGCCTCTTCGTGAACCCCCTGCAATTCGGTCCGGGCGAGGACTTCGCCCGCTACCCGCGCGATCTCGACCGGGATCGGACGCTCGCCCTGGCGCGCGGTGTGGATGGATTTTTTGTCCCCACGCCGCAGGAGATGTATCCGGTGGAGCCGCTGGTGCGCGTCGCACCAGGGCCGATGGCCGAGACGCTCGAAGGCGCGGCCCGGCCAGGCCACTTCGCGGGCGTCCTGACGGTCGTCGCCAAGCTGTTCCATGCCGTCGAGCCCGATGTCGCCATGTTCGGCCGCAAGGACTTCCAGCAGGGAATGCTGGTGCGACAGATGGTGAGCGACCTGGACTTTCCGGTGCAGGTGGACATCGCGCCTACGGTGCGCGAGCTGGAGGGGCTCGCGCTCTCGTCGCGCAACGCGTACCTGAGCGGGGATCAGCGCCGCGCCGCCCTTACGCTCTCCCGCTGCCTGCGCGAGGTGGAGCGCGCCTGGCGCGGCGGCGCGGCCGATCCGGCG
>Ga0310811_10001787_pt1 | contig 26761 bp, 21 predicted proteins | sample YCmetagenome_FD_207642 | JGI IMG/M metagenome (GOLD analysis project Ga0310811, IMG submission 207642) | Soil microbial communities from experimental microcosm in Duke University, North Carolina, United States - YC | ecosystem: Engineered > Artificial ecosystem > Soil microcosm > Unclassified ... | reverse complement strand
ACAAGAGGCTGATAAATGACCTGTGATCTATCCCTGAATTACCCGTTACATACTCTACAAACAAACTAACGGGTACAAAACAAAGCAATTATTGGAGATCAAATTTCGTCGATTACCCGGCGGCGTCCTCCTGCAGCTCAACGGCAGGAACGGCCGGCTCAATGGCTGGCTCCACGGGCGGCTCAATGGCTGGCTCCACGGGCGGCTCAATGGCTGGCTCCACGGGCGGCTCAATGGCCCGTCCGGCGAAACCCAAATACCAGAAGGGTAGGGCGAGCAGCCCGTCCGCGAGGTGGGCGACACCCTCTACCCGGGCGATCCTGCTCAGCGGGAACAGAACGGCCCCCAGGGCCAGCATAACCCCCGGCCATGCCGGCAGCAGCCGACGCCTCATCAGAATGACACTCAGAACCAGCAGACTCAGCGGAAAAAGGGGACCCGGCCAGAAAAGCAACAGGTCGAAAGCCAGCGAATGCTCGGAAATGACCTGCAGGTAGATCAAATGCGGGATGCCAAAAGCAGTCGTAAAGACGTCCGCCAGCCCGAAGCAGGCCCCGCTGACGGCCCCCCAGACGGCAAGGAACAACCCCGCCGACGAGTAGACCGGAAGTTCCGCCCTCAACCACCCGAAGACCCGGCAAAGGGCAAGTATCCAGGGCACCATCGACAACGCCAGCAGCGTGCCTCCCGTTATACCATAGCTGCCGTTTGTCCAAAAGAAGGTCGACGCGCCGAACAGCAGCGGCGCGGCGATAAAAGAAAAGTTACGGGCAGATGGCGCCATAGGTATGTCGTTTTACGCTGGGACGACATCCCCATCCGCCAGGTTTCACGAAAAATGCGCAATATCTTTCGCGCAGCAGACGATCGTCGCTAGCCCTGACGCCTTTCAACCTTGTAGTTCAGCGCCACGACCCCCAGCTTGAAAGGGACGCTCTCCTTCAGGGTCAGCGACGTACGCGTTTCGATATCCCTGAACATCGGTATCCCCTCCCCGAGCAGCACCGGATTGACAAACAGCCATAGCTCGTCGACCAGGTCTTCCTTCATCAAAGAATGAACGGCCGACGGACTTCCGAAGACAACGATCTGCTGTCCCGGCCGCTCCTTGATAGCAGTAATGCCCGCGCGAAGGTTATCGCTCACGATCGTCACTTTGGGAATGTTTTGACCGGCCAGACTTTTGGACAGGACGATCTTGTCGACCTTGTTGTACCAGACGGAATGGTTTTTGGTATGCGTGCCGGCATTGGGTTTGTCGGCGGCGGTAGGCCAGTAGGCGTCCATCATCTGCCAGGTATTGCGGCCATAGAGTGCAAGGTCGGAATTACTGGTCGCCCTGTCCGCATATTCGAATAGCTCGTCGTTGAATTTGATCCAGTCCATTTCGCCCTGGGGCCCGGCTACGAATCCATCGAGGCTGACGTGCATAAAAGACAAAATATTGCGCATGATCTGTTGTTTTTACAAAGCTAAGGCACGGAACATCAGCGAAAAAGACCCGCTAACGACATTTAAGAGGTATTTTGCGACGGGTTTCCCTATCTTTACCTTATCCCCCGCCTTATTGACGACTGTTCCGAATGTCCTGTTATCAGCTGTGGTATGACACACTATTCGATCAGCAAAACAGCACTTTCCTATGATTCAGTTTCCACCCTTCAGGCGCTTACTGCCTGGCGTTATCCTTTTTCTCAATCTTATATCTCTGATCACAAGCCGCGCACAGACGCCGGCCATCACGGTTAAAGCAGGACTTCCAGCCAGCTATGACCTGAGCCCGAACTCCACTTCCCTGAGAGTACCCGGCAGTGGCATCCAGCAGGTCGTCTACGGCAACGGCATTTATCTGGCCAGCGCGATCATTCCTCCGGCCCTGTTCCGCTCGGGCGACGGGAAAGAATGGTCAAGGGTCTTTACGGGACCAGACGTCACCGGGACCGACACCGTGTTCAACCAGGGCCAGCGCCCCTTTCTCGCCTTTGGAGCCGGTCATTTTGTCCTCGCCTCCGACAGCGGCCGCCTCTTCTCTTCTCCCGACGGTCTCAGCTGGACAAAGATCGACCTCGGTACAAAGATCAAATTCTACGACGTAGAATACATCGACCAAAGCTTTTACCTGGTGGGTGACAGCAGCAGTCTGTTCAGCTCCCCGGACGGCATCAACTGGTCCAGGCGCAACACAAAAATAGGTCCGCCGGGCTCTTACTACGACGGGATACTGGCCGGCAACGGCTATCTGGTGCTCGACGTCATCCACATCGACACCGGCTACATGCAGCTAGTATGCCGGAGCACGACTGGCCCGGACGGTCCCTGGTCGATAGATACGCTCAGCGCCGTTGAAGGCGGAAACCTACGATTCCTCAAAGACCATTTTTACAAGCTTACCAGCACTTCACAGGTGTCTACCGACGCCCACAGCTGGACTACCCTGTACCATTCAGGCTCCACGGTAAGCAGCCCCGACGGCTTTACGGACGGCAATAAGGTCTACTTACTCTCGGCCGTCTTTAGCGGCCCTGGTTCTCCCGGGAATATCCTGCCCACCGCCGATGCAGGAGCGAGCTTTGAAGACACTATCCATCTTTCAACCTGGTCTGAACACGGCGCTTTTTTTAACAACAACTATTTCGTTTACGGTCTTCAGGGCATGACCGCGTCGACGGACGGCCTCCACTACCATATCCTCGGCAGCACGGGCTCGGGGGCCGCCGCAGGCGATACCAATTTCGTAAAGATCGGCGCCAACCTCGATGGCAGCTACCTATACAGCGGGCGCGACTTTACCACCTGGACAGGCCGCGATACCGTCGGGAAATGGCTGCCAGGTATTCTCTATGATGGTACTCAATACCTGGCGGAAGGCCCGACCATTTACTCATCCACTGATGGCGCCCACTGGTCGGTTAAAGGCACTTCATCGGGACCCCTCGACCATTTCGCTTATGGTGGCGGAGTCTACGTCGCCTATAGTTCGCAGATAGCGGATAGCCTCTGGTATTCTACCGATGGGGTCAACTGGCAGCCGGCTGTGCTGCCCGACCTCAGCGTGCCCCGGTCCCCCGATATTTCCCTGGGACGTTTTCTGAAGATCCGCTACATCAACGGCCGGTTCTTTCTCCTGACCGGATATGGCAGAGGCAACGTGGGGTTCCTGCTCCTGTCCACCGACGGGGTCCATTACAGCTTCGGATTCCCGCAGGGCCTGGGCAGCAAAGGGCTGTTCCCCGAATCCTTCAACGACATCGTCTACAACCCCGACAGCGCGAAGTACTATCTCATCGGCAACGGCGCGTACGGGGACGGCACCACCCATTTTTTTTCCCAGGGCTTCACTTCCTTCGATTCCATGGGCATCTTCATACCTCAGGATACGATCCGCGGATTGCCGGCAGCCACCCTGGTTTCATTCGTAGGGGAAACCAGCTTTAGCTATAGCCACGGGCATTTTGTCGGAGTAGCCGACGACATCACCCATTTCGCCGGAGGGTACCTCTACAATAGCTATATGTTATGGTCTTCTGACGGTCACACCTGGGACAGCCATTCCATCGGCGGCTCTACCCAACTGATCAGCAACCTGGCCTCGGGCGATATATTCCGAATGGAAGGGACCGCCAACTTCGAGTTGATCGCCGACTTCACCGTTCCCATTGCGCCGCCGCCGCTATCCATCGACTTTAATGCGAACGTCTTCCAGAATAGTAAGGTATTCCTCTCCTGGCGGGTAAGTCCGCGGCGTGAGGTTCGGAAATTCACCATCCAGCGCAGCACGGGAACTTCGGGCTGGGACAGTATTGGAACGATAGCTGCCCAAAGAGCCCTGGGATACCATTTTATTGACAATTCTCCCATCCCTGGCACCGACGCCTACCGGCTCCTGATCACCGATACCAACGGCTTGCAGCAATACAGCTCCATCCGGCGCGTCCACCTGGGTTCGCCGGTGACCGTATGGCCCAATCCGGTTCACGACGTGGTGAACATAAATGCCGGCAGCCCGGCGCGGCGCTCCTATACGCTCTGCAATGCGTTCGGCAGGCCCGTCCTGCGGAGGGAGTCCGATGCTGCTACGCTGTCCCTGTTCGTTGGCCGTCTTCCGCCGGGGATTTACACCCTGTTCGTCCTTGAGCAGGGATCTTACCCCAGCCAGCTGCAAATAATACACTATTAGCAGCGCTCTGGTACAAAGTTTGCCGGTCGTTTGCCATGCTAAGACCCATATCCGCTTTTGCACTCACGGCGACCGTTATCCTTTGTTCCTGTAAGTCCGGGACCAAAGATCCTGCGTCCGGCCCCGACAGTTCCGCAGCCGGCCGGCCGGCGCTACCCTTGTTCAAACGCAATCCCGAGAAACGCGACCACCCCAAAAAGGACCCCGTTGCCGAATACCGCGTCCGAACCAACGACTCGCTCAACGAAATGTATTTCTCCGTCCGGCTCTATGAGACACCGGTGACAATGAAATACCTGGCCAAAGTCGAATTCGAAGGCATTACGGGTGAAGACACGATCAAGCTTCCGGATATGGGGACACCTCCTCATCCCGGCCTGCAGAAAGGTGCCGAAAAATACTCCTGTATCGTCGGTCTGTTCGACAATAACAAGACGTTTCGCGAGTTGAAGAAGGTCTTCGTGACGGAAAAAGGACACGAGCTGAAGATCACCACGCTGAAGCACTATATCGTGACGGAAGACTACCGGCTCGTTGGGCAATAGCCCAACCAACTTGCCGGTCAATAAAAATGCCATGAAGGTCCAGACGCTTGCTCCGCCGCCGCCGATCGCCGCAATCGTGAGTCATATCGTGGTTCTCGAAAACAACAGTCTTTTTTACGAGGCCGTGTTGCCGCTGATCGCCACCGGCTTTCCCAGTGTCACCTTCCAGCTGACCGACCCCGCCCGGATACTGACAGGCGAAAAAAAATGCTATCCACTGGTCCTGTACGGACAGAACACAAAACCCCTGCAACTGCATACGGCCGGGGAGGTGGTGGTGATCGCCTATTTCCTCTATCCCTGGCTGCTGCCCTCCCTGTTCGGTTATTCTGCCGCAGAACTGACCGATCAGGGCATCGACCTGAGCCTATACGGCCCTGCCAGGAAGTCGAACCTGAAAGAGCAGCTGCTCAACAGCCCTTTGCTGGAGGACCGCCTCCGGCTGATGGACGACTATATCCTGCTGCTGTCGCAAAGCCGAAAGATCGTCATCGACGGACGCCTGCAATATGCCGTCCGTAAGATACAGCAGCACAAAGGAACCATCCTGCTGGGCGATCTGCAAAAGGAACTGTTTGTGACCGAAAGAACGCTTCAACGCCTCTTCGGCGAAGGCGTCGGTCTCACGCCAAAACTCTACAGCCGCATATGTCAGTTTCATTCCGCGCTGGACCAGCTGAGCCATAACCGGTTTACAGACATGACCCAGGTGGCCTTCGACAACGGCTATGCCGACCAGAGCCACCTGATCCGGGCCTTTAAAGAATTTACCAACGTCTCTCCGCTGCTATACCGGAAGATGGCTGACGAGTTTCCCGCCTGACGCGCGAAGGCGGTCACGCGGCCGCTCCCCCTTTTTGTCGGGTTTCTTCTATCTTTTGGCCGGCCCCCACAGTTACTTTGTAAAAAAAACACCATGCGAAATTTATCGGTCTCCGAATGGATCACCCTCGACGGCGTCTTCGACGCGGAAACAATGGCCACGTGGTTCATGCCCTTCGACAGCGTCTCCCGCCAGGACATCATAAGAGATGGCATCCTCTCCTCCGACGCCATCCTTTTTGGACGCAAAACATATGAGATGCTCGCGCCATACTGGTCGCGGATGAAAAACAACGAAATGGGTATTTCCGACAAACTGAACAGCGTCCCCAAATACGTCGTCTCCACAACGCTAAAGCAGGCGGACTGGGAGAATACCACGATCATACGCGACAATATCATAGAAGCGATCACCCGGCTAAAGCAGCAGCCAGGCGGCACGATACAGATCGAAGGCAGCGCTGAACTGGCCGGCCATCTGCAGGCCGCGGGACTCATCGACGAATACCAGTTACTCGTACATCCGGTGATCATGGGCAGCGGAAAACGCTTTTTTACGGAGGGCAAAGAGCCGAAGGGACTTCGGCTGAAAAGCGCGCGGACACTGGATCATGGAGTATTGGCGCTGACGTATCTGAGCGCGCAGGGGCAATAAAAAAAGCCCAGATAGACATCCGGGCCGTTGCTAATCCAATATCCTATTAAAGCCTGATACAGCAGCTTTTGCAAATGCCAGACCAGCAGAGCCAAAGAAAACCGCACGCAGAAAAAACTTTTCCATGCGACGGACTTCTTCATAGAATCTGTTGGTTATCTGTAAAATATTTTTCTAATATTAATTTGTAGTTGATTTAATTCAGAATTGTAGAAGAGATGGCAGAAAAAATGCTGTAAAGATTCCACACTATTTTTGATGGCATGCGCCTACAGGGCGACCTCAGCGGAGTCCGATCTTTTCAAAAATATCCCCGATATAGCGGGAACCATAACACACGATGATCCCCGAGTTCTCCATTACCGAGAGAGTCCCGTTCTTGTGTTTGACGTCGATCGGTTCGGGAAGATAGCCCGATATGACGCCCACCATCCGCATTTCCTTGCCCGTTTCCTCATAGGCGACGACCGGCCCACCCGAGAACCCCAGATTATTGTGCCCGTCAAGGAGCATGAGCTCGACCCCGTCATGCTTCACGAAACCCGATATGATCGCTTTTTTTATCAGCGGGAATTTAATTCCAAACACCTCGGTCCCCAGATTTCCCAGCGGAAACCCAAAGAAATAAGATTCCATACCGATGGTAGTATACAGCGTGTCCGTCGGGATCCCATTGCCCCGGAAGACTCGTCGTATGGTATCCTTATACTTCATTAACTCATCCGGCAGGTCGGCATTCTGCTGAATGTCTTCTGCCAGTTTCAGAACTGCTACATCCACCTTTCTGTCCGAATGAAAATATACTTTCGCTTCGTATGACTGCAGCTGATTCTGGACCACCAGCTGTATCGTCACCCTGTCACCCGTCCGGTGTGAATCCTGAAAAAGATGCGCCGCCGTAACAAAGTATTGCTCACCGTGCCTCTTCACCATGAAACAGGTACCCGTCAACTTATCACCATACAAATTAAAGGTATTGGACATCGCCTGGGCGATCGCCACCACCTTGTCGTACTGAGCCCGCGTAATCACCGGGCAAAGCAGCAGACACAACGCGATCGCTTTGAAACACCTGCGTAAATAAGGCATATCACGAATGTATGACAAAAAATTGCTGCATGATCGCATTTCCCCCGGCGACGGGACGAGCTGCACACCAGGTACTCCCTTCCTTGTAAGAGGCATGTTCACTATATTCATCAGGCGGCCGCCTTTTTTTTATCGCGTTGAAAATATTTACCTTGTAGGAATATGACTGAAACCTTACCCCATTTTCAGGCGTTATTTGAATCTGCACCGGATATATACCTCGTACTGTCCCCAGACCTGAGGATCGTGGCCGCGAATGACGCCCGTCTTCGGGCAACCAATACCACCCGGGACCAGATCATCGGCAAGCCGCTTTTCGACATATTCCCCGACAATCCCGACGATCCGGCCGCTTCGGGAGTAAGAAATTTAAAGGCGTCTTTGTCTCGCGTACTGCAGACCAGGGCCCCGGATGCCATGGCCGTCCAAAAATACGATATCCCCCGCCCGGCGTCGGAAGGAGGCGGTTTTGAAGAAAGGTACTGGAGCCCCCTGAACACTCCTGTCCTGAACCGGAATGGAGAGATCGACTTTATCATACATCGCGTCGAGGACGTTACCGAGTTTATCCGGCTCAAACAGCAGGGCGTCGAACAGAGCAGGCTTACCGAAGAATTGAAGACCCGCGCCGAACAGATGGAGTCGGAGATATACCAGCGGGCGCAGCAGCTCCAGCAGACCAACGAGCGACTGAGAGAGGCGGAGCGGCTTAAAAGCGAATTCTTCGCCAATGTGTCTCACGAATTGCGAACACCCTTATCGCTGATACTTGCGCCTACGGAGTCCCTGCTTTCGGGGAAACACGGGGCATTGTCGCCTTCGCAATCCGGAGTGCTGCACACCGTCCACAACAACGCCATCCGCCTGCTTCAAATGGTGACCGGGTTACTCGATTTCGCCAAAGCCGAGGCAGGCCGAATGAAGGCCCGGCCGGAGCCCGTCGACGTCGTTGCGCTTACCCGATCGATCACACATGATTTTGAACCGGCAATGCAGGGAAAAAGGATCGGCTTTTCGCTCGATACCGGCCAATCATCCAGCACGATCCTATTGGATCACTACCTTTTTGAACGCATTTTTTTCAATTTATTGGCCAATGCCGTGAAATTTACGGACCCGGGTGGAAAGGTAAGCGTTCGGCTGGAACTCCTGAATGAAAACCTCCGGTTAACCGTGGCCGACACCGGCATCGGCATCGCACAGGAAGACATCGACGTAATATTTCAAAAATTCAGACAAGTGGAAGGCTCCTCGACCAGAAGGTTTGAGGGGACGGGTCTTGGTTTGGCGATGGTAAAGGAGTTTTCCGAACTGATGGGCGGCACCGTTACGGTGACCAGCGAACCCGGCAAAGGAAGTGCGTTTATCGTGGAATTTCCCGCCCCAATTGCCCCCAGCCAGGAAAGCACGTCCCCGGTCAGGATGCGGGAAAGCTTCGTATCCGGGAACGATCTGCCATCTCCGGGAATATTCAGCGATGAACAGGAGACCGGCGGTAGTCAGCGGATGAAGGTGCTCGTTTGTGAAGACAACGAAAAGTTATCACTCTATATAGCATCTCTCCTGCAAGAATTTTGTCAGGTCAAAATCGCCGGCAACGGCCTGGAAGGTCTCGAACTGGTGAGGGACTGGTCGCCCGATCTGGTGCTGACGGACGTCATGATGCCCGGGCTCGACGGTATCGGACTTTGTTCTGCGATCAAATCGGACCCCCTGACCGCGGGGATCCTCGTCGTCATGCTGACCGCCCAAACTCACCGGGAAGCGATGCTGAAAGGCTGGGAAGCCAAAGCCGATGAATATCTGTTCAAACCATTCCATCCAGATGAACTGATCACCCGCATACGCGCAATGCTGGCGACCATTGCCGAACGAAGGGCGCATGCCGAGCTGGTCGTGCAGCATAATACCGAGCTGGTGCGGGCCCGCGCAGAGATGGAACAAAAGGGGAAGCTGGAAGAATATGCCCATGCACTGGAACGTTCCAACCGGGAGCTGGAAGAGATCGCCTATATCAGCGCCCACGACATGAAATCGCCGATCGCAAGTCTTCAGGGGCTTTTGACGCTGATGGATCAAAAAAGCGCTGTAAAGGAATCTCACCTGCCTCTGTTCGAAATGGTGAAAAAATCGACCCGGCAGATGCAAAGGACGATACTTGCGCTCAACGACGCCATTGCTTTTAAGAAGACGCTGACCATACAACGGGAAGAACTAAGATTCGCCGATATTCTCGAAGAGGTCAGGGTTGACCTTTTAGAATCCATACTTTCTTCCAAAGCAATAATTCGGGCTGATTTTTCGCAATGCCCAGGGATTCTCTTCCCCCATATCCATCTAAAAAGCATCCTGCAAAACCTCCTGACCAATGCTATCAAGTATGCAAAACCGGACCAGCCGCCCGTCATTGAAATTGTAACCGCCTGTAAGGGAAATTTCGTAGTTTTAGAGCTAAAGGATCAGGGAATAGGAATTGACCTGAGTATGAATAGGGACAAGATATTTCATATGTTTCAACGCTTTCATACACATAGGGAAGGAATGGGACTGGGCCTGTATCTGGTCCATTCTATCGTCGACGCGTATAAAGGCAGGATAACGGTGGAGAGCGAAGTGAATCAGGGTACTGTTTTTAAAATATACCTCCAAACAGATGTCGATGTTCAAGAAAATTTTACTGGTAGACGATGACGAATCGTCCAACTTTCTCAACGAAACGATCCTGAGCGATATGGACGCCGCGCAGGTAATAGAAGTAGCCCAGGACGGAATTGCCGCATGCGATCTTATTGGCAGCGGGAGTTGCCCGGAACTGATATTCCTGGACGTCAGGATGCCTCGCATGGACGGATTTAATTTCCTGGAGAAATTGAGTACGATGGAGGTCTGCCCGCATACCAAAATTGTTATGCTCACCAGTTCTACCCGAAGCGAAGACAGGCAGAAGGCGCTGCAATATGAGAATGTGCTCGACTATGTTGAAAAACCGCTGACGGAAGAAACGGTTAAAAAGATATCGGAAGAATATTTTGAGGCCTGAACCCTCATGCCTTCTCCCGCATCGGCGAGGACAGATAAAGATGCCAGAGCAGCATAGTAGCTACCGTCCGGTAAGGCTGCCATCCGGCTGCGACCTGCGCAATATGTTCCCTTGACACATCCCGGGAAAGTCCCTTCACCCGTCTGAGCGCGTTGACCGCAGCCAGATCACCGATCGGGAAGATATCGCTTCGCTGCAGGACGAACATCAGGTAGACGTCGATCGTCCAGTTGCCGATACCCTTCAGGGTGATCAGCCGGCTTCTTACGTCGGCGTCCGGCAGCCCGGCCAATGCCTCCAGGTCGAGCTCGCCGGAGACCAGCGCCCCGGCCAGTCCCCGGGTATAGACCGTCTTCTGCCGGCTGAAATAGCAGGCCTTCAGCTCTTCATCGGTCAATGCTAAAAAACTTTCCGGAGTTATCGGTTGAAGTCTTTCGCGCAGCTTGTTCAACGCCGCGAGCGCCGAAGCCAGCGACACCTGCTGTTCGAGGATGATGTGTACCAGCGTCTCGAAAGTATTGGGCCTTGTCCACATCGGGGGATAGCGGTGCGCGCCGATGATCATCGCCAGGTCTTGGTCGGCGCTGGCCAGCTGGTCGCAAATGGAGTGAAAATTCTTTTTGTTGAAGCGTTGTATCGCCGCGGGCTTTGTTTTCATCTATAGCTCTTTGGCCGGGTCCCAAAATAGAGTTCTGAAGTCGACGACTCTGTCCTTTACTACTTTTACGCCTTCCTTTTCCAGCAGCTGACGGCGGGAGTCGCCGTGGTCGCCGGTGATACGACCGGCGCTGTTGATCACGCGCTGGGCAGGCACTTTTCTTCCCTTGTCGTCGACAGAGCGCATAGCCCGACCCACCATACGCGGATTGGGCAGGCTGAGGACGGCGGCGATCGCGCCATAGGTCGAGACCCTTCCTTTCGGGATCTGGCGGACCACGTCGAAGATAAGATCGGCCAGCGACTCCTCTTTTTCACCGGAGGGTTTCACGGCGACGAGCCGCTGTTTGGTAGCCGCGCTTTTCTTTTTTGGGCTGTTCATATACTGTAAATATATAAAACCGGGTCCGGATTCAGCGGAGTTCGATTATCTTTATCCCGACTATGCCCGACGAACGTCAGTTATTGAATGCTGCAGCTTCAGGAGATGAAAGGGCCTTCCGCGTCCTGATCGAGACCCATTGGAAGCGGGTTTATTTCAATACGCTGGCGCTGGTAAAATCGCCCGCCGCCGCACAGGAGCTGACCCAGGACATCTTCCTCAAACTATGGCAGCAGAGGGACAAGCTGGCCGCGGTGGAAAGTCTCCCGCACTATATATATGTACTGGGACGCAACCAGGTCATCTCCTTTTTGCGAAAAAAGATCGTCGATACCAGCCCGATCGGACCCGAGGCCGTCATAGAAGACGTTTTGCTGCCCCATCTTCAACTGGAAGGGAAAGACGCCTACCGGCTGGTGCTGGAAGGCATCGAACAGCTGAGCCCCCAGCAGAAACTCATCTTTCGTATGAGCCGCATCGAAGGGCTATCCCACGAGGAGATCGCCGACCGGCTGCAGCTATCGAAGAATACGGTCAAAGTCCATATGGTGATCGCCCTCAACTTTATGCGTACCTGGCTAAAAGACCGGCTCCAATAAAAAAAATCTTCCCCCCGGCTAATCCCTCCTTCCCACAAAAAGCGTCCTATAGTGTATGGACGCACAACAGCTGAAAGATCTGCTCGATCGCTACCTCACGGGTGAACTCTCGCCTGAGGAAAGGATCGTCCTGGCCAGGACTATCGAAAGGCCCGAGCACAGGGACGCGCTGGATAAATTCGCACATACCACCCTGACCGCCGATGATCTTTCCGCCGGATTGGATGATCCCAAAGTAAAGACTTCCATCCTTGTCCATCTCGACACGGCAATGGCCCGCCAAAAACGGACTGTCCGTATCCCGGCGCTGGTGCGATACGCCGCCGCCGCAGTGGTCATACTGGCCGTCGGTAGTCTGGTATACTTCGCCGGATCCGGAAAAAACGAACGTTCCATCGCCCGGCAGCCGTCCGTGACCCACGACGTTGCCCCGGGTCATGAAGGCGCCGTCCTGACGCTGGCCGACGGAAAACAAATTGTACTCGACAGCAGCGGCGACGGATCGCTTGCCCAACAGGGCGGCATGGCGATCACCAAACAGCACGCGGGCCAGCTGGTCTATGAGATCGCGCCGACGGAAACCTTTCCGCAAACGACCATGTACAACACCCTGACCACTCCGCGCGGAAGAAGGACTTCTGTCGTGCTCTCCGACGGCACAAAGGTCTGGCTCAACGCCGCCTCATCCATAAAATTCCCGGCCGCCTTCGATGGCAAAGACAGGACAGTCGAACTGTCGGGAGAAGCCTATTTCGAGGTAGCAAAGGACGCAGCCCGGCCATTCCGGGTGCGGCTGAACGGCCCGGGCAAAAACCCGGAAATAGAAGTCCTGGGCACCAGCTTCGACGTGATGGCGTACGGGGACGAAGAGACCGTCAGCACGACACTCATTGACGGGTCGGTAAAAGTTATCACCGGTACCGGTGCCAGCCTTCTAAGACCAGGTCAGCAGCTGCTGGCCGGAGCCAACGGCAGGACCAGCCTGGTCGCCGACGCCGACGTACAAAAGATCACCGCATGGAAGGAAGGGAATTTCCTTTTCCGGGGAGACGAGCTCGGCGACATCATGAAACAACTGGCCAGATGGTATGATATCGATGTTCGCTATGATTCGCCGGTAACAGATCACTATACGGGTAAAATAAGCCGCCAGGTAAATATCTCACAGGTATTGAAGATGCTGCAGGCTGCGGGAGGAGTGAATTTCACTGTCGAGAACAGACAGGTCAGGGTCTCGCCAAAAAATTAGGCCCGACACCTTTGCCATTGTTGCCCTAATCTTATCCGATGATTGGATTGTCATCAATTTGACTATGTATTCCTGTAAAAAACCGGAAACGATGCCGCGTTTCCGGTCGAATGTCAGGCCAAACACATAGAGCGTCATTGTACTGCTTATTGTTTAACCAAACTAACCAAAGGTATGAATTTTATTACCAGGAGCATGAGAATTACAACTGTCCTACTACTGGCGACCTGTCTGCACGTCGCCGCCATGGGTTACTCCCAGAAAGTAACGATAACCATGCGCAACGAGCCGCTGGAAAAGATCATCACGGAGATCAGCCGGCAGAGCGGTATCGGGATCCTTTACAACAACGACCTGCTGCGGAAAGCCGGACGCGCCTCAGTAGTTGTCCGGGACGCGGATGCCCGCGAAGCGCTGTCGGTAGCGCTTTCACAGACCGGATTCGTCTTTTCGACAGTGGAAGGGATGCTGGTCATCAGCCCAGCGCCCGCACCCGAAAGGACCGAGCTGCCCGCGCCGGAAGTCACGGTCTCCGGCAATGTCATGAGCGTCGACGGCAAGCCCCTGGCTGCCGTATCGGTATCCAATCTGACGCAGAAGAAAAAAGGGACGCAAACCGACGCAGGAGGGAATTTTTCCATCCAGGCCAACGACAGGGACATGCTGGAATTCTCGATGGTCGGCTATGGGGCGCAGCGCTTCCGCGTAAGCCTTGCAACTCCGGTCATATCAGTGATCATGAACCCGCAGGCCTCCAGCCTCAACGAGGTAGTCATGATCGGATATGGCTCTTCCCAGCGCAAGGACCTCACCGGCTCTGTATCCACCGTCAGCGGCAAGGAGATACAGGATATTCCCTTCAATACGGTCGACAACGCGATCGCGGGCAAGGCCGCCGGGGTACAGGTGACCAAGACGGACGGCTCTCCCGGAGGCGCGGTGCGCATACGCGTCCGCGGCTCGGCCTCACTGCTTGGCGGCAACGACCCCCTGTACGTCATCGACGGCGTGCCCATGCAGGTGCAGAACAACTATATTCTGCCGGGTTACGACGTCAGCAACCCCGTCGGAAACGATATTTCCGGACAGGGCGGGGTAAGCCAGGGCATGTCTACCGGCTTTGTCAACGGCCTGAACAGCCTCGGCGGACTCAACCCCGACGATATCGAGTCCATTACCATCCTCAAGGACGCGTCCGCATCCGCCATCTACGGTTCGAAGGCGGCCAACGGCGTCGTGATCATCACCACGAAGAGGGGCAAAAAGGATCAGAAACCGCAGATCACCTTCAACTACTACGGCACGCTGACCAGCATGTTCCGGAAACCCAAAGTCCTCAACGGACAACAGTACAGGGATCTGCTCACGGAAGCCGCCGTCAATGACAACACGGCCCGCGACAAGGCCGGCAGGGCCCACCGACCTCAGGCCGACCAGATCGTCAACAATCCCGGACAGTTCTTCGGCAGCGGGAATACCGACTGGATCGAAGCCGTCACGCGCAAGGCGTTCTCGCATACTGCCGAGATAGCCGTGCAGGGCGGTTCCGCGTCTTCGCGGTACTATACCTCGATCGCCTTCACCAGCATTCCCGGTGTCGTCAGGGGCACCAACTACCAGCGCGTGACAGGCAAGGTCAACCTCGAGAACGAGATCACCAAGCGATTCCGATTCATTACCAATTTCAGCGTCGGCTACACCAATCAGGACATTACCAACGGCGCCTATGACCAGGCACTGAGGGCGCGGCCCGACTATGTGCCCTATGACTCTACCGGCAACTATTCCAACTTTGCCAATGTCGGCTACAGCTACCAGGGATTCCAGAACCCCATGGCGATGCTCACCGCGATCAATAACTCCAAAACGACAAGCCTGCTGGGTTCGCTGAGCGCGATCTATGATATTCTGCCTTCCCTTCAGTTCAAGAGCACCGTCTCCCTGAACAACCAGACCTATAACCAGCGTACCTATACGCCAAGCTATCTGCAGATCGGCAGCTTTTACGGCAACGTCTCTTCCAACGGAGGCATCGGAAGCAACAGCAATAGCCGCTTCGCAGACTGGTTCGTGGAGAATACGCTGACCTATACAAAGGAATGGCGGGAAAGACATTCGCTGAACCTTCTCCTGGGCACCTCGTACGAGACCCAGAAGAACAGCTACTTCAGCGCTACTGCTGCGGGCTATCCCAACGACAATATCCTCAATAATCTGACAAGCGCTATCACCCCGGTATATACCCAGTCCGACGATCCCGGCAAACCTCAGAGCTATCTGGTCTCGTACTATGCCCGCGCCAACTACACCTATAAGGACAGGTATCTGCTGACTTTCACCGGCCGCGCCGACGGTTCGTCCAAATTCGGGCCGGACCACAAGTACGGCTATTTCCCCTCGGGCGCCATCGGATGGCGGCTTTCGAGAGAGAAATTTCTGGAGGACGTCCAGTGGATAGAGGATATCAAGATCAGGGGCAGCTATGGCCTCACCGGCAATCAGAATATCGGGAACCAGATGTACCGCACACTGTATTCGCCGAATTCCTATGCCGGGAATAACGCGCTTACCCCGACCCAGCTCGGCAACCCTGACGTAAAATGGGAGACGACCAAACAGACAGACGTAGGTCTCGACTTCTCGCTGTTCAAGAACAGGCTGTCGGGTACGTTCGACTGGTACAACAAGCAGACCGACGACGCCCTGCTTCAGCTGCCCCTGCCTCCAAGCAGCTCGTACGGCATGCTGCTGGGCAACTCTGTAGGCATCCGCAACAGGGGACTGGAACTATCGCTGCAGGGAGATATCATACGCACGCACGATTTCCGGTGGAGCGCTTCGGCCAATATCAGCTGGAACAGATCGATCGTGACCAGGCTGACCAAAGACGCCGACCTCTCTCAGATAAAGACGCCGACGGGACTGGAATACGGTAACACCACCCTCATCGAAGGACAGCCGCTGGGCCTGATGCAGGGGATGAAGGTGACGGGCATCATTAAAACGCAAAAACAGCTGGACGACTACAAGGCGAAGCTTGGCCCGATGGCCGCCGTCTTCCCCTACATGGGCATCGGCGACCCGATGTTCCAGCTGGATACCGTGACCTTTGCCTCTATCGGCGGCGCCTATCCGGATTTCCACACGCTGATCGGCAGCGGCGCGCCGAAATACTTCGGAGGATTTACGCAGAGTTTCAGCTACAGGAATTTCGACCTGTCCCTGTATTTCCTGTTCTCTGAAGGCGGCCACCTGATGTGGGGAGACGACGTCAGCAGCACCACTTTCGTGGGTACCTCCAACGCGAACGCTTCGATGCTGGGCCGGTATACACCCCAGAATCCGAACAGTGATCGCCCGCGGCTGTTGCTGGGCGACCAGATCATCTACAATACCAACCTGAGCATCTACAGCTCGTCTTACGTGAAGCTGCGGACGGCGACGTTCAACTACCGCTTCCCAAAAAGCCGGTGGATGAGCAATAGCGGGATACTGTCTGCTGCCGTTTTTGTTTCGGCTACCAATCTCTTTACCATCACCAAATACCCGGGCAACGACCCCGAGACTTCCGACGACTCCTTCAGCGTGGCCGGCGGCTATTTCGACGTCAGCAACTATCCCGCGGCAAAGACTTTCTCGGGGGGAGTCAAGATCAGTTTTTAATCAACGACAAACGAACCAACATGAGCAATCTCCATAAATACAGCGTAGTCCTGTTGTCGGCCGTCAGCCTGCTGGGCGCGTGTAAGAAACAGCTGAATGTCTTCCCCACCACTGCGGAAGTGGACGGCAATATGATCTTCGATACAAAGAGCGCATCCACGGCGCTGAACGGCGTCTACTATCAACTGGCCGCCGGTGGAGCGGACGTTAACGGCATTCCGTCTACGACCTGGTATGAGGTCAACGAAGAGATCCCCTCCCAGCTCAGCGGAATGCTGTCCTATACTTTTGGCGGCGGTGGACTCGACGAGCACACCTACAACGCCAAGACGCCGGGCATCGGCACCAAATGGAGTTATGGCTACGGCCTGGTAAATGCCGCCAACGGCTTCCTGAAGAACCTGGCGCCGGTCACGGCTATTACATCTGCCGACAAAAGCCGGATGACAGCGGAAGCTAAATTTTTGAGAGCATACGGCAATACCGAGCTGCTGCTGTACTACGGGCAGTTCAACGACGTCACCAGTCCTGACGGTATTATATTGCGGAGTGAATTTGTCCGGCCTGACAATGTTTTCCTGCCGAGGTCTTCTGTCGCCGCAAGCTATGACTCCATCGTCAGCGACCTCGACGCAGCGATACCGAACCTGCCGTCTGCGAACAGCAGCGTCGCCTATGCCACCAGCTGGGCGGCGAAATTGCTGAAGGCCCGGGTGCTGATCAACCGAGGGTCTGCCCCGGACCTTACGCAGGTGATCAGCCTGACAAAGGATATCATCGCCAATGGTCCTTACGCGCTCGAAACAAGCGTAAAGGACGTTTTCTGGACGAAGGGGCTGGCGAGTAAGGAAGTCATTTTGGGCATACAGCCGTTCCCGAAACAGAATATCCGATGGATGAGCTATGTCTACTATGACGACTACAGCCCCAACGACTTTATGACGTCGTTGTTTCAGGGCGACCCGCGCGCCGACTGGCAGATACAGACCGTCGCCAATCCCTATGGTCCCGACGTCGCGCTGACCAAGTTCTATCCCGGGTCGATCTCCACCATCTCGGCAGCGGCCATATCCGAGAACAGCTATGCAATGCGGCTGACCGAAGCCTACCTGCTACAGGCGGAGGCGATCACGGTTTCAGGCGGGAGTCTTGCTGACGCGAAGGCCCTGCTCAAAACAGTGGAAGGCCACGCGGGTATCACGGACTTTACTGCTGTCGACGCTGCGGCCACGGTCGACGCCCTTCGTCTCCTGATCATCGAAGAGGAGATGAAAAATTTTGTAGGAGAGGCCGGGCAGGACTGGCTGGCGGTTCGCCGTCTGCCCTTTGCGACCATTCAGGGCCTGCTGCCATCCATAACCAGCAAAAGTCTGCTGCTCCTGCCAATCCCCGACGCGGAGGTGACGGCCAACAGCAAAATGAAACAAAATCCGAACTATTAACGCAAGATCATATGAAAAGAATATTTATCGTTACTTCCTGTCTGCTGTCGCTCTTCGCCCGCGCCCAGCACAACACCACCATTCACGCAACCCTCAAAGGACTGGAAGCCGGTCAGTGGGTCTACTGGAGCTCGATCATGAACAGTCTTCAAAAAGATTCCGTACAGACCGTCGCCGGGGGATTCACTATTAATACAGACATTCCCGAGGGCGACGCCTATATGCTGCGTATAGGAAGCAAATACGCAGAGAACTCCGTCCTGCTGCTGTATCTGGAAAAAGGAAAAGTAGACATAAAGGGTGATGGACCCCTGTTCAAAGACGCGAAGGCTCGCGGTGAGGCCTGTCTGCTGGAGTATGACGCCTATAGAGACATGATCGCGGCCGATCCGGTACTAAAGGACAGGGCCGAAGTGTATAAAAAAGCCAACGAGCTCTATGCGAAAAAGGACAGCACCGGGCTTGCCGCCATGCAGCCGCAACTGGACAGGATGGACTCGGTCGACAAGGCGCTCACGCGCCAGTGGATCGCGGCGCACCGGTCTTCGTCAGTCAGCGCCTTCCTGCTTTCCCGGCAACTGGGCCAGCTGCCGATCGAAGAGAAGGAAAAGATCTACAATACGCTTATGGCTTCTGCGAAGAACAACGCCCCGGCGCGACGGATCGCCGCGAGCATACGGATCAACAACCTCACCGGTATCGGGAAGACGGCGATGGACTTCACGCAGAACGATACGCTGGGCCGGGCCGTATCGCTGAAGGATTTCAGGGGGAAATATGTGCTGGTCGATTTCTGGGCCAGTTGGTGCGTACCCTGCCGCGGCGAGAACCCCAACGTGGTAGCCGCTTTCAATAAGTATAAGGATAAAAACTTCACCGTGCTCGGCGTGTCGCTGGACCAGCCGACCGGAAAGGAGAAATGGCTGAAGGCCATCCACGACGACCACCTGACCTGGACGCATGTCTCCGACCTGAAGTTCTGGAACAACGCAGTGGCCCGTCAGTATGATATCAACTCCATTCCCGCCAACCTGCTGCTCGATCCCGGGGGGAAGATCATCGCCAAAGACCTGCACGGAGAAGAGCTCGAAAAGAAGCTGGCGCAACTGTTGTCCCAGCATGCGTTCTCTCTGAACGGACAGGTATCCGGCAGCCCGGCTCCGGCAAGGATCAATTTCTATTACACGGATGACAAAGGTGCTAACGTACACGACAGCGCGCGTGTAGTAGGAGGGAAGTTCAGTTTTCACGGGAATATCGATGTACCCACGATGGGATATCTCACGGGGGCCTCGGCGGACAGGGATGAGGCGCACTCCGTCACCTTCTTCCTGGAACCAGCGGCAATGAGCATCACGCTGCCCGCGGGCGACTACAGGAAGGCAGTAGTCAGTGGTTCGAAGTCTCAGGAAGAATACGAGGAGCTGGAAAGGGCGAAAGAACCGATACAGAAAGAGATGGAGCCTTTATCGAAGGCCTATGCAAAGGCCGGCGCCGCCATGAACGCCGCCGTCAGGGCCGGGAAGCCGCAGGACGTCATCGACACGCTGCGCTACAGGGCCGCCGCGATACACGACCAGTTCGAGCCATATTTTGGACGGATGGCGCATGAAGACTATGCCTTCTTCGCGAGCCATCCCCAGTCCTATGTCACCGCCTTCCAGCTGCGATTCCATACGGGTTCCCTTCCGCTGGATTCGCTGAAGCTATTCTATGATCATCTGGGACCCGTTCAGCAAAGCAGCGCGGGTAAGGAGATCGCCGCAGAGATCGGGAAGCTGCAGGCCGGCTCTCCCGGCAGTATGGCGAAGGATTTTTCGGTGACCGAGCTCAACGGAAGCCAGCTGAGTCTCTCTTCCCTGAAAGGCAAGTACGTGCTCATCGACTTCTGGGCCAGCTGGTGCGTGCCATGCCGAAAGAGTATGCCCCATGTGAAGGACCTGTACGCGCGGTATAAGGACAAGGGCCTCGAGGTCATCGGCGTCTCGGACGACGACCGGGACAGCACCGCCTGGAAGAAGGCCGTCGAAAAGGATGGCACAGGCATCTGGCATAACGTCCTGCGCGGGCTCGACTGGGATAAAATAAGGAAGCACGAGAAGAACGAGCGCGACATCAGCGAAAAGTTCGGCATCCATTCGCTGCCGACGAAAATACTTATCGATAAGGAAGGGAAGATCATCGGGAGGTATGACAAAGGCAGCGAGGAAGAAGCAGAGCAACTGGATCGCCTGCTGGCGCAGGTGCTGGGATAAATTTTTGGGACAATGTCCCCCGCGGTCTGATCGAAAGGTCCGGCTCCGGGGGACATCTCCTTTTTGGGTATAACCTTGAGCGATACCCTTTTCCGGTCACTCTTTCAGAAGGGGTAAGAAAATGGCGTCCCAGAGTGTTATGTATTGAAAAAAACCACTACATTCGTATTCCAACCTTCGCAACACTTATAGCTAGCCTTTATTGACCCTCTCTGATTAGTAGCAACTGGCATCCGCCGGATGGTCATGATTTTTTGTAATGCTACCAATATAAGCCACAATGAAGAAGCCAACGCTGGTTCTCGTAAGCGATCACGCCCTATTACGTGAAGGGTTGAAGTATGTAATGAGCGTACAGTCTGAATTTACTGTTCTCCACGAAGTTTATTGTAGTCCTTTTGTGCCCAGGCTGGTGAAAGACCTGCGCCCGGATCTCGTCCTGTTCGATCTGGAGCCCATAGGCCACGACCCCGACATCATGCTGCGGGAGCTCTGTCGCCTTTCGCGCGTCCTGATCCTCGCCGGCGCCACCGCCAGAGAGATTCTGACCCGGACGGTCAGCTATGGCGTCAACGCCATCCTCTCCAAAGACTGTTCTGCAGCCGAGCTGGCCGCAGCGGCCTGGAGGGTCGCCATCGGCTGTTCGTTCTTCTCCAATATTCCCTTCCTCATGGAAATGTCAACCCTCGCACTCTCGCCCGACGAGAAGCCCGGGTCCCGCCGTCTTTCGGGGCGCCAGGCGGAAGTGGCCAGGCTTGTGGCGACGGGGAAGACCTCCAGGGAGATCGCAGGCGAGCTTTCCATCGCCGTCAAGACCGTGGAACGGCACAGGAGCGACATCCTCAAAAGACTGAATCTGCCCAACGCGAGCGCGGTCGCCAATTATATCAGTGCCGGGAATGCATAGTAATTTTAATGCATGGAACCACCCTCATCCAGCGGATTGGGTCCCAGGGTCCGGACGGCTCCGTCGGCCGTCGTCTTCAGCCTGTCAAGATTGATCTTATCCCTGAATGCCTGGCGGAACGCATCGCTCGGTCCCTTCATCAGAATGATCAGCGAGCCATTCTCGCGCGACCAGGGATTCGCGATACTGCCGATCAGCCGCACCGATCTGAACTCTTTGATGAAGCGATGCTGCATCTCCTGGCTGTCGTCGGTTACGAGCAGGAGTACGTCGAACCGGTCGTAGTCCTGCGGCATCCAGTAGAGGAAACTGGCATTGTCGCTGTATGCCGTTGGAAGATGATACTTCGGACCATAATAGTTCACGGCTCCCGCTTCACCGTAATTGTCGCAGAACACCAGTGTGTGAGCCTTCTCCGTGCTGTCGAGGGACGCATAGGCCGTTGCTACCTTTTGGGTCATTTCCTCCCATGACAACATATCCGCGAAGTCCTGCGGCAGCGGATGGTCCTGCTGGTCCTCCCAGCGGAGTGCGCCCAGTTGTTGGGCCAGGGGGTGATGATCGTAGTAACCGGCAAGCGCAGCCGGAGCCCTGAAGGGAAGGAAGATGGGGGCCAGGCGGATGCCTATGAAGAGGCTGAACGCAACCATGGCTGTTTTCCACCAGCTGTTCGCCCACGCTTCCAGCCGCGGAGCGCCGAATGCGAACAGGACGGGGTAGGCCCCTTGCGAATAATAGCTTTTCCCGTGACCCAGCATCAGGAGTCCGAGTGTAACGACGAAAGCCCAGGCTATGAAACGGTATTGCTTCGTGCGCGCCACCCAGACGAGGCCGGTCAGCCAGGTAAAAAGGGTGGCCACATTGTACAGGAGCTGGTCCGTGAGGAAAGTCCGGGAACTGAGGTATCGGAGCTGCCCATTCCCGAGCGCCTTCATGTGGTAGACCACCGGAAAGCCGTGCCGCGCCTCCCAGATAAGATTCGGCAGGAAGAGCAGAAATCCCAGGCCGACGGCATAATAGAAATGTCGGTTGGCGAGTACCCTCCGGTCCCAGGCGAGGAGGAGACCGGCGAGCAGGCCTGCGGCATAGAAGGCCATCGTGTACTTGGCGAGCATACCGAGGCCGAAGCTGACGCCCGCAACGTAAAGATGCAAAGGCTTTCCGGTCTGCTGATACCTGATCAGCCCATACGCCATCGCCGTCCAGCAAAATATATCCAGGAAGTTCGGCTGGAAAAGGAAGTGCATCCTGATCCAGGCCCCCGTCACGAAGGGCATCCAGGCGAGAACCAGGGCGAACCATTTCCCGCCGAGGTGCAGCACCAGCCGGCCCACGAGGACAAACGTCAGGGCGCCTGCCAGAGAAGGCCATATTTTGATCGCCCATATCGCGCCGCCCAACAGATTCGTCAGCCAGGCGAAGACCGAGAGCAGAGGTGGAGCCTCCATATAGCCCCAGGCCATATGCCTTGCCTCCGCCAGATAAAGGAGTTCATCCCGGTGAGGGCCCCATTCAGGGCTCTGAAGGAAGAAGGGCAGGATCAGCTTGATCAGGGCGAGGAGATAGAGGAGACGATTCGGTTTCATGGGAAAAAGATAGACCGATCGGCATACATCCATGGGAAATTTTGACATCAGGCATAAAACCGGTGGCCTAAAGCATTTTTCGTCCTTCCGGCAATCTCCGGCTACAACTTATGTTACATCGCTACTCGCTTCTCAACGCCCTGACCGGATTGGCCCGCGCCGCCCGCCAGCAGCGGAACCCGATCGTCAGCAACGCCACGACCCCCGTCAGCAGCAGCGACAACCCGAACACCGACCAGCCGATATCGACCCTGAACGCGAAGTCTCGCAGCCAGCGATCCATTGCCCACGCCGCAAAAGGCCAGGACAATAAATTCCCGATAAGTACCGGTATCATAAAATCCAACGAGAGAAGACGGATAAGACTGGCGGTACTCGCGCCGACTACCTTCCGGATACCGATCTCCCGCGTACGCGTCTCCGCGGCATAGGCGGCCAGACCGAAGAGACCCAGACAGGCGATGATAATGGAAAGGACGGTAAAGACCTTCAGGATAGCGCTCATATTGTCTTCCTTCCGGTAAAGCCCGGCGATATGATCGTCCAAAAAGCCATAATTGAAAACCGCGTCCGGCGAGATCTTTTTGACTTTGGCGCGGAGAAAAGCGATGCCGGCGTCGATCCTGCCCGCTCTTATCTTCACCAGCATATTAGTAGTCCAGGCAGGCCTGTATTCGAGGATCAGCGGCTCGATCTGGTTGTGCAGCGACGCAAAATTGAAGTCCTTTACCACGCCGATCACCCGGCCCTGCAGCTTGTTGCTGTTGTTCTCGAGCAATGAGCCTACCGGCTTCGCCAGACCGAACGTACGGGCTGCCGTTTCGTTGATGATGAACGTCGCGGAGTCCTGCGGATAGCGCGAAAAATTCCTTCCTTCTTTCAGCGAAATGCCAAGGACATCGAGATAACTCTCGTCCACGCGGAACACGCGGATATTCGGATAGTCCTTTCCTTCCGGGGTAGGGGAGGGCTGCACCGATTCGACGCTGAGGTCATCGCCGATGATATTGCTCGACCGGCCCACAGCGAGTATATCGGGGCTCGACATGAATTCATTTTTAAGGACCTCCGGCTGGCGCGAGATCTGGTCCCGGAGCTTGCCGTAATAGTGGATGACCGCCACCTGGTCGCGGTCGAAGCCCAGCTGTTTGTCGCGGAAAAGGTTCATCTGTCGGTATACCAGGACGGTAGCGATGATCAGAAAGCCGGACGCCACGAACTGAAATACGACCAAACTTTTCCTCAATACCGCCGCCCGCGAGCCGGGCAGTTTTGTTCCCTTCAGCGCCGTCGACGGTTCCGACCCTGCCATCAGCAGCGCCGGGAAGATACCCGATAACAACCCTGTGCACAGTATGATCAGAGCGATCATTGCCAGATTGCGCGAACGGAACAAGTCAACCGCAGAAACCCCGCGGCCCGTCAGCTGATTATAGAAAGGCAGGGCCAGCTGAATAAAGATCAGGGCAAGCAGCCCCGACAGCATAGCCAGCAGCAGCGCCTCGCCGAGGAACTGCCTCACCACCTGCATACGCGGGGCGCCTAGCACCTTGCGGACCGCTACCTCTTTGAGTCGCTTCAACGACTGCGTCGTGAACAGATTGACGAAGTTGATGCAGGCGATCAGTAGGATCAGTATTGCCACCGCCGTAAAAATATAGATATAGAGAATACTGCTGTTCGGCCCCATTTCCTGGATGAGGTCGGAGTGGAGATGGATATCGGTGATCGGCTGCAGACGAATGCTGGCGGCGTCGGAAGCCGCAACGTCCCTGCCGAAATCGCTACGGAACTTCATCCAGAAATCCGTCAGTCCCGCCCGGACCCTGTCGACGTCTCCCGGATGGCGGAACAGTACATAGGTCCATCCGAACATCCACGACTGGTTGGACAACATCTTCGGCGACATGTTCCTGTAGAAAAGGACCATGCTCGACAGATATTCGAACTGCAGATGCGTATTGGCAGGCATGTCTTCGACGACGGCTTTTACCCATGCATCATACTGATCGTTGCGCCTTATCTTCTGACCGATCGGGTCCCTGGCCCCGAAAAATCGGCGGGCCATACTCTTCGTCATGACGATCGCGTCGGGATCCGCCAGCGCTGCTGGCAGATCGCCGGCCAGCGCCCGCAGGTCAAAAACCTTAACGACCGACGAGTCCGCATAGAAACCACGCGCCTCGCCTACCTTCCCGTCCGCAGTCCGGAACACCTGATTGCCGGCCTGGGCCAGATGTGTAATGGCTTCTATCTGCGGAAAATTTTTCGGCATCTCGCCCGCCAGCGAAGGCGCCGACTTCGACCATGAGGTGCTTACCACCCGATAGATACGATCGTGCTTCGGAAAATTTCGGTCATAGCTCAGTTCCTCACGGATATGCATAGCAAGCAATAGCGTGCAGGTGATCCCGAGCGACAGGCCCAGGAGATTGAGCACGCTGTAGGCTTTCTGCCGGAGAAGGCTGCGGAAAGCGACGCGGAAGAAATTCTTTAGCATGCGACAACGCCGCATAGAGGGTGCCAGCTCAATAAGACGCTGAAAAGCAGAAGTTTGGGTCTCTAATTACTCCGCCAGTTGTACGTTTTCGGTACAAATACTGACCGGATTTGTAAAAAATGTAACCGATTGCAGGATGTTTCCTATCTTAGGGAGTACACTATCTTATCAGCCATGAAATATCAACTTTTGCTTGTCCTGCTGGCCGGCGCACTCCATGCGTCCGCCCAGTCACCCGTCACGTTCACCGCCGAGCAGGACCACGGGAACATGATGAAACAACTGGGTATAAAAGCACTCCGCCCCGGCCCCAGCGGCGACGAGAAGGCCCCCAACCACGCCAACTACGACGAGGCCCTCGCCAATCCCTATCCGGAATTGCCCGATCTGCTCACGCTCAGCAACGGAAAGAAAATTACCACGGCCGACCAGTGGTGGCACCAGCGCCGGCCGGAGATCGTCGAAGACTTCGAACGCGAGGTCTATGGCCGGGTGCCGAAGAACACTCCCGCGATCACCTGGACGGTCAAAGTCACCGACCGCGAATATATCGGCTTCACGCCCGTCATCGCCAAACAACTCGTAGGTCACGCAGACAATTCTTCCTGTCCGTCCATCGACGTCAATATCAACATGACCCTGGTGCTGCCCGCCAACGCAAAAGGCCCCGTGCCGCTATTGATGATGTTCAGCCGCAGCGCGCTTCCCGCGCCGGCCCAGCCGCCGGCCGATGACATGGAGAAGATCAATGCGGCGATAAAAGAGCTCCTGCTCCAGCACCATCCCGAATTAAAAGAGATATTCGAAAAATATCCTGCCTACAACCCGGTCAACCCCCTTCCCGGGCCAACCTTCGGCGGCCCCCGCATCCCCGGCGATCCCCCTGCCGCGCAACAACTGATCGCTGACGGCTGGGGCTACCTGCTGATAGACCCCAACAGCATACAGGCGGACAACGGAGCCGGACTGACCAAGGGCATCATCGGCCTCGTCAACAAGGGACAGCCCCGCAAACCCGACGACTGGGGCGCCCTCCGCGCCTGGGCCTGGGGCGCCGCAAGAGCCCTCGACTACCTCGAAAGCAGCGAACCAATGGTCGATACCAAACACGTAGGCATCGAAGGCGTCTCGCGCTTCGGCAAGGCGGCCCTGGTAACGCTCGCCTTCGAACCCCGTTTTTTCATGGGCCTCAT
>Ga0310811_10001786_pt1 | contig 26762 bp, 23 predicted proteins | sample YCmetagenome_FD_207642 | JGI IMG/M metagenome (GOLD analysis project Ga0310811, IMG submission 207642) | Soil microbial communities from experimental microcosm in Duke University, North Carolina, United States - YC | ecosystem: Engineered > Artificial ecosystem > Soil microcosm > Unclassified ... | reverse complement strand
CGAGTATTGTCGGTAAGCTCGTTACGACCCGAGGCTACTCGCCCGGCGATGGCTCGGTGGACACCGTTCGCGTTACGTATGTGGGGAACGGTGAGTTCGCGATCACGTCAGAAGGTCGCGTCGGTACCATCGTCGGTGCGCAGGCACGCAAACGCCTCGGCGCAGTCGTCGCGCTCAATTTCCCGACCATCTCGCTGCTCGGCGCGCTGACCACCCGCGGTAGCACAAAAATCGGCGGAAGTTCGTTCATCAACGGCGTCGACGATAGCGTCCAAAACTGGAATTGCCCGCCTCCAGGTGCATCGCTCCCCGGCATCGCGATCGCGGATTCCACACAGATCACGACGTCAGGCTGCAACAACCTGTCATGTGTGGCCGGCAGTCCGAAGATCCAACAAACACCGCTCGCGAACAACGACAGCACGTACACGCAGTTCGGCAACGTGTCTTTCCAGGATCTCGCGTCTACCGCCAACCTTACGTATCCGAGTGGCGGAACCTTGAACGGCATGGGGCCGTCGTATTTGGGAACGACGTGCAACACGACCGATCAGAATAACTGGGGCGATCCACTCAGGTCGCTCGGCCCGTCGGCGTATTGCTCGAGCTACTATCCCGTCATTTACTCCGCGGGCAATCTCTCGGTCACCGGCGGCATCGGCCAGGGCATGCTGCTGGTCGACGGCGACCTTTCCGTTGCTGGTGGCTTTCAGTTCTTCGGTGTTGTCATTGTCACGGGCCACCTAAAGACGACGGGTACGGGCGGCCACTTCACCGGCGGCGTCCTCGCGCAGAACGTCGATCTCGAGCAGAACACGGTTCTCGGTAATGCCGTGATCACCTACTCCGGTTGCGCCACCAGCCAGGTGATGAAAGCCGTCGCGACACCGATACTCAGCGCGGGTCGCTCGTGGGTCGACCTCTATTGAGCTGACCCACCGCCACATCGGCCGCGGCTAACGCGGCGAAGATTCGATTCGACGAGCGCGCTTCGGCTGATACGATTCAGCCGGAGCGCGCTTTCTTTGGCACGTCCACTCCTGACGGAGGTTGTGGCCGTGACCAAACATCCGCGCCGTCGCCGACATGGCACCAGTCTGATCGAAGCGCTCGCCGCGATCACCCTTCTCAGCATCGGCGCGCTCGGCATTGCAGCCATCGGCGTCGCCAGCTTGCGGCTCGAAACCAGCGCCGACCGGCGGTCGCGCGCCGCATCGGCCGTTAGCAACAGACTCGAGCTGCTTCATCGAGGCGGCTGCGTCGCATCTTCGGGCGTTGATAGCGCACTGAGTGTGTCCGCGGCATGGCACACCACTCTCACCGACAGCATTCAGGACATCGTCGACAGTGTATCGGTCCTCGATCGACTTGCCAATCGGCCGCTCAGAGAAGTCATCCAGTCGGCGGCACCATGTTGAAAGCACGTCGTCCGCTTCGGGGCTTCACGCTCGTCGAGCTCATGGTTGGATTGCTGGTCGCCACGATCGTCGGCATGGCGGCGATCACCATCGCCGTGCGCCACGAGCACCTCGCATTTGCCCTCGAGCAGATCATAGAGTCCCGGCGCGCGCTGCGCGAAGGAGCCGACGCACTGCGATACGATTTGCGTTCGACGGCGCCGCAGAAGGATGCCATCTACTCCATGGGCCCCACGTTCGTCGAGTTTCGGATGGCGACAGGTTTTTCGATTCTGTGCGGATTCGACTCGACCCGAACGCTCTTGATTTTCCCCGCACGCACAGCGTCGACGCCTAACCTCACGTCGTGGATCGTCGCGCCCGAGGCGGGTGACACGGTCATGATCTTCGCGGCATTGGCCGACTCCACGCGCTGGTACACGCACGCCGTCGCATCGGCTCCGACGTCCGGTCGCGCGTGCTCCCCAAACTTCGTTCCGACCGGCACAGGTGCGTCGACGCTCGCGCTTCGAGTCGCAACGCCTGTTGCGAGCGATGTAGGAGCTGGTGCGGTGCTTCGGTTCGTTCGACGCGCGCGCTACGAGCTGTACCGAGCGTCCGACGGCGCATGGTATCTCGGCCTTCGCGACTGCCTTTCAACGCGCGCAACGCCGTGTGCAACCGTGCAGCCCGTGAGCGGTCCGTATGCCCGCACTGGATTACAGTTTCGCTTTCTCGACAGTGCGAACGCGCCCACCGCTGATCCTCATCGCGTTACTCGAATCGACATCGTACTGCGCGCCGAGAGCGCCATGGGCCTACACGTCCCAGGCATCACGTCCGGCGCTTTCACGGACTCGGTGTTGTTCACCATTCGTCCCCGCCATTGATCATGCGACTACAACATCTTGCGACGCACCGACGTCGCTCCGGCGCAGTCCTCATTGTGGTATTGGTCATCATCGCCGTCCTTGGCGCGCTCGCGGCGGGTTCGTTCTTCGCCGCGCTGCACGAAGAGCGGATCGATAGTGCGGCGATCGTACGCACTCGAGCGCTCGCCGCTGCCGAACATGCTGCCTACACGATCATCTCGCCGCAACGCTGGCACGCTGCGTGGAGCTCGGCGCTTCCGGTCAGGCGCGTCGGATCGGACAGCGAGCAACTCGCAGGTGGCGCGACGGCGACCACGCAGGTGTGGGCGCTCACGCCCTACAGCGCGCTCGTCATTGCTGAAGGCGTTGCCGGACTTCCGCCACGCGACGCACGGCGCCGAGTGTCGCTGCTGGTGTCGCTCCAGCGCCCGCGCATGCCGGCCGCGGCCGCCATTGCGTTCGGCGGCCTCTCCGTGGTCGAGGGGTCATCGATCGCCGGTGGAACCGGCGGTGGAGTCGGTGACTGCCTGACGCCAGATTCCGATGTCGCCGCCGTCAGCGTGCCGCCACGCGTTGCAATCGACACCGCCGAATGTTCGCCGCTACCGTGTTTGCGCGCCGCCGGCGTCGTCCGCGATACGGTGCTCGCTGCTCGACCCGAAACGCCCGAGCAGTTCGGTCAGGTGGACCGCTCATTTCTTGCCAGCGTCGGTCGTCAATTCGCACCTGGTGCCGATCTGTCTCCCGCACCGGTGATCGGCGCGGACGGCGCGTGCGATCCTAACGCTGCTGCAAACCTCGGCGATCCGCTGCGCGTCTTAGGCCCGGACTCGCCGTGCGCCATGTTCTTTCCCGTTGTGCATGCGGAGGGAGACCTACAGCTGACTGGTGGTGCGGGGCAGGGAATGCTCGTCGTCGAAGGGAACCTGACACTGCTTGCTGGCGCGCGATTTACGGGCGTGATGCTCGTGCGAGGCAGCGCGCGCTTCGAGGACGGCGCTCGACTCGATGGAATCGTGTTAGCCGATCGTGTGTCACTCGCAGGTGCATCAGAAATCCAGTACTCCGCGTGCGCAGTCGAACACGCGTCGCGAGCCGGTGCGCGACCGTTTCCCGAACTGACACACTCCTGGGCCGAGATGTTCTGACGACCGGCCCGTCTTCCCGGTCGATCGTTACGACGTGTTTCACTCCCGGTTCAGAAGTTACCTCCGTCCTATCGGGTCGTGTGACTGGTAACCGAGCGGACCGCATCCGCAATGGTGCGCACGCCCGTAACTCGATCGTCAACGCAGCCCCTGTTTCACGCGCGCTCACTCCATTCAAACGTACGATCTCCCCATGGGTCTCTTCGGTCGCAAGAAGACATCGATCGGCCTCGACATCGGCTCCGGCCTCGTGAAGGTCGCCGTTATCGAACACGGCAAAGGCGAGCCTGAGTTGACGAAGGTGGCGATCGCACCACTCCTTGCCGACGCCATCGTCGAAGGTGAGGTGATGGATCCCGGTATCGTCGCCGAAGCAGCGCGCAACGCGCTCTCGGCGGCTGGCATCAGCGGACGCCCCGTCATCACTGCAGTCGGCGGACGCGATGTGATCATCAAGAAGATCCAGATCGATCGCGTCAAAGAGCAGCAAGCGCGTGAGCTGATTCGCTGGGAAGCGGAGCAGCATGTGCCGTTCGACATGGAGTCCGTCGAGCTCGACTTCCAAATCCTCGATCCGGATGCGGAAGGTCTCGAGATGAACGTGCTGTTGGTCGCCGCAAAGCGGGACCTCATCGAAAACAAGCTTCGCCTCCTAACGGACGCCGAGGTAGCGCCGAGCGTCGTCGATGTGGACGCGTTCGCGCTGCACAACGCCTTCGAGGTGAACTACCCCGAAGCGATGAACGGCGTCGTATGCCTCGTGAACATCGGCCACGAGGTCACGAACATCAACATCATGGAAGACGGCGTCCCACTTCTCACGCGCGACATTGCGGTGGGCACGCGTCGATTCCGCGAGGACTTGCAGCGGGAGCGCGGATTGAGCGCCGAGGAAGCGGATGGACTGCTGCAGGGCTACGACCGTTCGCCGCATCTCCAAACCGTGACGGACACGCGCGGCGAAGAGATCGCGACGGGTATCGAGCGCGCGGCGGCGTTCCTCGCCAGCTCGTCGCGCGTGACGAACAAGTTGCGCGCGGCGTACACGAGCGGCGGCGGCTCGCGCGTTCCCGGCCTAACGGACGCGCTGGCAACGCGTCTTCGCATTCCCGTGGAGCAAGCCAACCCGCTGCAGCGCTTGCGAGTACGTGACGGTGCTTTTGATTCGCTCGTCATCGACGATGTCGCTCCGCTCCTCATGCTCCCCATCGGGCTGGCGCTTCGCCAGGTCGCCTGATCTTATCGCGAAGGCCGCGTAATGATCCAAATCAATCTGAATCCGGGTAGCGCGAAAAAGTCGCGCAGCCGCGGTGCCGGCGTGAACCTGGCCGGTTTCGCAGCCGGAGCGGTCTCACGAGTGAAGGATCCGTACTTACTCGCCGCCGCGGGATCCGCCCTCCTGGCCGTCGCCATCGTGGGCCTCATGTATTGGCATCAGAATGCCCGTGCGTCCGATCTCGACGCGCAGCTGCAGACGGCGCAGCAGGATTCCATTCGATTCACTGCGGTGATCGTGCAGAAGCGAAAGGCCGAGACGCAACGTGACTCGGTGGTCCGGCAGGTCGACCTGATCAAGTCGTTCGACAACAAGCGCTACGTCTGGCCGCATCTCATGGATGAGATCAGCCGCGCGCTGCCGCCGGAGACGTGGCTCACGTCGGTAGTGCAGAGCAACGCGAGCACTGCCGCGCAGCAGGAAGAAGCGCCGCCGACCGCGAAAGGCAAGAAGGGTGCGGCTCCCAAGGGGCCGCCGCCCGTGGACACGACCAGCATCCCAATGGTCAAGGCGCACATCGTCGGTCAGACCGTGGACATTCAAGCGCTCACCCGGTTCATGAAGCTCCTCGAGGCGTCGCCGTTCATTCAGAACGTCACGCTCATCAAGTCATCGATCGTTATCGCCGACGGAAAGGAAGTGACGGAATTCCAGTTGGATGCCTCGTACCAGGCGCCCGATCCTTCTGCGATCAAGACCGTTCCTGTCTCGCTCTCGGTGAGGTAAGCGATGCCTGGGATGCCTAAAGGACAGCGAGAACAGTCGCTCGTGCTCGTGTGCGTGCTCGCGATCGCGGCGATCGGTCTCTACTGGTACATGGTCTATTCACCGCGGTCGGATGCGCTGACGAAGCAGCAGGATCACATCGAGGCGCTCGTCACGATGAACCAGCGCGCCAAGTCCGAGATGAGCAAGGGCAACTTGAGCGAGCTGCGTGCCCAACTGGCGACGTACCAACAGAACCTCTCGCTGATTCGCACACTCGTGCCGGCCGGCAACGAGGTGCCCGCGTTGCTCGAGCAGGTCTCGACCGCCGCGCGTCATGCCGGGCTCGATCTGGCGTCTGTCGACCCGCAGCCAGTACAGGAAGGCAGCAACTACGACACATACCGCTATGGCATGGCGATCGTTGGCGGATACCACCAGCTCGCTGAGTTCTTCGCGAACGTCGGCTCGTTGCAGCGCATCGTGCTGCCGGTCAATGTCCAACTCATGCTCTCGACCAACGCCAATGCCAAAGCGTCGCACGCCGAAGCGGGTCAGGCCGTGATCGAGGCCCACTTCCAATTGCAGACGTTCGTGACGCACAACCCTGCGGAAGACGCGGACGACCAGCCTCCCGCGAAGAAGGGAGCGAAATCATGACGATGCGCACACTCGCGCTCGCGCCGCTCGTCGCGGCCGTCGTCGGCGTCGCTGCTGCGTCGTTAGGCGCACAGCAGATCCCGGGAACGGTCGCGAAGAACGCAGCGCGTCGCGTCGCCGCCGCGACTAACGCGCATATCAGCGCGATGCAGAACACAGACGGGCCGGCCTCCAAGCCGGCGCCGGCGCAAGCTCCAGCGACGCCGACGCGCGTCGCCGAGACGAGTCGCAACGTGCGGCTGCCGGGCCATCCGAACGCCAACCCGGCGCCAGCCAACGCCGTGCCGTCCGGCGCGCGGGGTCACGCCCCCGGGGCGCACACCGCTGCGAAGGGTCGTGACACCGTCACGCTCACGACCCCGCAGGGGCCGAATGCCGATGGCACGACGTCGATCTCCGAACGCGGCGGGAAGAACGAGATCGCGCTCACACGCGAAATGTTCACGTACAACCGCGACAGCCGGCGCGACCCGTTCGTGTCGCTCATCGAGTCGGGTGAGCTCCGGCCGATGATCTCCGATCTCAAGCTGGTGACGGTCATCTACGATCCGGCTGGTCGATCCGTCGCCGTGCTGCGCGACTTGTCGACGAAGGAGCAGTACCGAGTCAGGACGGGGCAGACGTTAGGCCGCATGCGCGTGGCGCGCATCGACATCAAGTCCGTCACGTTCACCCTGGAAGAATTCGGATATAGCCGGCAAGCAACGCTGGCGTTCAACGATTCCACGAGAGCGAGGTCGCAATGAGGCGGGTCTGTGCGCTGATCGGAATGACGTTCGCCGCGCTCGCAGCGCAGGCGTCCGTCGCCCGCGCCGCGACGGTCGGCAAGTTAGGCGGCGGTGAGGTGACGTCTCTCAGCGTCGTGCCGGCCGCCGGCCGCGCTGAAGTCGTCGTCGCCGTCGACGGCTCCGTCGACGTCGATGACTTTTCCCTGGCCAGTCCGCCCCGCATCGTCCTCGACCTGCGCGGCGCCAAGCTCGGCGCCGCCGGGCGCTTGTACGATCGCGTCGCGCGCGGCGGGATCACCAACGTGCGCGTCGCGCAGTACCGCGACAACATCGTCCGGTTGGTGATCGACCTCGACGGGCAACACAGCTACACGGTGAATCGCACGCTGAACGAAGTCCACGTCGTGCTCGATCCGAACGGCACGACCAAAACGTCGTTCACGGCCTGGCGCACGTCGGCGGGCAACACCGACGCCTTTGATGCGCCCGAAACCGCCGTCCCGGCGGATCGCGCCGATACCCCGCGTCATAGCACAGTCAATCTCACGTCGCACGATCGCGCCGCGGCGATGTCTTCGCAGCCCAAGATCACGATCACCTTTCAAGATGCCGATATTCGCGAAGTGATCGCTGGCTTCGCCGTCTTCTCCGGCCGCACGATCGTCGCTGGCAAGGGCGTCACGGGTACAGTGACCGCTGAAATTCGCGATCAACCTTGGGACCTCGCCCTACGCGCGATCCTATCCTCGCAGGGCTACGCGGCCAAGGAAGATCAGGACGGCATCATTTCCATCGACAGCTACGAGAATATCGCCAAGCAGCAAGCCACCGAGCCGCTGCAGACGCGCATCATTTCGGTGAACTATGCGCGCGCCAGCTCGCTGGTCTCGACCGTCAAAGGCCTGCTCTCCAAGGATTGCCCCGCAGGCACCGCAGGCCCGAACGGTGGCGCCAGCACCGAGTGCAAGACGCGCGGTGATGTGAGCGCGGACTCCGGCACGAACCGCTTGCTCGTGACCGACGTTGCGTCGCGTCTCGAGGATATCGCCAACTACGTGAAGGACCTGGACGTTCGCACGCCGCAGGTCTCGATCAAGACCAAGATCATCCTCGTCGATCGCACGAACATCCAGGACATCGGCGTGAGCTATGACCTGGGCGACAACGGCACGTTCTTCAACAAGCTCGTTCAACGCACCGATCCGAGCACCTTCAAGCCGATCGACTCGAACGGTGATGGTGTCCCCGACGCTGTGGTCGGAACGCCGTTCCCCTCGAACACGCAGGTGATCAACATCGGCGGCAACTCGCTCGCAGCGATCTCGAACGCCACGCAGCGCGTGGTCGACCCGGCATTGTCCCTGATCTTCTCCACGGCGTTAGGCAAGTTCAACCTCACTGCGTTCCTCGACGGACTGCAGGAAGTCCGCCTCTCGGACGTCGAGGCCGAGCCGAGCATCGTCACGCTGGACAACCGCGAGGCGCAGATCCTCTCCGGTGAAGAGACGCCGATTCGTATCGTCGATCTCGGGTCGCTCAGTCAGGGCAGCGGCACCCAGGCGCCGCGCGCCACGGTCCAGTTCAAGGAGACCGGTATCATCCTCAAGGTGACGCCGCACATCACCAACAACCGCAAGATCCTCATGACGCTGCACGCGGAACGCTCGCAGCTCCAGCCGGCGGCGTCCGACCTCGGCTATACGTTCCTCAAGCAGAGCGCGGACAACGAGCTGCTGGTGGGCGATGGCGAGACCGCGGTCATCGGCGGCCTAACGACCACGCAGGTCCAACAGTCCAAGTCCGGTATCCCGCTCCTGGTCGATCTCCCGTTCATCGGCAAGCTGTTCGGCGAGACGCGGACCCAGGAAGACAAGACGGATCTCCTGATCCTCGTCACCCCACACATTGTCGACGACGGTGACGCCCTCGGCGCGCCCGGCGCCGACCGCTGACCGAGAGCGACCTATGACGCGGACCCTGGCGCGCCTGGCGCGCATGACTCACCCCGCGCGCGCCGGCATGCCGGCGCATGCGGGCCGCCTCGCTGGCGGTGCATTTGCTCTGGCCGCGATTGTCTTCGCCGCGGCCTGCGTCGAAGGAAATGGTGCGGGTGGCGGCGTCCTCGCCGACACCACACCGCCAGTTGCCACTATCACGGCGGCCGCGCCGGCTTCCGATTCCGTCGTCGCATTCAATGTCGTCGCAACCGACAATCTCGGCTTGCTCGATGTGCGTGTGCGCGTCGCGGGCCCTGGTATCACCGGCACGTTCGACACCACGTTCACCAGCGCCGTGACCAACGTGACGCTGCCGTACACCGTGCCGGTTCCGGCGAGCGTCCCGCCGGGCACCACCGTGACGATCATTGCGTCGGCGATCGACGGTGCGCACAACGTGTCGAGGCCTGACACCGCGTTCGTCGGCACCGGCAATCAATCGCCATCGATTGCAGTCATTACGAATCCGAAGTCGACGGATACCGCCGTGGTCGGATTCACGATGGCGGTGTCGCTCAGCGGCAAGAGTCCCAGCATGGTGAAGGCGCTCGGATTCATCGCCAGCGGCGTGTTCGCCTCGCCGGTTACGGACTCGGTGCTCTACAACTCGCCGCTCAAAGACTCGGTGGCCGTCGACACGTCCGTTAGTCTCGTTGGTGCGTCGACCGGAACGCTCACGCTCACGCCGTTCCTGTTGGACTCGCTCAAGCGGCGCGTCCTGGGTGTGCCGGTGAACGTGGTCGTCGCCAATTCCGCGTCCGGCAACAGCGTGCCGGTCGTCGACTTCGGCATCACGCCGCGCATCGAAGTCACCGACACAATGCACGTGAGCGCGCACGATCGCGCCGGCGTCCGGTGGCTCGGCTATGAAGTACGCAATCTGCCGAGCGACCCAGCGACGTTCTTCGCCGCGGACTCGTTCCAGGTGAACGGCAACGTGAGCTCGGCGCTCCACACGTTCAAGCTCGGGCTCAACATCACGACCTTCCCGAAGCAAGTGCAGGTGTTCGGCTTCGCGCGCAATAACAACGGTACGCGGGCCTACGCGCTGCTCGGCGATGGTGTTACGCAACGCGGGGACACGGTCGACGTGGTTGCCGGCCTAACGCGCAATCTGCCGGCCGGCGGCGTGATCGCCGACGCGCTCTATCACAAGCCAACCAACCGTCTCTACTTGAGCAACATCGAGCGAGACGAGCTCGAAGTCTTCGACCTCGCCGACTCGACGTTCCACACACCGATCGCCGTGGGATCGCGTCCATGGGGTATCGCGGCGTGGCCGGCGAATCGTGACGGCACCATGGGCGACACGCTCCTCGTCGCCAACTCGGGTGGCACGAACATCAGCTACGTGAACGTGAACGGCAACGCGGACCAGGAAGTGTTCCGCTACCCGCTGCCCGCGATCATCGTGTTCACGGTGACGTCGCAGACGTCGTCTACGACCGGTCAGATCATCGAGAACAAGACGGAGCACGATTTCAGTGAGCGTCCGCAGTTCCTCGGTGCCACCTGCACCGGAGCCGCGTCTGGTCCGGCGCCGTGTGGCGACATCATTCTGCTGTACTCCACAACGCCGACGAAGGGGCAGACGCAGCCGTTCCAGAACGAAGGAACGGTCCGCTGGGAGAATCTGACGAAGCACACGTCGCACTTCTTCTTCGAGCAGGCCATGGGGCAGACCTCAGGCCGCAGCGACACGCTCGAAGTGGACCGCAACGCCGCGCAGAATGTCGGAAGCGACTCCGTGCTCGTCCCCTTCCGGCAGTTTGGTAGTGCGAGCGACTCGCTCGGTCTCTCGATTGTGGTGCGAATCGATCAGCTCGCGTTCCGCGATACCACCTTCGTTCGCAACTCGGGTAACTTCCGTCGCGCGATCATCGCGGAGGGCGGCGCCGTTTTCGGTAGCCGCGCGATCATGTACGACGACAGCGCGGGCTTCCAAACGACGTTCACGAACGCGCTCGGTACGTTCACCGCTCCAGTTCCGGTTGTTGACAACGGCATCTCGCGCCCGGTCGACGTGTCGGACTTCATCGCCAACACCTTTGCACGTGTCGGTGGCGCCGCGATCAACTTCGACGGTGCGCTCGGCGCGATCCGCGGCGACTCGACGTACATCATCGATCGCACGCTGCGCCTGCAGGGCCTGTTGCAGACTTCGGCTGGCAACTCTGGCTTCGACTTCCACCCGGACAACGCGGGTATCGGGCCTAACACATCGCCGGCGGGCACGCGACTCAGCTTCGCTGCGTCCGCCTCTCCGCAAATCGAAGTCTACGACACGTATCGCTATAATCGATGCATGATCCTTCCGACCCGCGATCCAGTCATCGGGCCAATCAAGGCGGCGAAGGATCCGGCAGGCAACGTGGTGCTCGTCGCGGCAACGCAATTCGGCGTCGTGATCGTGACGGTTACGCAAGCCCAACTGCTCGCCAGCTGCCCGCCGTAAACGGCGAACGTCGGTGAGCGGCAATGGCCGCGGCGCGGTCCATTGGCCAATCTCACCGACGCATTTGATTGCGCGGAAACCTGAAGGCGTGGTAGCATTGGATGCTGCCACGCCTTTGGCGTTGGTGGCGTGTATTTTCTCGAGTTGTTGCCCAACGCCAAACTACTTCTTCGCACGCGTCATCCGCGCACTTGTCTCTCTTACGCTTTACCACTGCCGGCGAATCGCACGGACCAGCTCTCGTGTGCATCCTCGAGGGCATGCCCGCCGGCCTTCCGATTTCCTCTGAGGATGTCAACGTCGATCTCGCGCGTCGCCAGCAGGGCTACGGCCGCGGCCGACGGATGCAGATCGAGAAGGACGCCGTCGAGATTTTGTCGGGCGTGCGAGCTGGCGCGACGATTGGCTCCCCAATCGCGATGCTCATTACCAACCGCGATTGGAAGAATTGGCAAGAGATCATGGATCCCGCTTTGCGCGAGGGTGATCCCGAGCCGAGGAAGCGAGTCGTCACAAGGCCGCGTCCAGGCCATGCCGACTTGTCGGGCATGCTCAAGTACGACCGCACCGACGCTCGTGACATTCTCGAGCGCGCATCCGCCCGCGAGACCACGGCGCGCGTTGCGGCCGGAGCGATCAGTCGCATTTTTCTCCGCGAGTTCGGTGTGCGCATCGGCAGCCACGTCGTGCACTTGGGCGGCATCGATGCGCAACGACCGGATCCATTCCCCGATGACATCAATTCGGTAGCCGATCAATCCCCGTTGCGCACGCTCGATCCGGCAGCGGCAGACCGGATGGTCGAGCGTATCGATGCGGTGAAACGCGAAGGGAATACGCTCGGCGGAATCTGCGAGGTCGTCTGCGATGGAATTCCGGTGGGGCTCGGCTCACATATTTCGTGGGATCGAAAACTCGACGGCCGCCTCGCCGGCGCAATGATGTCGATTCCTGCGGTGAAGGCCGTCGAGTTCGGTCTGGGCTTCGAGACCGCACATCGCACCGGCGCCGAATCGCACGATGAGATCGAAATGGCGCCGCCGCCGGGGCTTCGGAGGACGGGCAACGTGCATCGCCTAACGAATCGTGCCGGCGGACTGGAGGGGGGCATCACGACGGGCGAGCCGTTGGTCATGCGTGTCGGCATGAAGCCCATCAGCACCCTGATGCGCCCGCTCCAAACCATCGACGTTGCCACGGGCGAACGTGCACAGGCCGTCGCCGAGCGCTCCGACGTGACCGCTGTCCCGGCGATGGGTGTGATCGCCGAAGGCATGGCCGCTTTCATTCTCGCGCAGGCGTTTCTGGAGAAGTTCGGCGGTGATTCGTTAGGCGAAGTGCGTCGCAACTACGACGGCTACATTGCGGCCATTGGTTCGCGCATTGTCAGCCCGACCGCGTGAGGGCCGCTGCGCCGCGGTCGTCACCTGAGTGCCGGCCGGTGAGCGACCACGTGATTCTCGTCGGGTTGCCCGGGGCCGGGAAATCATCGGTCGGGCGGAAGGTGGCGTCGCGATTGGGACGGCCATTTCTCGACTTCGACGAAGAGCTCGAGCGACGAACCGGAATGACGGTGGGCGAGATATTTCGCGCTCGCGGAGAGCCATATTTCCGCGCTTTGGAGCTTGCTCTCACGCAAGAGCTAGCCACATCCGGAGGTGCCATTTTGGCACCCGGAGGTGGTTGGGTTGCGATTCCGGGGGCTATGGCACTATTGCGTCCCCCGGCGCGTATGATTTACCTCCGAGTCGCTCCCGAAGTCGCAATACTAAGGATGGGAACACGTCGGAAGGCGCGACCCCTCTTGGATGCGCCAGAGCCGGTCGAGGTTCTACGGCGGCTAGCTGAGGAAAGGGAGTCGGCCTATCGGCAGGCCGACTACGTTATTGACACCGATGTCGTTGATGTGGAGTCACTTGCGGTACAAATTGCTCGCCTCGTCGACCCATCCGGCGCATCGCGTGTATAGCGCGAGGAAGGCAAGAGCACTCATGATTCGGCCCTCGCAACAAGAGGATTCACGTAGCTGGATTTCGACACAGCATAACCCGGTCACCGCCTCGATTTTGCTGCGTCGTTTGGCGGAGAGTTCTCCGATCCGGTAAAACACCAATGACTTTTCGCGTGCTCGGGCCTCATGAACGGGGCCGTTTCACTCCCGATGCGTGGGGACACCTCATATCGATGAGCGGCGCCGGCATGCTCAACGCTATGGAGCTCGAACATGTCATCGAGCGTGCTCTGAGCCAGATCGATGGCCGAATCGCCCTGGACGACTTGCGCGTCCTGATGGAGGGCGCGGGCTATATGGACGATGGCCTGGGCGGCGAAAACGTGACCATACACTGATTCCATGGCTGCCAAGAAGACTTCGAAGAAGACGCGCCAGAGCGCGAAGAAAGACAATAGAAAGGAACCCGCGGACGAGATGTCTTTGCGGACGCGCCGTCCTTCGAACGGCGCATCAGCAGTGGCCGAGTCGGCGCCTCGCGCGTCGCGTGCTCGCGGTAACGGCCGTCGAACGACACGTCGCAAGCCCGTGGAAGAGCCGCTCGATTTGGCCACGATCGCGGGCAAGTCGCTCGTCATTGTCGAGTCGCCCGCAAAAGCCCGAACCATCGGCAAGTACCTCGGTCCGGCGTACCGCGTACGCGCGACCGTTGGGCATGTTCGTGACTTGCCCGAGAAGGGGTTAGGCATCGACGTCGAGCACGGCTTCAAGCCGACGTACGTGACCGTGCCAGGCAAGGAAAAGACGCTCGCAGAATTGAAGAGCGCCGCGAAGATCGCTGACCGCGTCTTCCTCGCAACGGACCCGGACCGCGAAGGCGAAGCCATCGCCTGGCACGTCGCGGAAACCATCAAGCACAAAGGCGCCGCGCCCGTTCGCCGGGTCATGTTCCACGAGATCACGCGCGATGCGGTTCAGAACGCGATCCGCAACGCGACGTCCATCGATGAGCGCAAGGTCGAAGCCCAACAGGCTCGACGCGTCCTCGATCGCCTGGTCGGCTACAAGGCCAGCCCTTTGTTGTGGAAGACCGTCAAGAAAGGCCTATCGGCGGGCCGCGTCCAAACGGTCGCACTACGACTCATCGTCGAGCGCGAGCGCGAGATTCGTGCGTTCAAGCCGGTCGAGTATTGGTCCATAGAGGCGCTGCTCGAAAAAGACGAGCAACGCTTCACGGCGAAGCTCCATCAGTTGGACGGCAAGAAGCCCGAGATCGGGAGCGAAAAAGCGGCGCGTGCCATCCTCGCCGATCTCGAGAATCGCAAGACGTTCACGGTCACGAACGTCCGCCGGCGGGAGCGCCGAAAGAATTCGGCGGCGCCCTTCACCACCAGCACGATGCAGCAGGAAGCCGCCAAGAAACTCGGCTTCGGCTCCAAGCGGACCATGCGCGTGGCGCAGGATCTGTACGAAGGCATCGAGCTCGGGCCTGAAGGCGCAGTCGGTCTCATCACGTACATGCGCACCGACTCCACTCGCGTCGCCGAGAGCTCGGCGCTCCAAGCGCGTGACGTCCTAACGGGGTTGTTCGGCAAAGATCATCTCGCTGCGGCACCGCAGTTGTACGGCAAGGCCCAACAGGCGAACGCGCAGGACGCACACGAAGCCGTCCGACCCACCGATCCATCGCGCCGCCCCGATCAGATCCGAAAGTTTCTGACGAGCGACCAGTTCAAGCTCTATGAGCTCGTGTGGAAGCGATTCATGGCGTCGCAGATGGCACCGGCCGTCTTCGACACGACGACGGTCGATTTCGACCTCGGCCGCTGCCTGTTCCGCTCCACCGGAAGCGTTATCAAGTTCGATGGGTTTCTCGCCTTGTACCGCGAAACGCACGAGGAAGGCGAAGGCCGCGCCCTCGAGGATGAACAGGCGCTGCCGGTTCTCGAGGCCAACGAGAACGTACCAGTTCGGGAGATCACACCGCACCAGCACTTCACCGAGCCGCCACCGCGCTTCAGCGAGGCGAGTTTGGTCAAGGAGCTCGAGCGTCTGGGCATCGGCCGCCCGTCGACGTACGCGTCCATCATTTCCGTGCTCGCCGACCGCCACTACGTGACACTCGAGCAGCGGCGATTTACACCGACGCCGTTAGGCGAGACCGTCGCCAAGATCATGGTCCACCAGTTCCCCGACATCTTCAACGTGGCGTTCACGTCGAACATGGAAGGCGAGCTCGACAAGATCGAAGAAGGCGAGATGGGCTGGCGGCGTGTGCTGGAGGAATTTTACGGCCCCTTCGCCCAGTCGCTCGACAAGGCGAACATCGAGGATCTCATCGCACGGGCGCACGACCTGTCGGCCCTCGAGAAGGAACGCTGTCCAAAGGACGGCGGACGCCTCGTGCCGAAAGGCGGCATCTTCGGTCCCTACCTCGCATGCGAAAACAGACCCGACTGCGACTACACCAAGCCGCTGGGGCGTGATCGCAAGCCGGCGATCCTAACGGATCAGATTTGCCACGAATGCGGTGCGCGGATGGTGATCCGCCACGGCCGGTCGGGCGAATTCTTGGGCTGTAGCAGATTTCCGAAATGCCGCGGCACGCGCGCGTTGCCGACCGGAGTCAAGTGTCCCAAGGACGGCGGCGACATCATTCAATTGCGCTCGAAACGCGGCGGTCGTGCGTTCTATGGATGCGTGAATCACCCGAATTGCGATTTCGTCGCCTGGAACAAGCCAACGCTGGAGCAGTGTCCGGAGTGCGGTTTCGTTGGTGCTGAAATGAAGTCGACCAAGGCGCGCGGCGAATATCGGAAGTGCCTCAAGTGCGGCAACGAGTGGGACGTGATTCCCGTTGCCGAGCCAGCGGCCGCCGCAGGCTAGATCGCGGTACCTCGCCGCCTCCGACGGCCAGCGTTAGTTTCTGGCCATGATTATAGTTGTCGGCGGCGGCCTCGCCGGATCCGAAGCAGCCTGGCAGCTCGCCGAGCGCGGCCACGATGTCGCGCTCGTCGAGATGCGCCCGGTGGTCGGCACGCCCGCCCACAAGACCGACCGCCTCGCCGAGCTCGTGTGCTCCAACACGTTCAAGAGCACCGAGGAGACCAACGCACACGGGCTGCTCAAGCGTGAGATGCGGATCCTAGGCTCACTCATCTTATGGGCAGCCGACCAGGCCCGCGTACCCGGTGGCTCCGCCCTGGCCGTCGATCGGGACGTCTTCTCGGCCATGGTCACCGAGCGCATCTCGTCCCACCCGCGAATATCGGTCGAACGCCGGGAAGTCGGAGAGCTTCCGACGCCGGCCATTGTCGCGACCGGTCCACTCACATCGGATGCGCTGGCCCAAGCCATTCGATCGCGGCTCGGTGTCGACGCACTCGCGTTTTACGACGCGATCGCGCCTGTAGTCGATCGGGACTCGATCGATTATTCGGTGGCATTCCGCGCGTCACGATATGGAAAGGAAACCATGCATGATGCCGGACCGGACGGCGCGTATCTCAATTGCCCTCTGGATCGCCAGCAGTACTCCGACTTCGTCGATGCCCTCGTCGCCGCGGATCAATACGGCGCGCACGATTTCGATGCCGTGCCGTACTTCGAGGGTTGCATGCCGATCGAAGAGATGGCCCGGCGCGGCCGCGACACACTTCGATTCGGTCCGCTCAAACCAGTGGGACTTCGCGATCCGCGTACGTCGCGCGAGCCGTTTGCAGTGGTCCAACTGCGACAGGAAGACCGCGGCGCGCGCATGTGGAATATGGTGGGGTTTCAAACCCGCCTTCGGATTCCCGACCAGCAGCGGGTAGTCCGCATGATCCCGGGCCTCGAGAACGCCGAGTTCCTCCGGTTCGGATCGATTCATCGGAATTCATACCTGAACACGCCCGCCGCGCTCACGACCCACCTCTCGCTGCGCGATGACCCGCGCGTGTTGTTCGCAGGCCAGATCACCGGCGTGGAAGGGTACACGGAGAGCACGGCCACCGGCCTCATCGCGGGGTTGAACCTTTCTCGCCTAACGGAAGGCTTCGAACCCGTCGTGCCGCCGCCCACGACCATGATCGGCGCGCTCTACCGATATTTGCGGGAGGCGAGACCGGAACACTTCCAGCCGATGAACGCGAACTTCGCGTTGCTGGACGAGCTGGACGAGCCGGTGCGGGACAAGCGACGCAAGCGCGAGTTGTTCGCCGAGCGCGCCATGGCCGCGATCGAGGCGTGGCGAGCCGAGTCCAGTCCGAGCACGGTGGCGCCGTGAGCAATGGCGCGCCGGAGTCGCCGCTCCCCAACGAAGTCGCGGACTTTCTCGAGCATCTCGAGAAAGAGCGAAACGATTCGCCGAACACGGTGGTGGCGTACGGCCGCGACCTGCGCGCCTTCGTCGCGTTCCTCACGACCTACTACGGCACTCGCGAGTGGACGTGGGAGGGTGTGGATCGCCTCGCGATTCGTGGTTTCATGGGTCACCTCACGCGGCGTGGTCTTTCGAAACGCTCGGTGGCGCGGGCGTTGTCGGCGGTGCGCAGCTTCTATCGATTCATGCATCGCAACGAACAGGTGACTGCGAACCCAGCGCGTGGTGTGGGCTCGCCCAAGCTCGACAAGCGCCTGCCCGGCTACCTCGATCGCGCACAGATCGACTTGCTGTTTCAGCAGGCCGAGACACGCGCATGGAGCGGGCGGTTCACCGACGTGCGCAACCTTGCCATCCTCGAGGTGTTCTACTCCACGGGGATGCGGCTCTCCGAGCTCGCGGGCATCGACCTGCGCGATCTCGATCTCGTCTCCCAACAAGTGAAGGTGCGCGGGAAGGGCCGCAAGGAGCGGATCATTCCGTTAGGCGACCATGCGGTGCTCGCGCTGCGCAATTATGAGCTCACGCGCGACGCGCTCCGACGCGGCCTCGAAGGCGCCGTCGACCGGTCCGCGCTCTTTTTGTCCAAGACGGGCAAACGGATTGGTGTGCGCATGGTCCAATCGATCGTCGGCGGACTATTGCGTCAGATCGACGAGGATGCCGGCCTGTCCGTTCACTCGCTTCGTCATACGTTCGCCACGCATCTGCTCGACGCCGGCGCCGATCTTCGCGCCGTCCAGGAGCTGCTCGGACACGCCTCGATTTCCACGACGCAGATCTACACGCATACCAGCGTCGAGCGACTCAAAGCTGTATACACCAAGGCGCACCCGCGAGCGTAGCAACGCTTTTGCCTCACGCGGGACGGCTCCGTTCTTGCACCCGGATGACAGTATGAGCTGGATGGAAGTGCTTCCATTTGTGGGCGGATTGCTCGCCGCAATTGCGGGTGGAGCACTTGTCGCCGATGCAGCCCTCGTCGACGAGACGTACGGCACCGAGCGTCGCAAAACGCCGCGTCGCCAACGGAACCGCGTTGGGCAGGGATGCCTCGGTGGAAGCCTCGTGTGCACGGCCCTGGTTCTACTGAGTGGTGGCGCATCGCCGTTTGCCGTCGCCGCGACGTTCATCGGTATCGCGCTCCTCGTGGCCGGCGTCGTGCTCAACTGGCACTATCTGGTCGATCTCATCAACGGTCCATCGAGTCGGGTGCAATTGGCTTCGACGAAAGACAACTCGCGCCGCTCGGATGATTTTGACGGAACGCCGGCTCCGGCCTACGGCTGGCCAGCACACAGCGACGACTAGTTTTCGCTAGCACCGCCCCTGCCCGGGTTCTGCCTAGTCAGCACCCGACATGGCTTCGGACTATCTTTCCGGCCATGACACGTTTGCCAACCATCCACGCCACCACGATTCTCGGAGTGCGTCGCGACGGCAACGTCGCGCTCGGCGGCGACGGGCAGGTGACCGTCGGCGAAACCGTGATGAAAGCGAACGCCCAGAAAGTGCGCACGTTGCGTGGCGGCAAGGTGCTCGCGGGCTTCGCGGGAGCAGCCGCCGACGCATTCACGCTCTTCGAGAAGTTCGAGGAAAAGCTCGATCGATTTCCGGAGAATCTTCCGCGAGCAGCAGTCGAGCTGGCCAAAGACTGGCGCAGCGATCGCGTCCTGCGGCGTCTCGAAGCGCTGCTCGCCGTTGCAGATCGCCAGCACGGCTTCATTGTGTCCGGAACGGGCGACATCATCGAACCTGAGGACGGCATTCTCGCCATCGGGTCGGGCGGCTCATATGCACTCGCTGCGGCGCGCGCGCTCGTTGCGCACTCGACCCTCGCGCCGGCGCCAATCGTGCGGCAGAGCCTCGAGATCGCAGGCGATATCTGCATCTACACCAACCGCAACATCACAGTTTTGGAGTTGTGATCCGGCTCCGGATCACGCGACTCCACGCGACTCATGCCTTCCAAGCACACGCAGCAAGCGATAGCGAGACTGGCCGATCTCACGCCACGACAGATCGTGGCCGAGCTCGATCGGTACATCGTTGGGCAAGACGAGGCAAAGAAGGCAGTGGCGATTGCGCTGCGCAACCGATGGCGCCGGCAGCAGGCGCCGGAGGGCATCCGCGACGAGATTTCGCCTAACAACATCATCCTCATCGGACCGACCGGGGTCGGGAAGACCGAAATCGCGCGCCGCCTCGCGCGCCTTGCGGGCGCACCGTTCAGCAAGGTCGAAGCGTCAAAGTTCACCGAGGTCGGCTACGTTGGTCGCGACGTCGAGTCGATGGTGCGCGACCTGGTCGAGAGCGCGATCGACATGGTACGCACGGAGCGCGAGAACGAAGTCGAAGATCTCGCGTACGAGCGCGTCGACGAGCGACTGCTCGATCTGTTGTTGCCCCGGCCGAATGAGGCGACAGCGGAAGGACAGCGCGGCTCGGCCTCGGCCGCCGCAGGTGGTGCAGGGAGCGGACCGTCGCTCTTCGTCGTTTCCGCCGGCGGCGAGGTTGCGCGCGAAGGCGCGACTCCGGAAGCCGCCAAAGAGCGCTACAACCGGACGCGAGACAAACTGCGTCAGTTGCTCCGTGACGGGCAACTCGAAGATCGCGAGGTGGAAGTCGAAGTCACGCAGCAGGGCGCGCCGATGTTCGACATGCTCGTCCCGCAGGGTGCACCCGAGGGCGTCGAGAATTTCACCGAGATGCTGCAAGACATGATGCCCAAGCGGCGCAAGAAGCGCACGGTGAAAGTGTCCGAGGCGCGCCGCATCCTGCTCGATCAGGAGCTCGAGAAGTTGGTCGACATGGAGGATGTCACTTCGGATGCGCTCGAGCGCGTCGAAAAGATGGGCATCATCTTCCTGGACGAGATCGACAAGATCGCAGGAGAGCGCTCACAGATGGGGGGGCCGGATGTGTCACGCGAGGGCGTGCAGCGCGACCTGTTGCCGATCGTCGAAGGGTCTAACGTGCAAACGAAGTACGGGATGGTGAAGACGGATCACGTCCTGTTCATCGCGGCCGGTGCGTTCCATGTGTCGAAACCGAGTGACCTGATTCCGGAGCTCCAAGGACGCTTTCCCATTCGGGTCGAGCTCAAGCCACTCACCGAGCAGGACTTCGTGCGCATCATGACGGAGCCGGAAAATGCGCTCACGAAGCAGTACGCGGCCCTCGTATCGGCGGAGGGAGCGCCGCTCACGTTTACCGAGGACGCGATCGCGGAGCTGGCGCGCATCGCGACGAGCGTGAACGAACGCATGGAAAACATCGGAGCGCGGCGGCTGCACACCGTGATGTCGTCGCTGTTGGAGGACGTGCTGTACGATTTGCCGGACCGCGGCACGAAGCCGATCACCATTGACGGCGCAACGGTTCGCGACCGGCTCAAGGCTATTGTCGAGGATGAAGACTTGCGGCGCTACATTCTGTGATCTCGCCTAACTGACTGCCATCCCACCGCCGATCCGCATGCACCGCGACTTTCTGGCCATCCCGGACTTCTCGGCCCAAGAACTACGTGATCTGTTTCAGTTGGCGGACGCCATGCGATCCGGCACGTTCGTTGGGCATCCGCTGGCCGGGAAGTCGCTGGGGATGATCTTCATGAAATCGTCCACGCGGACGAGGGTGTCGTTCGAGGTCGGCGCGTGGCAGCTGGGTGGCCACGCGTTGTTCCTGTCGCCCCGCGACATCCAGCTCGGCCGCGGCGAACCGATCGCCGACACGGCGCGTGTGCTCTCCCGGTACGTTGACGGCATCATGATCCGCACGTTTGCGCACGCCGAGGTCGAGGAACTCGCGAAGCACGCCGACGTCCCGGTGATCAACGGTCTCACGGATCTGCTGCATCCCTGCCAGGTGATGGCCGACTTGCTCACCGTTAGGCAACATTTGGGCGGGTGGGACGGCAAGCGAATCGCGTGGATCGGCGACGGCAACAACATGGCGAACTCCTGGATCAACGGCGCGTACCGTCTCGGGTTCGATCTCACGCTCGCGTGTCCGGAAGGATACGATCCGGATGCGACGATCCTCGCGCGCGCGCAGACCACGGCGATGGTCCGCGTGGTACGCGATCCCGCGGAAGCCGTCGATGGCGCGGACGTCGTGAACACCGACGTGTGGGCGTCGATGGGCCAGGAAGAGGAACAGGAGCGCCGGGCTCGCGCCTTCACTGGGTTCAGCGTCACGTCAGCGCTCATGGCGAAGGCCAAACGCAGCGCCATTTTCCTGCATTGCCTGCCCGCGCACCGCGGCGAAGAAGTCGCTGGGGACGTGATCGACGGCCCACAGAGCCGCGTGTGGGACGAGGCCGAAAATCGGCTTCACGTGCAGAAGGCGATCATGGCCACGCTCATGGGCGGCGCGCCGCGGGATTGACCGTAGCGCCATCGAGTGGGCGCGGCGCGCTTTTCAGCCGCACGCCTAACGCGCGCAACTTTGTAGCGGGTTTGCGAGTGTTTGCGTAGCTGGCAGCCGGAGCGCGCGCGCTGTAACTCCTTATATATCAATATGATACGGGCGAGGCACGGGTCGCGCACTCGACCCGGCCTGCGCGTGGCGCGCCGCGCCTCGCGCGCCTGGCGCCGCCGTCCATCACAGGCCGATCGGATCGGCGCGGCGACACGAAGCCTACAGCCCCCGTGTGAGAATCCATGCGCGCCACGAGACGCCGAGGTTCGTCGGATCGGGCCGTCCCGATTCGGCAGAGTCCTAACCGTTGGGCGTTCACGGTAATCGAGTTGATGATCGTGCTCGCGATCATCGGCATCATTGCGGCGTTCGCCTACCCGAAGGTGAACTTCACGCAATTTCGCGTCGACGCGGCCGCGCGCACCGTGCGTGTCGCGCTGCAGCACGCCGAACGCTTGGCCGTGACACGACAGTACGACGTCGTCGTGAGCTTCGACACGACGAACCGGCGCATCCGCGTCCTCGAAGACAACAACAACAACGCGACGGTGGACGCGGGCGAGCACGTCACCTACGCGCCCCTCGAAGACTCCGTGCACTTCGCCGTTCCGCCCGCCGGCGTGTCGGGTACGGCGAGCGGTTCCATCGATGGGAGCAGCATCAGGATCATCAACAACATGCCGACGCTGATTTTCCATCGCGACGGCGCCGCGAGCAGCGATGCCGACATCTACATCACGTCGAAGCGCGCCGCCAACGATGACTTTCGCTGCATTCGCGTGATTCAATCCACCGGGCGCACGCTCTGGTGGCGCTACCTCAACGGTGCGTGGGAGCAGGCGAGCTTATGACCATCGCGATGCGTGCCCGCAAGGGCCTAACTCTGATCGAGACGTTGATCGCGCTCGCGATTCTCACCGGCGCGATGCTCGGCATGGGGACATTCGTCTCGAGGCTGTCCCATGGATCGGGAACCGGCTACGAGATGTCGATGGCCGGCGATCTGGCTGTCGCGCGCGTCGAACAGATCAAGGCATACCCGGTGTACTCCTCGCTCGAGGCAAAATTCGTGGGCACCGACACCGGAATCGCCGGCTATCCGGGTTTTACACGCCGCACGTACATCACGCACACGTCCACCTCGCGCGCGGACTACAAGACGGTGACCGTGGTCGTGACGGCGGCGCCGTTGTCGAGCCCGATGAAGAAGACCTCCATCATCGCCGCCTTCTGAGGACGCCGAGTCATGACGACATCTCTTCAGCCACGCCTGCGCTGCGGCGTCACGCTGATCGAAATGCTGATTGCGTTGACGTTGTTCGTCGCAGTGTTCGGTCTAGCCGTGCCGTTTTTCAAGATGCAAGCGCGGTCGCTCGGTGCGAGCGCGGGCCGACTGGATGCCCAACAGAACGCGCGCTTCTCGCAAAACACGGTGGACCGTGACCTCCGCCTTGCGGGCGCGGGCGTTCTGTCGAGTCAGCCGATGATCGTTCAGGCGGACCAGTTCGCGCTGACGTTCAACGCGGACATCGTGACGCGCGATCAGAATGACCTCAACGCGGCCTACTACGATCCCGACGTCGACTCGATGTCGACGGCGAGCATGCTCACCTCGCAGCAGATCACGCTGCCGCACAGCGCGGTGATCTATCCGCAAGTGAACTATCTGCAGAGCGGCGTCCCTGGAGCGGCTGAGACGATTTCGTACTGGGCATCTGTGGATAGCACCGTGAGCGCCGGCAATCAGTACGTGCTGTTCCGCCGGGTCAACGACGGAACGCCGAAGGTCGTGGCGAGCGGCATCATCTGGAACAGCGGCGATTCACCGATTTTCACCTATTACAAGCCGGACTCCACCGGGAATCTCGTTGCGATTCCCGCGTCGAAGCTCCCGCTCTATCACAACGCGGCTGCGCACGGCTCCGTCGCGGACACCGGCACGTTCGCCTGGGTCGACAGCATTCGCATGGTGAGTATTCGCGTCGCGGGCACGTACGATGATCCGCAGAAGGGTCCCGTGATGCGCGTCGTGCAAACGTCTACGCAACTGTTGAACGCCGGCATGCAGCACAGCACGGTGTGTGGTACTCCGCCGATTGCGCCGGCGTCGTTCGCCGCCGTCTACGACACCACCACACCCGCCAAGGTGATTCTGACGTGGAACGAGTCGCTCGACCAGGACGCGGGTGAAAAGGACATCGAGCGCTATCTGATTTATCGCCGAGCCGTCGGCGATGTGAATTGGCAGAATGTCGTGACGAGCGTGGCGGCATCGTCTGCGGCGTACACCTACGACGACATCGATCCGCCGTCCGGAAGTTGGGAGTACGGAGTGGTGGCCCAGGACTGTTCGCCATCGAACTCGCCCATCCGGTCGGCAGGCGCCGTCACCGTCCCATGAGCATCACGAGGAGAATGCACATGCCGCGCGCGTCGCTGCTGTGGAATCGGCGGACGAATCGCCGTGGTTCCGCGCTGATTCTCGTTCTGTTGTTGACCGTCACGCTGGCGGCGATCGCGCTGTCCGCGATTCTGCTGACTGGCAGCTCGACAATTCTGAATCACTCGTTCGACCGCGAGCGCGACTATCGGTATGCGGCCGAGGCGGGGCTCGCGATGGGGAAGTCGAGCCTCAGCAAGGACACGAGCATTCACTTGCCCGACAGCGGCTACGTCACGCTTATTTCTAACGGAATGGTGACCGGAGCTGACGGCCAATTGATCCCGGGTCTTCACGTCAACGTGTACGCCGGTCTCTCGGGCAACGTGACGGGCGAGTTCGGCAAATACGCCAGCATCGTTTCCGAGGCCTACGATTCCAGCGGGACGCGCTACGTGCGCCGACTCGAGCTGGCGGCGGAGAATTTCGCCCGCTATGCGATGTTCACGAACACGTTCCCGGCCGGATTGTGCTACTCGACAGGTGAGTTCATTCGCGGTCGGGCGCACAGCAATCAAGGTTGGTATTCGTGCGGCACGCCGACGTATTACGACACGGTGTCCGCCGTAGGCAGCATCTCCGGCGGTTCGCCGACGTTCGAGAAGGGGAAGATCAGCGGCGCGTCGGTGATCCCGATTCCGCCAGTTTCGAAGTTGGCTGTGTTGCAGAGCAATGCCGCGGCCGCAAACCTGGACGTCATCTCGCAGGGCACGACCCTCAGCAACGTTCGCACGCGTATCGAGTTCGTTGCGGTCGACTTGAATGACGACGGAGACGTTAAGGACAACAACGAAGGTTTCTTCCGAGTCTATCAAGCCAACGCCGCGTGGGCGGCGCGCGTGCGGGTCAGGGACACGGTTATTGGTGGAATGAACGCGCCGCCGGATTCGATGTGTGGCGACTGGCATCTCGAGAGCGACGGCGCGGGCGGCTTTGCGCTCAAGTTCTTCCCGACATTCGTACACGGCGAGACGTGGTTCAAGAACGAGATCACAGCCGGAACGCTCATCGCGAGCTCGCCGTCGGACGTCGTTGCCAATGCAGGTACAGTGACCACGAGCGAGCGCGACAAGATCATGGGGCACACCGGATTCCGGTGTTATCCCGCCGGCGATCCGCATCTTGTGTCCGCGGAGCGACGCCACGCGCTGCCGGCGCCAGGGAGTCCGTCCGTGTACCAAAAGGGCGGAGAGGACACAACCTTCACTGACAGCACGGTCTACGGGTATTGGCAGAAGTGGGGCGGAAACAACGCTCCGGTAGTGACGGCGTTCAACGCGATTCCTGCCGGCTCACCTTACCAAGGCTATCAGCACCAAGCCAACAACGCGCGTCTGTGGCCGCTCGACCGCACACTAAATCCGAACTCGAAGGGCGTGATTCACACCCACGGGCCAGTCGCACTCAACGGCGTGTTGAGAGGCTGGGTGACGCTGTACGCGCAGACGTATGGCTCTGCGCAGGGCACGGTGCTGCTGATCGATGACCTCGTGTACACGCAGGATCCAGCGTCGGCGTTGTGCGCGAACTTGTTCGGTGTCATCGCCGACACGAGCATCATGATCGCGGACAACGCGATCAATTCGCCGCTGCGATCGGGAAAGGGCGGCGCGGTCTATCGTTGGACTGATGGCAACGACAACGACATGCTTACGGCCAACAACTTCGTGTTTCACGGCGTCACGATGAGCCGCACGGGAACAGTCGGAGTCGAGAATTACGATCAGCATCCTGAAGGGTCATCGACATTCGGAAACTGCAATACGGCGCACACCGGCCGCGGATGCATTCAGCAAGCGGGCGGAGTGATCGAGAATTTCATCAGCGCGACGTACAGCAACAACTACGACGGCTTTGGTGAGAATCGAAGCGTCGACCAGTGCTTGAGCTCGCAATCGCCACCGTACTTCCCAACGACAGGCCGCTACATCAACAATCGCTTCTCGGAAATCGATCCTGCTCGATTCGACATCGCCACGCTCTTCAGGAAACTGCAGTCGGGCGATTAAGCCAAATGTTTTGAGACAACCACCGAGCCCGCGTCCGCTCTTTGGATGCGGGCTCGCTTGGCATCGTACGCCGGGCTGGCAGTTGAATGGCCATGCAGCCATTTTTGCAGGAGATTCCCTGTGGAGCTCCTCCGATGGCTCAGGCCGCAGTTCAGCAAACGCTCAAGCGCACACCGTTTTACGACATCCACGTCTCGTTGGGTGCCAAAATGGTTCCATTCGCGGGTTACGAGATGCCCGTGCAGTACCCGACGGGGATCACGGCGGAGCACCGGGCGGTGCGCGAGCATTGTGGCCTTTTCGATGTGAGCCACATGGGAGAATTCGAGGTATCCGGCG
>Ga0310811_10001785_pt1 | contig 26766 bp, 18 predicted proteins | sample YCmetagenome_FD_207642 | JGI IMG/M metagenome (GOLD analysis project Ga0310811, IMG submission 207642) | Soil microbial communities from experimental microcosm in Duke University, North Carolina, United States - YC | ecosystem: Engineered > Artificial ecosystem > Soil microcosm > Unclassified ... | reverse complement strand
CTCTTCACCGCCACCAGCCCGCAGATGCAGTCGCCGCAGGCAACGACGTTTCGGACGGGTGTTCACATCCCGGCGGATTTTCTCAACGAGCAGCAGTATCAGGCACGGTTCCGCTTGCGCGCGTTCGGCTACGCCGACGCGCCGGATGCGCCCACGATCACCGGGGAAGAACGCCTCGACTTCCGCGTCATTAACACCCACCGCGACCGTTCCGTCTGGAGCGAATGGACGGGCACGAGCAAAGGGTTGATCAGCCCGCGCCTCACCTGGCAGTTCGCGCGCGTGCAGTAACAGTCATGTCGTCCTCTCAACCGACCATCGTCATCGAAGCGCGGCCCGACACCATAGGCGCGCGCCTGCGATCGCTCTGGCAGTACCGCGCCTTTCTCGGCTTCCTGTCCAAAGAAATCGTGATGCGGCGTGCGCGCGGCACGCTGCTCGGCTTCTGGTGGGTGCTGCTGCGGCCGTTGATGCCGGCCGTGACCTTGATCTTCACGTTCACGTCGGTCAAACCGGTCGACACCCCTGGCAACGTCCCCTATTCCGTGTTTTTCATGAGCGGCTACGTCACCTGGCGAGTCTTTCAAAGTGCGCTGCAATACCTGCCGCGCACGATGACCTGGATGCAATCGATCATGCGGCGCGCGTATTTCCCGCGCGTGCTGGTGCCTGTCGCCGGTCTCGCGCCGACCTTGATCGAATTCGCGCTCCTCTGCGGCGCCTTCGTGGTCGTCGTCATCTCGGCATGGTGGCACGACGGCGTCCTGCCGATCCGTCTCGGCCCGCAGATGCTGGCGCTGCTACCCGCCCTGCTCGGCGCGCTGATGTTCGCGCTCGCCATTGGCATGCCCACGGCGGTGATCGCGTTGTTCTTCCGTGACGTCCGCTACGCTATCCGATCGTTTGCAAACGTCTTCATGTTTCTGACGCCGGTGGTCTACCCGGTGACGTTCATTCCCGAGCAGTACCGGTGGGCGATGTACGCGTTCAACCCGATGGCGGCCGTCGTGGAGCTGTCCCGATGGGCACTTATCGGCGGGCAAATCGACTGGCGATACGTAAGCCTCTCGTTCCTCACCAACGTCATTGTGTTTGTCGTCAGCGTCGTCTTCTTCATGCGCGCGGAAACCCACCTCGGCGATCAGCTGTAAGCGTCAGACCTTCAATGAAAGTGCTGTTCGTGATGCGTCATTCCGGATACGTCCGGAATTTCGAGTCGACGCTGAGAATGCTGGGCGAGCGCGGTCACGCGGTGCACCTCGCATTTCAAGGTCGGACGAAGTACGAGCAGCTCGACCCGACGCAGATCGCGCAGCAGCTTGCCGACCGGTACCCGACGTTCTCTTACGGGCAGGCCCCGCTTCGCATCGACGGATGGGGACTGCTCGGCCGGGAGGTGCGGCTCGGACGCGATTACCTGCGCTACCTCGGACCCGAGTATCGCGACGCACCAAAACTCCGCAAGCGTGCGACCGCCGATGCCCCGCGGTGGGTCATTGCACGCTCCGACGGAGGTCTCCTCGGCACGGCGGTTGGCCGCGCGATACTCTCCGCGTCGCTGCGCGCGATTGACGACACCATTCCGTTGGACGCCGACATCGCACGGTTTATCGAACAGGCCAGGCCCGATGTGCTCGCCGTCACGCCGTTGGTCGAACCGGGATCGCCGCAGGTCGAATACGTCAGAAGTGCGCGCGCCCTCGGCATTCCCACCGCGCTTTGCGTGGCCAGCTGGGACAACCTCACCAACAAGGGACTCATTCACGGCCCGCTCGACCTTGTTGCCGTCTGGAACGACGCGATGAAGGACGAGGCGGTGAGGTTCCACGGTATCCCTGCGGATCGCGTGGTGGTGACGGGAGCGGCCGCGTTCGACCACTGGTTCGACTGGCGGCCGAGCAGCACACGCGAGGCGTTCTGCGCGCGCGTCGGATTGCGGTCCGATCGTCCATATCTGCTCTACCTCTGCTCGTCCCGCTTCATCGCGCCCGACGAAGTTCCCTTCGTCCATCGCTGGGCCGAACAGATCCGCGCGTCGCGCGGTGCGCTGCGCGACGCCGGCATCCTCGTCCGGCCGCATCCGCAGAATGCAGATCAATGGCGCGGCATCGATATGAGCGGCCTTCAGAACCTCACTATCTGGCCGCGAGCCGGCTCGGCGCCCGTGGACATCGAAAGCCGCAGCGAGTACTTCGATTCGATGCATCACAGTGCCGCCGTCGTCGGCCTTAACACAACGGCGGAGATCGAAAGCGCGATCGTCGGCCGGCCGGTGTTCACCGTGCTGTCGCCGGAGTTCCGCGACACACAGGAGGGGACACTTCACTTCCGCCACCTGCGCGACGTGAACGGGGGCCTGGTGCATGTCGCGCGCGACTTTGCCGAGCATGTTGCGCAGCTTGAACGCGCGCTTCAGAGCTCGACGGACGAGGCAGATCGATGCCGGCGGTTCGTGCAGGCGTTCGTGCGCCCGCACGGTGTTGACGTCGCGGCGACGTCGCGGCTCGCGGACGCGCTCGAGGCGCTCGCCGCCAAACGTGGCGCTGTCGGATGGCACGCTCCATTGTGGGCGCCATTGGTGCGAGCCGGGCTGTCACGTCGCGCCATGACCCTGGCGGCGGAAGCAAGAAGCGATCGGCAGTCCTATGCGGCGCGGCTGGCGGCGAAGACAACCAGGGTCGCGAAGCACCGATCCCGCACGACCGATTCGCCGCGACGCGCGACACCAGCTGGCGGCGATGTCGTACGTCAGCAGCGGCTCGAACGCGCGGTCGCAGATTTCCGCAAGATGGGCGAAGTCGATCGCCGAGAGTTCGTCCGTACCGTGACCGACGACGTTCCGTTCAGCTCGCTGCTCGACCTGCGCGGCGCGCTCAAACCGCAGCGCCTCGACTACGACCAGGCTGACATCTACCTGCACGTCACAAACAAGACCGAAACGTTCCGCGTAAAAGCCTGCGCGAAAGAACCGTTCACCATCGAATGGATGCAAACGCACATCAAACGCGGCGACGTTCTCTTCGACATCGGCGCGAACGTCGGCGCCTATTCGCTGGTGGCGGCGCGGAAGCCGGGTGGCGGCGCGCGGGTCTATGCGTTCGAGGCGAGCTACGCCAACGTTGCCGCGCTGTGCGCGAACATCGCCTTGAACAACGCCGCGGATGATGTCACGCCCGTTCCGGTGGCACTCTCCGGCGAAACCGCGATGGGGGTGTTCAATCTGCGGGACCTCGATGCCGGAAGCGCACGCCACGGTCTTGGCGCGCAGATGCCGGAGAACGGCCAGGTTGTGTTGCGGCAGCCGGTGATGACCTTTCGCCTCGACGACCTGATCGATCGCTTCACCCTGCCCGCGCCGAACCACATCAAGATGGATGTCGATGGAGGTGAGCTGGACGTGCTCGCCGGCGCCTGCCGCACGCTCTCATCGCCTTCGCTGCGATCGATGCTCGTCGAGGTGGCGATGGGATCCTCCGCCGCGGTGACACAGGCGATCGAACGTCACGGCCTGTCGCTCGCATCGCGGTTCACGGTAACCAACCGTGCCGGCGAGCAGGCGGTTTGGTACGGACTGTTTGAACGTCAAGGCTGAACAGGTTCGCGCCGCGTCCGCCGCCTACGAGTGCTATCAGCGCGCGCGAGCCGAAATTCTTCCGATGACGGCGGAAGGTCGGAGCCGTGAGCCTGAACTCACCGCGGCTGAACGTGCGTTGCTCGCTGACGTGGAGGACCTGTGGCGCGCGGATGCGGATTCCCTTGCCGACCTGCGACGCTACGGAAAGACGATCAGCGGCGTCCGGCGCTCCAACTACAAGGGTGAACGCGCCGACCAAGTCCGCCTGCGCCTGGATCGCGATCGACTGAAGCTGCTGGAGCATGGCGATCCCGCACTGTGGCTGGACGAGCCGGCAGTCCTAGGCGGCTTCGGGTTGCAGAGCGGCACCGGGCTTTTCAACGAGGACACGCTGCGGTTTTTTCGCATCGTGACACTGCTCAATGACGCCGCATTGCTGCGCGAGTTCCGCTCGTCCGCGAAGCGACCGGTCGTCTGGGAAATCGGTGGTGGATGGGGCGGGTTTGCGCACTATCTGAAGACGCTCTTCCCCGACCTGACGTATCTGATCACGGCGCCCCCGACGCTTCTTCTGCTGTCGGCCACGTACCTGATGACGCTGTTCCCGGAGGCGAGCGTTCGCTTCTTTCATCCGTCGGATGCGGCAGCGTTCTGCTGCGACCTGAATGAAGTCGATTTCGCGTTCGCGCCGGACAGTGCGGTCCACGACATCGATCCACGCGATGTGGCCCTCACGATCGATGTCGGAATGCTGCAGCGCATGAACGCTGCTCGCATCAGCGCGCACGTGCAGCGAGCGTTCGAGCTCGGCTGCCGCTACATGCTGTCCGTCTGCTTCGACGAGGGGTCTGACGCAGAGTCCACGGTGCGGCCTGCCATCGAGCGGTGTTACTGGCTGCATCCGATGGCCTCGCGTGCATATCTCGATCGACATCTTCTGGTGCGAAACGGCGCCTTCCTGTTCGGATGGAAGCGGCTGCGCGCGTGAGCGCTGCACCGCGCGTCGTGCTCGGCCTGCCGGCGTTCGCGCGTCCCGATTCGCTGCCGCGTGCGCTCGAGTCACTGCTCTCGCAGACATATCAGGACTTCGCGTTGATTGTCGCCGACGACGCGCCGCACGCGGGCGTGGCATCGATTGTCAATAGCTACGCGCGCGACTACACGCAGGTCAGCTACGTCGCAAACCCGAAGCGCCTTGGCATGGTCGGAAACTGGCGCCGGGTTTTCGAAGAGGCTCGTGCCCGCTATCCGCAGAGCGAGTACTTTGCCTGGGTCAGCGACCACGATGTATGGCATGCGCGCTGGCTTGAAACGCTCGTCTCGGTCCTCGACCACGAACCAGAAGTCGTCATCGCTTACTCCGCCAGCCTGCGCACTACTGCGGATGACGCGTGGCTGGAGAAGAAACGATTCGACACGACGGGTATCGATCGCGCGTCGACTCGAATCGCGCTCGCAGCGCAGAACATGCTGTCGGGCGACATGATCTACGGCCTCATGCGCGCGCCGGCACTCGAAGCCGCGGGCATCTTCCACCACGTCGTGACACCGGATCGGCAGGTACTGCTTGCCCTGTCGCTCTTCGGCGAGGTGCGCCACGTGCCTGAGGTGCTGTGGTATCGGGAAATGGTGCGCGATTTCGATCTCCAGCGGCAGAGGAAGGTGTTCTTTCCCGACGGCACACCGCTCTACGCCTATCTGCCTTCGCACGTGCAGCACTGCGCGTCGCTGCTGTGGGACTTTGGCGTACGCGGCAAAGGACGTCCGCGCTTCGGCCGCGTCGCCGGCGCGTCGTACGCCGCCGTGCAGCTCTGGTTCTCGATCGCGCGCCAGCTGCCGCGGCTGCGCAGAGGAACGGCGCGCGCATGAAGATTCTGTTCGTCATGCGCCATTCCGGCTACGTGCGCAACTTCGAGTCGACGCTGCGCATGCTGTGCGAACGCGGTCACAACGTCGAGCTCGCGTTTCAGATCGGCGGCACACACTGGCTGCTCGATCCGACGGATGTTGCGACGCAGCTCGCCGAAACCTATCCACGCTTTTCGCGCAGTGTCATTCCGGTCCGAGACGATGCCTGGGGCTATGCCGCACGCGAGCTGCGTGTCGCCCTCGATTACCTGCGATACCTGGCACCCGCATACCGCAACGCCCCGAAGCTGCGCGCCCGCGCCGAACGCGAAGTCCCCGAGTACCTGCTCGAAACATCCAGACGCGGCATCTTCAATACGACGACCGGCCGTGCCCTGCTGGCGCGAACGCTGCGCCTGCTCTCGCGCGCCGTGCCGACCGACGCTCGCATCGACGTGTTTCTCGAAGCGCGACGCCCTGACGTTGTCGCAGTGACTCCCCTCATCGAGCCGGGCGCGCCGCAGGCCGAGTACGTGCGCAGCGCGCGTGCCCTCGGCATTCCGACCGCGCTATGCGTCGCGAGCTGGGACAATCTGACAAACAAAGGGCTGATCCACGGCCCTGTCGATCTGGTGACGGTGTGGAACGACATGATGAAGGAGGAAGCGATCGCCCTGCATGGCGTTGCTCCCGAAAAGATCGTCATCACCGGCGCGCAGCCGTTCGATCACTGGTTCGAATGGCAGGCCACGGTCGCGCGACATGACTTCTGCCGGCAGATCGGCCTCCCCCATGACCGTCCTTACATCCTCTACGTCTGCTCGTCGCGCTTCATCGCGCCGGAAGAGGTGCCGTTCGTTCGCTCATGGCTGCAGCATCTGCGGCAGGCGGGCATCGATGCAGGCGTGCTGGTCCGCCCACATCCGCAGAACGCGGACCAATGGCGGCATGCGGACCTGACCGAGTTCGGACCTGTCGTCGTGTGGCCGGCGGCGGGCGCAACGCCGAGCAACGCCCAGAGTCGAGCGGATTACTTCCATTCCATCGTCCACAGCTCCGCGGTGATCGGCATCAACACTACGGCGGAGATCGAAAGCGCAATCATCGGTCGCAGCGTGTTCACCGTCCTCGCACCCGAGTTTCAGGCAACGCAGGAAGGGACACTGCATTTCGAGCACCTTCGCAACGCCAACGGCGGCCTCGTCCACGCCGCAGCGACGTTCAGCGAACACATCGATCAGTTGACTAGGACGCTGCGCAATCCGCACGTCGATGACGCTCGCTGCCGTCGGTTCGTGGAGGCGTTCGTCAGACCGCACGGCATCGAAGTGCCAGCGACACCGGCACTCGTCGAGGCGCTCGAGAATCTCGGACGACAGCAACTCGCGCCGTCGAAGTCGTCGTCGTGGTTGGCTGCGCCAGCACGCAGGCTCCTGGCGCATCGAGGGGATCGGCTGCGGCGCAACGCGCTGATGGCTGCCGAACGGAAGGCGCTGCAGAAGCGGCGGAAAGACATCGCGGCGAGGACAGAGCGCCCTCAGAAGCGAGCCTCTTCGCGGTGACACGTAGCAGCCCACGCACAGTTCTCGGTATGCCGGCTTACAACCGGCCGGATGCGCTGCCGCGCGTGCTCGAGTCGCTGCTGTCGCAGACCTGTCAGGACTTCGCGCTCGTCATCGTCGACGATGCGCCGTCGGATCTGGTACGCGAGATCGTCGAGTCGTACTCCGGATACGGGCCACAGATCGTCTATGAACCGAATCCGACACGACTGGGCATGGTCGGCAACTGGCGCAAGGCATTCGAGCGCGCCCGCGAGCTGTTCCCGAAGAGCGAGTACTTCGCCTGGGTCAGCGACCACGACATCTGGCACCCGCGCTGGCTGGAGGTGCTGGTCGACGTGCTCGATCAGCATCCGCAGGTCGTCCTCGCCTATCCGTTGATGCAGCGCGTGTTTCCGACGCACCGCTTTGCCGTCCATCGACGGTTCGACACCACGGGCATCAAGAAGGCGGTAACGAGGCTACGACTGGCGGTCTACAAGATGACCGCGGGAAACTGCATCTATGGCTTGATTCGTTCGAGCGCGCTCGAGCAGGCCGGTGTGTTCACCGCGGTGCTGGCGCCCGATCGACATGTATTGATGCAGCTGATGATGCTTGGGCAGTTCAGCCATGTCCCGCAGGTGCTCTGGTATCGCGAAGTGGCGGGTGCGTTCAGCTACAAGCGTCAGCGCCGCATGTTCTTCCCGTCGCACATTCCGCTTCACACCTACCTGCCAATGACAGTGCAGCACTTCGGCGTCATGTTGTGGAGCTTCGGCGTACTCGGACGCGGCCGTCCAACGTTCGGTCGTCTGGCGGGGATCAAGTACGCATTCGCCTACCTGTGGTACGCGAACAAACGGGAATTGCTGCGAGACGACGCACGCTGGCGCCTGGCGCTGCAGCGAACAGCCATCGGTAAGGCATGAAGATCCTGTTCTGCATGCGCAGCACCGTGTACGTGCGCAACTTCGAGTCCACACTGCGCATGCTCGCCGAACGCGGCCATCAGGTGCAGATCGTCGCGGATCGGCATTGGCCCGAGTCGGACGCCCTGCTCGAGCGCCTGTGTGCGGCGCAGCCGACGATCCAGTACTCCGAACCGCCTATTGTGCCGTTCAGCGCCTGGTCGTTTTTCGGCAGCGAACTGCGCGCGGGAATGGACTATCTCCGGTATCTCGGCCCCGAGTTCGAGCACGCGGCGAAACTGCGCGTACGTGCCGAACGCAATGCGCCGCCATTCGTCCTGTCGATGCTGAAGCGCCCCGGCATGCACACACCTGCGGGGACGCGGCTGCTTCGTCGGATCCTCGGCACCCTGGATCGCGCGGTTCCACATCATCGCGAGATCGAAGAGTTCGTTCGTGTCTGCGCGCCGGACGTTGTCCTGGTGACACCGCTCGTCGAGCCGGGCTCCCCACAAACGGAGTACGTCCGTGCCGCGCGCGCGGTCGGCGTGCCGGTCGCGTTGTGCGTGTACAGCTGGGACAATCTCACCAACAAGGGCCTTATCCACGACCCGCTTGACCTCGTCACCGTGTGGAACGACGCGATGAAACAGGAGGCCGTCAGCCTCCACGGCGTGCCAGCCGAACACGTCGAGGTCACGGGGGCTCCCGCCTACGACCACTGGTTCGACTGGTGCCCGCGCGAGTCGCGGGAGGGGTTTTGCGCCCGCATCGGCCTGCCGGCCGATCGACCGTACATCCTCTACGTCTGTTCCTCCCGGTTCATCGCGCCACAGGAAGTCGAATTCATCCGACGCTGGATTGCGCACGTGCGAGCTTCATCGGAGACGCTGCGTCACGTCGGCGTGCTCGTGCGACCGCACCCTCAGAATTTCAAGCAGTGGAAGGCGGCGCATTTCGCCGATATCGGGCGCGTCGTGGTCTGGCCGCGCGAAGGCGCCAACCCGATCGACGACGTATCTCGTTCCGATTACTACCACTCGATCTACCACAGCGCTGCCGTTGTCGGCGTGAACACCAGCGCGCTCATCGAAAGCGCGATTGTCGGCCGTGCCGTGTACACCGTGCTCGCGCCGGAGTTCCGTGACACGCAGGAGGGGACACTTCACTTTCATCACCTTCTGCACGCCAATGGCGGCGTGCTGCATGTCGCGCACACGATGGACGAACACGCGGCGCAGCTCGAAGCCGCCGTGCGCAGGCCCGAAGACGATGGTCGCCTTCGCCGTTTTGTGGAGGCGTTCGTGCGACCGGGTGGCATAGACATCGCGGCGACGCCGCGGCTCGTAGCCGCCATCGAACGGACCGCTGCACTCGGCAGACAACAGCCGCATCGTGCTCCGTGGTACGGACGGCTGCTGCGAGCGCCGTTTGCGAGAACCGCGGCGACCCTCGCGCGCAGTGACGCTGCTCGCACGGAAAAAGCCGCTCGACGCAAGGCGATGAAACAGCGGCGCGAGGCGGCACGCGCCGCGCAGCGCCAAGCGGTAGAGGTGAGCAGGCGCGTGGCCGATGCACGACGTGCTGCCGATGCCGCGGCCCCGGCTGCCGCTTGGGCGCGCTACCTGAAAGTCCGCGAGTGGTTAAGCGCATTCCCTACACCGAACGGTGTGGAACTGAGTCGGGTCGAGCAGCAGATGGTGGCGGAACTTGCTCCTTTGTGGACCGCAACGCCCGGAATGATCGCGGCGGTGCGCCAGTCGTGTGGACCGATCAGCGGCGTTCATCCCACCGACTACCTGGACACCGCACCCGATTCCGAGCTGTTCGTTCGGCTGAAGCGCGACGTCTCGTTTCTGCGCCGACAGGGCAACGACGCGCTATTCGTGCAGGAATCTCCGTTACTCGGGGGCTTCGGCTTCAAACGGCAGCATGGGCTCTACAACGAGGACACAATCCGGTATTTCAAGGCGCTCACGGCGCTGCAGGACGGCGCGATTCTGGATGAATTCCGCGCCAACGCCGAGCGTCGCCTCGTTTGGGACATCGGCGGTGGATGGGGCGGTTTCGCATTTCAGTTCAAGACCATCTGCCACAACGTCACCTATGTGATCACCGGCCTGCCGGAGGCGCTTCTTGTCGCGAGCGTGTACTTGATGACCGCGTTTCCCGAGGCGCGATTCCGCTTCTGTCGTGGACGCGGAGACAACGATCTGTGGTCGGACTGGCAGCACGTCGACTTCGTGTTCGTGCCGGAATCCGAGCTTGCATCCTTCCAGCCGCCGCGCGTCGATCTCGTCGTCGATCTCATGGCGCTGCGCAACATGACGGACAGCCGCATTCACGTCCATGTGCAGCGTGCCTTCGACGTGGCCGCGCGCTACTTCTATTCGCTCGAGCCCGGACCTGTTTTTCCCGTGGAACCGCCGCGCGCCTGGCGCATCGCCGAGATGCTGTACTGGACCCACCCGATTCCACCGCGCCTCGATGCCTCTGTCTTCGGCGTCAGCGCCGATCGCGCGCCGCAGGTGGATGACTACGCGCACCTGATCGGGTGGAGGCGCATCCGTCCGCTTGCAGTAATCGCGGAAACGACTCTGGCAGCCGTCGAATGAAGATCCTCTTTCTGCTGGGCGCGACGAGCCGCATCCGCAACTTCGATCACACGATTCTCGAGCTGGCCGACCATGGACACGTCGTGCAGCTTGCGGGTCGTCTACGCAAAGGCGCATTCGAACTACCGAAAGGCATCGAACACGCGCGCATCAGCGGACGCGTAAACCCGACGCAGCGCTCCGACGACTGGCGCGACCACGTCGATCTACTGCGCGGGGCGCGCGACTACGTGCGCTACTTCGATCCTCGCTACGCGCGGGCAACACGTTTGGTGCGACGCGCCTACGACATAGCGCCAACGGAAGTCGTCCGCTACTGCGATCGACATCCGTGGGTGAAGCAGCACTGGCGGACCGCAGCGCGTGCACTGGCGTTCTGCGAGCAGCTGATTCCGTCTGACCCGGGGTTCGAGGCGTTCCTGCGCGAGGAACGACCGGACGTCGTGCTCGTCACGCCGCTCGTGACCTTCGAGTCGTACCAGACGGACTACGTGAAGGCCGCGCATCGTCTCGGTATACCGGTGATCTTCATTCCCTTCAGCTGGGACAACCTGACGAACAAGGGCTTGATGCGCGTCCAACCGGACCGTGTCATCGTCTGGAATGACGTCCAGCGGCGCGAAGCGGTCGACTTGCACGGCTGCGATCCGAAACACGTGGTGATCGTTGGTGCGGCGCGGTTCGATGACTTCTTCGCGCGGCGACCAGCAACAAGTCGAGCCGAATTCTTCGCGTCCTACGGCCTCGACCCGGCAAAGCCGATGCTCCTTTACCTCGGCTCGTCGCAGCTGACCGGCCCCAACGAGATGGAATTGATCCGCCGGTGGGCCGAGTCGTTCCGTGCTTCAGAGGACGCGACGATCCGCGGCTGCGGCATTCTCGTCCGTCCACATCCGGCGTTGCGCGCTTCGTGGACGTCGGTTGACATGTCGGCCCTCGGCAACATCGCCATTTCGCTCGAGGCGAGCCGCGGCGCCGATCAGGAACTCTTCGACTCGCTCTATCACGCCCACGCCGCCGTCGGCCTCAACACGAGCGCCATGCTCGAAGCGGCGATCGTCGGCCGTCCCGTACACACACTCCTCATTCCCGGCTTTGACGAGGGACAGGTCGGGACGATGCATTTCCACTATCTCGTGGAGGCGTACGGTGGGCTGGCGACAATCGCGCGCGACTTCGACGAACACCACCGCCAGCTTGTACCGCTGTTGCAGCAGGCACCCGCGACGTCGGCGCGGAGCCGATCGTTTGCGGAGCAGTTTCTCCGGCCGCGCGGCATCGACATCCCCGTGTCGCCGATTCTCACCGCGGAGATCGAACGGCTCGCGAAAGAGATCGTCAAGCGGCCGAAGGGTGGGCGGCCTGTCTGGCAGATGATGCTCGGACCGACGCTGCTCGCCTCGCTCCAGCGGCGGCGCGTCAGGACGCGCACGCCCGTGGACGCGACGATCATCGGATCGTCGATGTCGCTGCGCGTTGTCCGGACCGCGTTGGAGGAAATTCAAAGCGGCACGGCGCCGGTGTTCGTCGGCCCGTGGAACGATTCGATTGCGAACGAACTGTTGTACTGGATTCCGTTTGTGCGCTGGGCGTCTGCCGCTTACGGCATCGCGCCTGAACGTCTGATCGTCATGACGAACGGTGGATCTCCGGCCTGGTACGCGTCGGTCGGGCAGCGGTCAATCGACGCACGGTCGCTCTTCTCGGCGCCCGAGATCGATCGCTGGATGAGCCGCACCGTGCCGCAGCACGAACAGGATTACAAGCAGGCGGTCATGTCGCCCTTCGACAGCGAGGTCATCGAGCGGGCGGCTCGGGCGTTCGAACTGTCGGATTACCAGGTGCTGCATCCGTCGCTCGTCTTCAGGGTCATCTCGCGTCTGTTCAAGGATCGCGCGCTCGAACGGCTGCCGGACGTGCTGCGCTACGAACGCCGCGCGTCCGACTCTGCTTCTTCCATACCCGGCCTGCCGGCGCAGTTCGTGGCGGTCAGCACCGCGTTCACGGAACCGCTGCCGAATACGCCGGACAACCAGCAGTTCCTGAGCGAGCTGGTTGCGCAGGTGTCAGCGGAGAACCCGGTCGTTCTCGTCGACTGTCCACCACCGGCCGACATCGAGATCCCACGGGATGGAAACGTGGTCGCGCTGCAGTCGCTTCGCCCTGACGCGGATGCGTCGACACAGACCGAGGCAATGACCTTCGCCTCCGCATTCGTTGGCAGTCACGGCGACCTCGCCGTGCTCGCATCGTTTTGCGGAACACCTGTCGTGTCGTATCAAACGGAACGGCTGCCGACCGATCAGGCGGAGCGCCTCGAGTACGTGGCGGCACACGCCGGATGGGGACCCGTGTCGGTGCGGCGCGCGCACCGCTTCAAGGGCGTGCAGTTACCGAAAAAAGCGCGCGTCGCTGCGGCACGCGGCCGCTGATCCTGTCTGGCTCAATGCGGATACTCTTCGCCGTCACTCATCTCGGCTTTTTGAGGAACTTCGAATCGACACTGGCGCTGCTCGCGGAGCGCGGCCACACGGTTCACCTCGTCACCGATCGCGGCTCGCAGGGCGGCGTCGTGGACGGCATGCCGATCGTCGAGCGGCTGCAGGCACGGTTCCCCGATTCCTTCACGCTGGAGACGATTCGCGCATCGAAGAACGATCGCTGGTCATCGGTCTCGAGCGGCGTACGCGAGGGGCTGAACTACCTCCGATATCTGTCGCCCGCCTTTGCGGATGCGCCGATGCTTCGCGAACGCGGCCGCAGGCAGGCACCGGCGCCGCTTGTGTGGCTCAGCGATCTTCCGGTTGTGCGATCGCGCGCCGGCATTGACGCACTCCGCGGGGTACTCCGACGCGTCGAGCGCAGCCTCCCGTATCGGCGCGAAATTGGCGCGGCGTTCGATCGCATCAAGCCGCACGTGCTGCTCGTCACGCCGCTCCTCTACTTCGGTTCACGTCAGGTGGACTACGTCCGCGCCGCACGTGCGCGCGGCATCCGCAGCGTGCTGGCAGTCGGCAGCTGGGATCATCTGACGACGAAGGGTCTGATCCATGAACTGCCGGATCGCATTGTCGTCTGGAACGAGCTGCAGAGAACCGAGGCCGTGGACCTGCATGGCGCGAATCCGGAGCAGGTCACGGTGACCGGTGCCCAGGCGTACGACCACTGGTTCACGACGCAGCCGAGCACCACGCGCGAAGCGTTCTGCGCGCACGTCGGGTTGCCGCCCGAGCATCCCTACCTGCTGTACCTCTGTTCGTCCCCGTTCATCGCGCCACGCGAGGTCGAAGTCGTAGAGAGATGGATTCGCGCAGTTCGCAGCAGCCGGTGCGAGCGTCTCAGCACGATGGGCATTCTCGTGCGGCCGCATCCGCAAAACGCGGCGCAATGGGCGGACGTCGATCTGTCGGAGTTCGGCGACACGGTCATCTATCCTCGAGCCGGGGCGAATCCGATCGGCCTCGACGCACGCAGCGAGTACTACGATTCGATGTACCACTCTCATGCCGTCGTGGGGGTGAACACGAGCGCGCTTATCGAGTCGGGGATTATCGGCCGGCTGGTCTACTCGTTTCGTGTTCCGGAACTCTCGGGCACGCAGGAGGGCACGCTGCACTTCCGCCATCTGCAGCGCGAAGGCCTGCTGCAACTCGCCGACACGCTGGACGAGCACGTCAAGCAGCTCGAGCGCTCGTTGCAATCGACCGAAGCGGATCAGCAGCGTGTGCGCGCGTTCACGCAGCTCTTCGTGCGGCCGTATGGATTCAACGAGGCCGCGACGCCGCGGGTCGTGCGCGCCATCGAGGAAGAGGCGCAGCGGCGATGAAGATTCTCTTCCTGATGGATTCCCCGGAGTACCTTCGCTTCTACGACTCCGCGATTCAGGAGCTCGCGTCGCGCGGTCACGAGGTCGCGATCGCAGTCAACAATCAGCGCGACAAAAAGCCGGTCGGCATCGAAGGCCTCCGCACGTATGCGGACCGTGTCCACGTGCTGGGCGTTGTGCCTGAGTCGGTCGGCCTGTGGAGCAACGTCGGCTACAGGCTGCGCGGAACGATGGATTTCCTGCGCTTTCTCCACCCCACCTTCCGCGATGCGCCGGCGTTGCGAACGCGCATCAAGCGGAAGGTGCTTCCGCGAGCGTATTACTGGCTCGACGCGATTCCGCGTCTGAGCGCTGGAACGGTTCGCCGCGTCGAGCGGCTGCTCATGACGGCGGAGCAAGCGATTCCGGTGCAGCAATCGATCGTCGATTTCCTGCGAACGCAGGCGCCGCAGGTGCTGCTGATTTCACCGCTGGTCGCCGCCGCTTCCGACCAAGTCGACTGGGTGAAGGCGGCGCGTGAGTGCGGCATCCGGACAGGCGTCTGTATCGCCAGCTGGGACAACCTGACGAACAAAGGTCTGCTCCGCGTCGAGCCGGATCTCGTCATCGTGTGGAACGAGGCGCAGCGCCGCGAGGCGCACGAGTATCACTACGTCGCGCTGGACCGTGTGGTTGCGACGGGTGCGCAGCTCTTCGACAAGTGGTTCGACAAGCGGCCGACGCACGACCGCGAGGCATTCTGTCGTGCGACGGGTCTTCCAGACGCCGGCCCGTTCGTCCTGTTCACCGGATCGTCGAGCTTCATCTCCGAATCGAGCGCTGAAGTGGCGTTCGTCCGCAGATGGATCGCGGCGCTGCGCGCCAGCCCGCATCCCGAGCTGCGCGATGTCAACGTGCTGGTGCGGCCGCACCCCTACAACTTTCATCGCTGGGCCGACGAGCCGGTTGCTGACCTGCCGCGCGTCGCCGTGTACCCGCGGCGCCCATACAACCCGGTCGATCAATCGAGTCGGGACGACTTCTTCGATTCTCTCTATCACTGCGCGGTCGTCGTCGGCATCAACACGAGCGCGATGATCGAGGCCGCCATCATCGGACGGCCGGTCTGCTCCATGCTCACGCCGGAGTTCGCGCACACGCAGGAAGGCACCATTCACTTCCACCATCTGCTGCCCGAAAACGGCGGCTTCCTGCGCATCGCTTCGACGCTCGATCAACACGTGAGCCAGCTGGGCGACTGCCTTCGCAACCCGGCGGCAACACGCGCCGAAACAGAGCGCTTCGTCGCGTCCTTCATCCGGCCACACGGCCGCGACCGCGCCGCCACGCCGATCTTCGCGGACGCGGTCGAACGGCTTGGCACGGCGACGCCGCAGCCTGCGACGCCACCGCCTCTCGGATCTCTCCTGCGACTGTTGCTGATCGTGGCCGCACTGCCCGCGTTCGCGGTCGATCAATTCCGGCCCCAGGCGATCGCGAAGCACCGCAAGCGGATTGCGTCGATGCCGCGGCGAGTAAGCAAACGGGTGAAGAAAGCCACCGCGCGGTGGCACAAGCTGATTCCCTGAAGTGACTATCGCTGCCGTTGAAACCCGGTTCGGCACTCGGCCTGTCGTCGTGGTGCGACCTGATTGGTCAGACCCAGTTCGCAGCGGCATCGATCTGCTGACGGCAGCCGAGCGCGCCCGCAGCATCAGCGGCGCCATATGCGTGCTCGACGGCATGCGCGAGGCGCCGCCGCTTGCGTTCGCCGACGTGCCGGTCGTCAGGGCCGAAGGATCGCGCGGCGCGTGGCTATCGGCTCGGTGGAACGTCACGTCAGCCGCGCGCGAGACGCGTGCGTGGTGGCGCGACCGCGCAGGCTCGTTCGCTCGAGAACTGCATCGCGAATGGCGCCGCAATGCGGGCGACGACAGGCTGCCGTTCGAATTGCGGCAGCGGCTGCGCGCCATCGCTGATGCAAGCATCGTCAGGGCGCGACCGGACATCGACCGCTTTCCCCGACGGCTCCTCCGAGACGCACCCACGGTACTGCAGCTGACGGATGTCGCAGCTCAGGCGCGTGTCGTGTTGACGGCGCACGGCGTCCCGGTCGACGCGCCGCTGGTCACATTCGAGTCTCGAACGCGTGCCGACATCGCCTCCGCCGCAATCGATGCTCTTCGGCGCGACGGGTACACCGTCGCCTGGATTGGCGATCGGTGGGACGACTGGGATGCGCCGCAGGGCCTGGTTGATCTCACTGAGGCCGTCGAGCGTTCACCGCTCCTCCAGATGTTTGCCCTCGCGGCGTCCGCGTTTGTCGTGTGCGAGTCGGTTGATCTGCAGCAGCTCGCCTATTTCACCAACACGCCTTCCTTGTTGATCAATGCGAAGGAACCGTTCATGCCGTACCCGGTGACGGCGAAGGGCCTGTACGTTCTCGCCACCGCCATCGATCTCGAGCGCGTGCAGCCGATTCACATCGAGCAGATGTTCACGGAGCCGTACTTCAGGGATATTCGTAAACGCGAGGCGCGTGGACGCCGCAGAGGCAGCTTCGGCTATCGCGACAACACGGCGGACGAGGTGGTCAAGGGGATCGAGGAATTGCGGGCGGGTGTCGCGTCTAACTGGACGGACGAAAGCGAAAGCCAGCGCCAGTTCCGCGCGCGCGTGGTCGAAGCGGGTGCAGCGCTCGCGGCGGTGTCACCGCATGTCGTCGAATGGGGGCCCGACGCGGGGTTCATTGGCGACGGACGATTGGTACGCTTCCAGGCGGACAGGCTGTCGTGAGCCGAATTCTCTTCGTGATGCTGCATCCCGGATTCATCCGGTATTACGAGGAGGCCATCCATACGCTTGCCGCATCGGGACACCAGGTGAATCTCGCGTTCGAGATCAGCCGCGACAAGCTTGGCGAGGATGTCACCGCGCAGCGCATCGCGGCGAGCTCCCCGAATATCCACTGCGAGCCGGCGCCGCAGCGGACCGAAAGCGTCAGGGATTTTCTCGCGCGCAGCGACCGCGCGGCCGTTCGCGTTGCCGACGAGCAGCGCGCGCGATCGCGGCAGGATGCCTGGGAAAGCCTGGCGACAACCGTTCGGTTGCTCGAAGACTACGTGCGCTTCTTCGATGCAGAGTTCCGCGACGCGGGCACGCTTCGCCGCCGCGCCGAAAAGCGGCTGCCGGGTGTTTACACCGACGTGCTGGAGGTGGCCGCGCGTCCGGCGTTGTCGCGGCGCGCGATCCGTGGACTCCTGCAGGGCGTCGAGACGGCAATTCCGACGCTGCCGGCCATCGATGCGTTCCTGCGCGAGCGCAGTCCGGACCTGCTCCTCGTCACCCCGCTCATCGAGCTGGGATCGCAGCAGGTCGACTACGTGAAGTCGGCGCGAAAGCTGGGCATCCGCAGTGCGCTGTGCGTGGCCAGCTGGGACAACCTCACGAGCAAGGGACTGATACGCGTTCTCCCCGACCACGTCATCGTCTGGAACGAGGCGCAGGCGGCCGAGGCAAGAACACTTCACGGTGTGCCCGCGGATCGCATTACAGTCACCGGCGCGCAGACCTTCGACCGGTGGTTCGCGATGCGGCCGAGCCGATCGCGCGAGGAGTTCTGTCGGCGCGTCGGGCTGGATCCGGATCGTCCCTATTTGCTTTACACGGGCTCGTCGGTCTTCATCGCACCGGAAGAAGTGCCGTTTGCCGAGCGCTGGCTGCTGGCGCTGCGCGCGTCAGCAGACGCGCGTCTCACTCAGCTCGGCGCGCTGTTCCGACCGCATCCGGCGAACTCGCGTCAATGGCACACGTTCGACCTGGCGTCGTTTCCCAACGCCGCCATCTGGCCGCCGATAGGAACCGACCCCAACAGCGCCGGTTTCAAGGAAGACTTCTTCGATTCCGTTTACTACAGCGAGGGTGTAGTCGGCATCAACACGAGTGCGCAGATCGAGGCGAGCATCCTCGGACGGCCGGTGTTCACGGTGCGATCTGCGGAATTCGCGCACGGCCAGGAAGGGACGCTGCATTTCCGCCACCTCGTGGACGAACGCGGTGTCGTTCGCGCCGCAACCTCGCTGTCCGAACACGTTCGGCAGGTTGCCAGCACCCTCGACCCCTCTGCTGCCGCCACGCGCAACGATGACTTCCTCAAGTGGTTCGTTCGTCCACATGGCCTCGACCGTCCGGCGACGCCGATCTTCGCTGACGCCGTAGAAAGACTCAGCCGCCAGCCGCGTCCCATCGCACGTCGTGATTCACTCTGGACGCGCACGACTCGGCCCGGCGCGTTTCTTCTCGCGCGTGCCGCGCTGGCGCTGGCCGAAGGCAGGCCGCTATGGGTCTACGTCGTGCGCCAGCCGATGACGACGGCGATGCGCGCGGCCGCATTGCGGTACGAAGCGAAAGATCTCTGGAACGAAAACGCGCGCCCGGTGATCAAGCGCAGCAGACGCGCGATCTGGCGTGCGTGGTACGAATCCTCCCAACAGCTCTCCCGGCGCTGGCAACGGTCGAAGAAGCGTCTGCTCCGCCTCGCCCGAGGCGTCCGTCCCTCAATCCGCTGAAAACCTGAGCTGTCCGTGGTCGTCGAACGCAACGGCGCCGGCGGCCAGGCTGTGTTCAATGGCGGCTGTCCAGTGATGGCCGAGACGCGGTCGCATGTCCTGCGGCACCTTCAGAATGGCGCGATCGCGCGCCAGCCGGTAGGCCTCGATCCGCCGTTCCAGTGCGTCCACCGCGATCGGCGACCACGCCACTGAACCCTCGGCGGCGCGCGCCAGCACCATGAAGCTGCAGTCGCGCGACTTGATGAAAGCCACCTCCAGCCCGTTTGCCGCCAACGCACGCATCATCGCCGCCTGATCGAACGTCTGCATGTGCAGCGGATTGAGGTGCGCGATGATCGACTGCCCCTTCTCGAGGAATTCGCGGTCTTCAGGCTCGTTGTAGAAGTACACGTGGCCGCCGGGGTTGAGATGCGCGCGCAGCTCGCGCAGGAACTCCGCCGGACGTACGGCGTGCACCATGATGTGGTTGCAGATGATCAGATCGAAGCGGCCTTCGAACGGGATATGGAAGTGGTCATAATCGATCAACCCCTTCGCGTCGAATCCGTAGAGCTCCTTCAGCAGCAGCTTCTGGCTCTCCCACATCGGCATCACCGACACATCGGAGTGAAACAGACGTCGCAGGCTCTCGGCGATTGTTCCGGCGCGCGGCCTGATCTCGAGCACGCGCGCGTTGGTGGGTTGCACGAGGCTGGCGATGAGATCGACATGCACGCTGTTGGCAAATCGATCCCGCAGCGCCCCCTCGACGTAGTCGTTGTTCTTCAGCCCCAGATGGTCGGATACCCACACACCGCGTGCCGCCATCTGACGGAGTCGCTCCTTGTCCGCGTCGCTCAGCGGATACGGGTTGAGCATCGGGTTGGGAATGACGCCGTCGGCGGCCGCCTTGCCCGTGACTTCGCCGAAGTGCTCCAGGAGAAACAGAAATCGCTGCCCGACGGGGCGGCGCGCGGCGTACACCACACCGCAGCGGTGACAGCAGCTGTAGTTGTAGGTGGCGGACTGCTGGTCAGGTCCCTTGGCGAGGATGATCAGCTTGTTCCACTCGACGACGACGGTTCGCTCGCGATGTCCGCAGAACGGGCAGCTGTCGACGAGCAGCCATTCGTTCCCCGAGGGATCTGGGTGCACCTCGCCGCCGATGACCGGCGCCCAGTGCGCCTCTTCAACGTCCACAGTCGGCGGAATCACGCGGCCGGAGAGCCGGCCTGCGCCGGTCCTCTCCGGTGGCTCGCCTCCAGGCGACGTTCCCTGCTGCTGCATGACGCGCATCATCGCGCCGAGTTGCAGGTTGATGCGCAGCAGACGATCCGACACGTCCCCGCGCAGCGTATCCAGCTCGCGTTTCACCGCTGACAGCCGGTCGCCCTGCTTGTCGAGCCGTTCGTCGACGCGTTGGACAGCGCTCGCGAGGTCGGAGGTGGTCTTGCGAATCGTGCGCAGGGCCTGGCTGACATCGGCCAGGGCTGCCGCGGCGATGCGCTGAATCAGCCGTCGCACGGATTTCAGTCTAGCGCACCTCTCCGCGGCGACTGGACTTCACCGCCGCGCGTGTCTCGCGATCGACCTCGCGGCGCCTGATCGTCTCCCGTTTGTCGTGCGCCTGCTTGCCGCGCGCCAGGCCGACGAGCACCTTCACGCGCCCGTTCTTGAAATACATCTGCAGCGGCACGAGCGTCAGTCCCTTCTCCGCCGTCCGTCCGATCAACTTCCGGATCTCATGCCGATGCATGAGCAGCTTGCGCTGGCGCATTTCGTCGTGCGTCGCGTAGCCGCGATGGCTGTATGGACTGATGTGCACGTTCATCATCCACACCTCGCCGGCATCCGTGCGCGCGTAGCTGTCGCGCAGGTTGACGCGTCCCTCGCGAATCGCCTTCACCTCCGTGCCAAGCAGCGCCACGCCCGCCTCGTAGGTTTCGAGGATGTGATAATCGTGGCGCGCCTTGCGGTTGTCGGCGATGATCCGCTGCGCCTTCTCGCGCTCGTCCTTGTCGGCCACGATTCACCGACTATACTCGACGCGCCGACGCTTCCGTGCCACGAACCCGGCTCGTTCTGATCTTCCTCCTCGCCTTCGCCGCACGCTACGCGGCAACCGGCGCGATCGAAAACGATCACTTCGTCACTTTCACGCGCGGCCTGCAGGTGCTCTATGGCGACTGGCCCGTGCGTGACTTCGACGACCCGGGGTTTCCGCTCTCGTACCTCATCTCCACGTTGACCGCCGCGGTGTTCGGCCCGTCGCTTTTCGTCAACGTACTCCTCTGCGTCGCTCTGATCGCGCTCACCTCGACGATGACATTCCTGCTCGCGTATCGCGCGACCGGCAGCACCGCCGTCGCCTTCCTCGCGGCGGTGATCACGATGGCGTTCTACCCGCGTCTGTACAACGCGACGAAGGTCATCGTCCCCGTCGTCGCCATCGCGATCGCGTGGCGCTATGCGGACTCGCCGAGTCCGGGCCGCCTCGTCGCGCTCGCTGTCTGGACGGCCATCGCTTTCCTGATGCGCCACGACTACGCCGTCTATGTCGCCGCAGGCAACCTGGCACTGCTCGTCATCTGCCACGCGTTCGAGCTGCGCGTGCTGACGATCCGGCTGGCCGCCTACGTGGCCCTCTCGGTGCTGTTCATCGCGCCATGGCTGATCTATATCCAGCTGGTTGAAGGCCTGGGCGAATACTTCGCTTCCGCATTCCGATTCATCGCCGCTGAAGGCCGCCGCACGACGACAACCTTGCCGCCGGCGTTCTTCGCGCTGACGGCTGTTCCCGTGGCCGGCCTACTTGCGTCCTTCAAGCGTGTCGCTCGACTCGGCCCTGCACATATCGTGTCGGCCTGCGTCATCCTGCTGACGCTCGACGTCGTGTTTCTGCGCGACGTGCTCGGCGCGCGCATCCCCGACGTCGTCGCTTCAACCGCAGTGGTCGGTGCGGCGATCGCGGGCCGCTTCATGTCGGAGCGCGCAATGCGGACGGCGGCAACAGTCGGATTCGTGCTGCTGATCGTTGTGGCGGCGGCGCTGCTGCCGGGTCGCGCCAACTTCGGAACATCAGTGAACGCGTTCGCCCGCGTTTCGCAAATCAGTCGGCGTCTTCGACAGGTGTCTGCCGAGATCATTCCGAACCCGTCGATGGCGCCGCTCATCGCGTATCTGTCACAGTGCACGGATCCACAAGATCGCGTCCTCGTCACCGGCTTCGGTCCGGAGATTCCTGCGCTTGCACGTCGACCGTTCGCCGCACGGCTGCCAACATGGATCCCCGGTTATTACGAGGATGCGGCTGACGTGAACCGCGCTCTCGCTCGTCTACGCGACGAGCGACTCGGTGCCGCGGTATTCCTCGACGGAACACCCGTCGTCGAACGCTCGTGGCCGGCGCTAATGGCGGCGATTCGCGATCGCGGCTACGACGAATATGCGCCAGGTTCGAACAATGGAAGGCTGCGCGTCTGGCTGCCGCACGAGGTACATGACGCGCGTCGCGACCCAGCGACGGGTCTGCCGTGCGCGAGGGTTGACCTGAAGGCCGGCCTCTACGGGACGGATCGCCACGGAGCGGATCGCCACGCGAGCGATCGCTGAAAGCGTGATGCTATGCTGGCCGTCAATGCTCGAGGTTGCCGGCCGCTCGAAAGCGACGCTACTTTCGCTCGTCATCGCCGCCCTCATCACCATTCCGCTGGCGAACAGCCTGTATCGCGTTCCCATTCAAGTCTCCGACAGCCTTGAACCGATCGTGGTCGCCGCAAAGGCCGACTCGACGATTTCGCTGCTGAAAGAGAGCATCCGGTTTTCGCCGACGACACTGCGGCCGTCGAGGTATCTGCAGGCACGCTGGCTAATCGAGCTGGCGGAGAAGACGAGAGTGACGTACACGGCAGTGTTCCGTGGGGTCCACGTCGCGCTGCTCTTTGTTCTCGTCGCGTTGTTTTTCCTGGCGACCCGCGTGCGTGACTGGACCGACCTGACGGCTTTCAGCGTTGCGTTTCTCGTACTGCTCGGCATTCATACGTTCGCGGCAATGCTCTTCGAAGCGTTTCCCGTCAACCATTACGCGGAAGTCGGTGCCTGTGCGCTCGCTGTCTTTGTCCTCGCACAGCGCGCACCAAGATGGTATGTGCCGATCGTCGCGTGCGCGCTGCTGGTGATCGCGCTATCGGTGATCGAATCCGGTGCGATCGTCTGGCTCACGGTCGTCTGTTGTGCCGCGGCCGGGATGCCGGGCATCAAACGGTCGACTGTCATTTCAACGACCATGCTCTTCGGCGGCTATCTCCTTATCCGCGATCAACTCGGAATCGTGTCGCCCGGCGTCGGCGGCCATGGCAGCGGATATGGCGCCGCCTTCTATTCAGCAGAAGAGCTCGCGCAGCGATTCGGCGCGCATCCAGTCGGCTTCATGATCTACAACGTCGTTGGCGGCCTCGCGTCGCTGCTGTTCTCCGAGCCACGCAACGGCGTCTATAGCCTGCTGGTTTCATGGCGCGCAGGGGCGATTCATCCCGTGGTTACGGTGAACGTGCTGTCGTCGCTCGCGACAACGATCGTGCTGGTGTGGTACGCCACGCGGTACGCGCACATCCGGCGTGCCGACTGGTCCGATGCGGATCGCGCATTCTTGGCGGCTGCGGTGGTCTTCCTCGCCAACGCGGCGCTGACGGCGGTGTACATCAAGGACGAGATCATCAGCGTCGGCGGCTTGTTCTATGCCGTCTGCACGTTCATCGCAGTAAGGGCGCTCATCGCGTCGCTCCCTGAAAAGCGAGCGCCACTGGCATCGGCGCTCTGCCTGTTCCTCGCCGCCGATGCAGCCCTGTGGGCCTTTCGCGTCGCCGGGGTTCACTACCAGCTCCGCTACGATGCCTTCAAGACTCGCAACGACTGGGTCGAGGTCCTGCGCGAAGACAAGCGCGACGACTGGCCGCACGACACGCGCGAGCTCGCCGTAACGCAGCGGCTCCGAACAGAGGCGATCGAACGGAAGACGACGAGCCCATCGTTTCTGCCGCGTAAGGGAGATGCGTATTGGGTCGAGTGATGCGCATCGCGATCGCAGCGCCGTGCATTGTGCTCACCGTGACAAGTGCGTGGTGGACTGTGGGCCTCGCGACGGGCGGCGGCCTCTGGCCTTCGGACGACGTCACCCTGCCCGAAGCCGTGGCGACGCGCAACAACGCCGAGGCCCTGCGGCTGATTCACCACGGCGCGGATCCGAATCGCGCCGGTCGGGTGCGGGATGGCTTCCTCACCAACGGGTACGCCATTGACGTCCTGCCCGTTGAAGCTGCCGTCGCGGCGCAACGAGCCGACACACTCCGCATGCTGCTCGCCAACGGCGCGATCGTCGACGCGCGCGAGCTGCGCGTGCTTCGCTGCCTCGAGCAGTCACGCCACGATTCGGGTGTTCGCGAGATGCTCGATGCACGCGCCGCCGGCGAGCCTGACTGCACGGGCATCTCCCTTCCCACAGATCGAACGGGCAGCCGATGACCGCATCGTCACGCCGCGACGTGGCGAAAGCCGCCGTTGCCGCCGGCGTGCTGGCCTTCGCCTATCGCGTGTTGGTTCTGCGCGACCTGACGAACGATCACTACATGCACCTCGCGTGGGCCCAGCAGCTGCTGTTCGGCCAGGTGCCCGGTCGCGACTTCGTCGATCCCGGCATGCCGCTGATGTATTCGCTCTCCGCTCTCGTCCAGTGGCTTTGGCCCGGTCCGTTCAGCGAAGCAATCCTGACATGTGCGCTGATGGCGTTCGCCGCCGCCGCGACCCTCGTCGTCACCGCGGAGTTGACCGGCTCGTTGATCATCGCGTCAGTAGGAACACTCGGCGAGGTCGCACTCGAGCCGCGTCTGTACTCGTATCCGAAAATCCTCGTGCCCGCGGTCGCGCTGATCCTCGTCCAGCGTTACGTGCGGCAACCGTCGCGCATACGGCTGGTGTGGCTTGCAGCGTGGACCGGCGTAGCCGTTCTGCTGCGCCACGATCTCGGCGTGTATGCAGCCGCCGGTGTCGGCGCGTGCCTGATCGCGGTGCAACTGGGCGATCCGCGACACATGCTTCGCGAGCTCGGTGAATACGCGCTCGCGCTCATCATCCTCATGCTCCCCTACGTCGCGTTTGTCGAATGGTCGGAGGGGCTGTTCGAGCATCTGCATGTCGCGGTTGAATTCGCCAAGGGCGAGGCGCATCAACGCTTCGTCTCGCCGCCGGGGTTTGCCTTCTGGAGCAATCAGGACGGTATCGCCGCGTGGAATAACACGGATGCGGCAGTCTTTCTCTTTTACGCCGCGCATCTGCTGGCCCTCGTCTCGATCGTCCTGCTTGCGAGGCGCCGCACGTCGCGACCCGAGCAGCGGCCTGTGGCGATCGCCGGCGTTGCTATGCTGCTGCTCTACCTGACCGTCGTACTGCGCCATCCGATAGATTCGCGCATTCAGGATGTTGGCGCGCTGCTCGCGATCATGGGCGGCTGGGTGGTCGCGCAATCGATCCGCGACGGCCTCGCCGCGGCCATTACGGTTCTCGCCGTGGCGGCTGCGAGCCTGGTGAATGTGTGGATTCTCGGCGGCCTCGAGGGTCGTCTCAAAGACACGCGCATCGCAGATGGTCCGTCGGCAATGGAACGGCAGCTTGCAAGCGTGAAGCAATCCGGCACGGCATGGCCATGGGAGCGCTTCTGGCCCGCCGGCGCACTGCCTCCCGCCGTCCGCTATCTCAACGCCTGCACGACGCAGGACGATGCGGTGCTGCTGACGTGGGCCGCGCCGGAGTACTACTTCTTCGCGCAGAGGAAATTCGGCGCAGGGCACGCGCTGTTTCTGCCCCCTGATGCATTCACCACCCTGCACGACCGCCAGAAAATGCTCGCGCAGATGAATCGCGAACGAATTCCGATCGTGCTGATCAACGAAACCCGGCGCCAGGAGTTCGCGAAAGCGTATCCCGAGGTGGATCGCTACATCTCGGATCAGTACACGCCCGCCGGAGCGTACGACATCCGCGATGGCTCGCACGTCATTGTCGCGATCGGTCGCAAGTTCAAAGCGAACGGAACCTACGCGGCCGAAGGATGGCCGTGTGGATTCGCCAATCGCGCCGCCAGCAGCACCGCCTCTATCATGCTCGACGGATCGGCGACACCCTTGCCCGCGATGTCGAACGCGGTGCCGTGATCGACTGACGTCCGCACGATCGGCAGCCCGAGCGTCACGTTCACCGAGCGGCCAAAGGCCAGCAGCTTCACCGGAATCAAGCCCTGGTCGTGGTAGCAGGCGATCACGACGTCGAATTCGCCGCGTGTCGCGCGTCCGAAGATCGTGTCACCCGGGAAAGGCCCTTCGATCGCGATGCCGCGCGACTGCGCATGCTCAACCGCCGGCTGCATTACCCGCGTTTCTTCTTGACCGAGCAGGCCCTCCTCGCCGGCATGTGGATTGAGGCCAGCCAGCGCGATATGCGGATGCGCGATGCCGAAGCGCGGCAGCTCGAGTGCCGTGAGATCGATGATGCTGCCGAGCAGCTCGCGCGTCAGCAGACGTGGCACTTCGGAAAGCGGCACGTGCACGGTCGCAAGCACCACCTTCAGCGGCTCCGACCAGAACATCATCGCCACGCGCGGTGAGCCGGTCAGGTGCGCGAGCAAATCCGTGTGTCCCTTCCACGGCAACCCCGCGCGCGAAAATCCCAGCTTGTTGACCGGCGCCGTGGCGACCGCGGCGATGCGGCCATCCATTGCATCCTTCACGGCGGCGCAGATGCTGTTGTATGCCGCGCGCCCCGCCTCCGCGGAGAGCACACCAGGCTCGAAGCGCGACCCTGCAGACGCACCGTAGATCACGGGTTCGCACAGCTCGCGGACGCGCGGATCGTCCGCCGCTTTACGGGCGATC
>Ga0310811_10001783_pt1 | contig 26783 bp, 26 predicted proteins | sample YCmetagenome_FD_207642 | JGI IMG/M metagenome (GOLD analysis project Ga0310811, IMG submission 207642) | Soil microbial communities from experimental microcosm in Duke University, North Carolina, United States - YC | ecosystem: Engineered > Artificial ecosystem > Soil microcosm > Unclassified ... | reverse complement strand
AGCGCATCATCGAGTCAAATCTTGTGCCCCGTGTCCGGGCGGTCCCGGGCGTGCAGCGTGTGTCGGTCGCCGGACCCGGAGCGGATGCGATATGGGTGCGCCCCGACCTTGCGAAGCTACAACGTTTCAATGTCTCTGCATCGGCGCTCGCGGCATCGCTCGATGCGACGACTGCAATGGTGCCGAGTGGATATGTCGACCTCGGACACCAGGACGTTTTCATGGAAGGCAGAAGCCTGCCGACGAAGCCTTCCGAATTCGCCCGCGTGCCTGTCGCGGCAGCCGGGAACATAGTTCCACTAGGCTCGATTGCGGACGTTGTCCGGACTGCGCTTCCGTCGCACCATACGGTCAAACTCGACAACAGGCCCACCATCGCGCTCATTGTGTTCAAGCAGCCCGGCGCCTCGACGCTACCGGTCGTCGACGAGGTTGATAAAACGCTGCGGGAGCTCGAACCTCAGTTGCCCGGCGGCGCACGCTTCGTGCGCATCTACAGTCAGGGGCATATTGTCGGCGTCGTCGCTGCCGATTTGACCAGGAATCTCGCCATAGGGGCTGTGCTCGCGGTTGGCGTCCTGTTCTGGATGCTCGGCGCGAGTCGCGGGATATGGGCCCTTGCGTTGAGTATCCCGCTCTCGCTACTGCTCGGTATCGCAGGGCTGTACCTGATGGGACAGACACTGAATCTGCTGACCTTCGGCGCATTGTCAGTCGCGGTCGGCCTGCTCGCTGATGACGCCATCATCGTGTTGGAGAGCATCTACCACCGTTGGGAGGCTGGCGACGGCAGGTGGGAAGGTGTCGCGCGAGGGATGCGCGACATCGCTGGTCCTGACATTTCCGGGACGATGACCACCGTCGCGGTGTTCCTGCCGCTCGTGTTCGTGGGTGGCCTGGCGGGGCTGTTCTTTGTCCCGTTCTCTGTCGCGATGACAGTCAGCCTGATTGCGTCGCTGCTCATTTCGTTGAGCCTGATTCCGCTCGTGCTGGGATTCATCGGGCCTCATATCGAGAAACACGCCACATCCGGTTCGCGTGCTGTCGCGTGGCTCAAGAGCCAAAACCTGCGCCTGTTCGACTTTGCGCTGCGTCGTCCTCGGGTCTCCCTCTGCTCTTGCGTAGCCATTTTCGCGGTCTCTGTGTCCGGACTTGTGCTGGTGCCGGTCGATTTCCTGCCACTGCCGAACGAGGCCGTGTTGCTCGAAAGCTTTACGCTGCCCCCTGGAACTTCATTGCACGATGCCGAGGATGCGGCAGACCGCATCACCCAGCGCCTGCTCGGTCTCGAACCGGTGGCGCACGTGTTTTCACGTGTCGGCTCTGCGTCGGGGACGTCCTACACCGAGCCTGCCTACGCAGGCGAGATTCAGATTGCGCTCAAGCCCGATGTGAACGCGAGCAGCCTCGATAAAATCGGCAAGCAGATTCTGGACGCGTCGAAGCTCCCTGCCGTCCAGACTGTAATTGGGACACCGACGCTCGAGCGGGTTGGCGAAACGCTTTCGGGCTTGCCGCAACCGTTCGTCATCGATGTCTACGGCGATTCCATTGAATCCCTTCAGTCTCTCTCCACCGAAGTCACTCGTCGGCTTGCTGGCGTGTCGGACCTCTCGGACGTCTTCAACAACGACGGTTATCCCATCACCGAACTGCGAATTACACCCAATCCTGACGGCCTTGCGCTCCATGACATCACGCCGGCGCAGCTTTTTTCCCAGTTGCACATCCTGCTGGCCGGTCAGACAGTTGCGACGATTCCGGAAGGCAACGGCCACCTGGACGTGTTTGTGAGACTGGCGGACCCGACGCACCTGTCCATCGAGCAGCTCAATCAGCTTCCCATCATGGCGAACGGCTGGGTCGCGTTAGGCCAGGTTGCTGACGTACGTATGGCGACCGGACCGAACGTCATCAGGCATCTGAACGGGCTGCGCGCGGTCGAGATACTCGCGACTCCGACTGCCCCTTTGGGACAGGTGATATCTGCTTCAAAGCAGGCGCTTTCGACGCTTTCGCTGCCAACAGGGTACGAAGTGAAGTTCGGCGGACTGTATCCCCAACTTGAACGCGCAGCGATTAACGTGGGTGTTGCGGCGGTCGTTGCGTTGGCCTTGATGCTTGGCATCCTGACGCTGCAATTCGATGGGCTGCTTGTGCCGGGGCTGCTTTTGTTGCAAATGCCGCTGGCGTTCTCGGGCGGAGCAATCGCCCTGGCGTTGAGCGGTGTTGGGTTGAACGCCATCGGTCTGATTGCTTTTCTCACCCTGATTGGGGTGAGCCTGAACCATGGCATCGTGTTGCTGCAACTGGTGAAACGAAACGAAGCGCAGGGGTTGTCCGTGGTCGACGCCGTGCGCGACGCGGTCGAGGTGCGGTTCCGGCCGATTCTGCTGACAGTCCTGACAGCATCGCTGGGCCTCTTGCCGACCGCACTGGGCTTCGGCAAAGGTGCAGCGCCCGAACAGGGGTTGGCCATCGTTACGCTGGGCGGGCTAGTCTGGAGCGGCCTGCTCAGCACCAATCTGCTGCCGGCGCTTTATGTGTACAGGCGCGAGCGGCAGCTCCAAAAGGCATCATAGGCCGGGGCGGGCGCTAGAACGCCTGGCAGCAGGCTGTCTCCCTTCACCGTTCTGTTGCATGAATGCGCGACAATGTGAGCGTCGAGGCGGCTCTTCCCTGAACAGAGGACACGTGCAGACTGATTCCACTGAGCGCCCCGGTACGCTCCGTCAAATCCCGCGTGGCGTCTGGATGCTCGGCTTCGTGAGCATGTCCATGGACATCTCGTCGGAAATCATCCACAGCCTTCTGCCAATGTTTCTCATGACGAGTCTCGGTGCGAGCGCCGTGATGGTGGACCTGATTGAAGGCGTTGCCGAGGCGGCGGCTCCCATCGTCAAGGTGTTTTCCGGCGCACTAAGCGACTACCTGGGTAACCGCAAATGGCTCGCCGTCATTGGATACGGCCTTGGTGCGCTGAGCAAACCGCTATTTGCGCTCGCGCCCACGGCCGGCTTCGTGCTGACCGCGCGTGTAGTCGACCGCATCGGGAAGGGTATTCGGGGTGCATCGCGCGACGCGCTCGTGGCCGACATCACACCCGTGCACCTGCGTGGCGCGGCTTATGGCCTTCGACAATCACTCGATACGGTCGGCGCATTTCTTGGGCCCTTGCTTGCGGTTGTATTGATGCTGCTGTGGGCCGACAACTTCCGTCTGGTGTTCTGGGTGGCGATGGTGCCCGGGCTCGTTGCCGTTGCGTTACTGGTTTTCGGTATCAGGGAACCCGCGCGGCAGCCGGAAGCGAAACGCGTCAATCCAGTCACGCGCGAAAACCTGAAGAAACTCTCGCGTGAATACTGGTGGGTGGTCGGCGTCGGCGCAGTCTTCACGCTCGCGCGGTTCAGTGAAGCATTCCTCGTGCTGCGCGCAATGCGGGCGGGGGTTCCGATAGCACTGGTTCCCCTCGTCCTGGTCATAATGAATGTCGTGTACGCGCTTTCAGCTTACGCCACCTATTGCCACCGGGCTTTTGCGTTGTTTCCTGATAGCTTTTGGTGAACTGCGTTTGAGCTTTTCGTCCCTCTTGGTCCATCGGCAGATGACTTGCTGAGTGCGCCGGCACAGTTCGGCTCGGCTGTTTTTTTGGGGCTGACCGTCGTGCAATGCAATCCGGTCCTCGTGACTGACATCATGTGGGCCATCTGTGACACAACCCGGGAAAGCGATTATTTAGCCTGCAGATTGTCGATGCCGACACGGGACAGCCAATGACGGTGAGACAAGCTGTCATGCGAACGTTGCGCTACGTTGGCTGCTTCCCGACCTGTGATGTCGGGTTCCTCGGGACGCTGTCCGACCCGCGCAGGCACGGTTTGCGTGACCGCATGCCTTGTCCTAGAGTTGTTCAGAATCTTGGTCTATTTCGCTGTTTGGTCCGCCACGGTCCACACGCGGCGTGATTGGCACCCACCGGCGTCGGGACGACGAGAGGATGCGATGACACGGTTACTGGTCTTGACAGCTGTGGCGTTCTCAATAGCACTATCCGGCTGCGCGAATCGTGGGCTACCCGGAACTAACGCACATCCTTCAGATAATGCAGCCACGGGCAGCGTCTATGTCGCCTATATGGGTGCTCCGGGCCCAAAGGGAGACAAGGGAGACCCAGGAACAAGCGGCGTTCCAGGTGCGAAGGGCGAAAAGGGAGACCCTGGCGCAAGTGGCACACCTGGGACAATGGGTCGTCAAGGCGAGCCCGGTATAAATGGCGAGCGCGGAGCAAAGGGTGAAAAAGGGGACTCGGGAATAAAGGGGGAGAAAGGCGACCCTGGGGCCAAGGGCGAGCGAGGCGATACAGGCGACCGAGGTGAACGCGGAGAAAAGGGTGACCGTGGTGAAAGAGGAGACCGGGCCGAAAAAGGTGACCGAGGCGATAGAGGTGAACCCGGCACTCCGGGTAAAGACGGCACCCAAGGTGCCATGGGTGCTCCGGGGTCGTCCCCTTTGCTTGGGCTTCCTTGGCAATGGCCACTAGACAGCGGGTTTAAAGGCACTCCGAACTGCAAGAACTGTCATGAAGGATTCTCGCAGCCACTTTTTTACTATCTCTTAACCGGCCTTTCTGGTCTCGTCACGGCCTTAAGCCCGATTATTCTCGCATTGATTGAAAAAAAGAAGAACAAATTAGACCCGGGTCAACCGCCTACCGAACGGGAATCCAGGGAGTATGCAAGAAGAGAAATAGTGCCGTCACCCAGGATGACCGAGGACGAGCGTGAGGCAAAAATCGACAAGTTTTCCAAGGATGACTTCGTACAGCGAACCAAAGAGTACCAGGCTGAACTTCGTAGATATCGGGGGTGGTCACGCGGAGCGTCGTTGATAGAAGTTATCGTTCTTCTGGTGGCAGCGTGGTTCTTTGCGTATCTGGCGATTGCATTCATGGAAAAGCTATTTATCTTTGTTTGCGCCTATACACTCGTCCTTGGTGTGGTTTTCATCTGCTATGGGTTTGCGAAGAAGTTACTAGACGAGACGGCCAGCAAGAAGAACCTAGCCGAGCTAGAACTCGCAACGTTGAAAGTAAAACAGGCGCACGAGATGGACATGGCCAAGCTGAGGTTCGACCAGCGGGTGGCGTTGCGCGGAGCGAAGACGTCGAAAGCGGGCAACAGTCCAGACACGTAAATTGTAGGCGTGCTTTCTCTCTGCCAGAATAATCCCTTTTCGCTTTGGAGCTCTTTAGGCGGTGTGCAATTCTGCTTAACTAATGACCACTTTGCTCAGCGCGAGGCATCGAAGTCAAGTGGCGAGTGTCGGCACGTGCGGCAATTGCTTGTATTCCCCTTCGACGGCACCACCCAGCCGCAGCTTGCGCAGCGGTCGCTGCGAGCGCGCGCTGTGCGTTTGCAGGTATACGCGGACGATGGAGTTCTGGCGCCAGCGCGCTCCCCCCCTTTACGGTGCTGGCTTGCCACGTTACATTCCCAACTGAACAAGCGAAGAGTTCGAGCGCCGACATTTAAACTGCTGTGCCTAGAGGTTCTAAAGAGAGTTTCCTGACATCCCAAAAGACTCTCTTCTTTAAAAAGAAAACCGAGAAACTCTTCTTAAAGTAATGGGCTTTTCTGGAAGGCGCGCGCAAGGGCACGAGCCCCGTCATGGCTGACGCGAATGCTTTCACGCTGGGCGACGGACATCGCCACAGGAAGGTGGTCTCCACGACCGTGTCTTGCACGCGGCGAACTCACTGACGTCGCCCGTCAGGCAATGATGGAGCGTTCCGCGGCGCAATCGATGGGCACACCCGGCGTACTCGCCTTGCGTGGTCACGCGCCAGAGCGTACCGGATTCTCTCCGTACCCGTTTCCCGCAGACCATCGGCCGGACTGCTTTGCAATGCAACCGCCGGCGAAGGTCCCTCATCGCGATGAGACGGAACCCGATACCGCTGGCCCGCCATCCCTGCCCCGGACGGTGCGCACAAGCGACATGGGACTTCTTCCGGTAGCAATGCGCCAGGCGCGGCACGCTTGCCGGTGCATGCGCAAGAAGGACGTCACCCCTTTAGCAAGAACTCAGCGTGTCGAGAAGCATGGCCGGCACGCCCTTTCCAGGCGCCGAACGCAGGCAATCCCGGTTCTCCCGGAAGAATGCAGCGATGGTGCGCAAGCTAAAATTTTAGGAAAGGTCGAACAGAGGCGGTGGTTGCTTTACTCATTTGCGCCCCCTGCACCGATGACCGGTCCGGGGCGCCGTGACAACCCACCGACATCGGAGCCTCATGCGCAAGATTTCCCGCCGAACCTACTTCAAGGCGCTGGACGCCGCCATCGCCCACGAGGTGTGTGCCTTGGCGTGTCCTCTTAAGGCGGCTAGTGGTTCAGGTGGCGACAGAGGTGTGTGCGACTTGCCTGCGTGCTTCGCCTCCGTCGTCTTGAATACCTTTGCAACGCAGGTACCGATGAATGTGCGGAAAGCGCCGTTGCGATGCTCAACGCCGTCGTGCGATAGCACTTCTGCAACGCGTCGTCACGATGGAACATGGGCAGCTCGACCGGCAACAACTGCAGGTCGCCAGCACACATGCGCTCGACTGCCTGCCAAGCGGCTGCCCCTGTTCGGCAGACAGTAGACGGTCCGTTGCTCGATGTAGATGCCCGCCTTACCCATTACTAGATAGCAGGGGTATGCAGCACGCCCATACATCAACAATTCTATCGCACTTGCAACTGCCAATTGAGTCTTCCGGGCATTCTCCGGAGGAAGTCAAGTATCTCTGCCTTCGGGGTCGAAAGTACCGGAGGTCTCGTTATCATGGACTTCTCCGGAACCGTAACATCGTGTGCAGAGCTGCCACCGCTCTCCGTCGCATTTTGGGCACGTGATGGTGTTGGACGTGCGAGACATGTCTGAAACAGTCTCGATTTCGGTTATCTGCACCCTTCCCGTCCCGCCACATTTTTCGCACTTGATTTTTCCTTGGCCACCACATTTCTGATAGGTAGTCGTGGTCTCCCCTCCTGGTGGTTAGGTGGACATGACCATACTACTCCGAGCGCCTGGGAACACGAAGCCAGATGCTGGCCTCCACGAACTCGCACAGTTCCTTGCCGGGCGCCGAGAGCTTGTCGGCGTGGTACTGGGCCGATTGTGCTTTTTTGAGAACACGTGACGCACCTACGCGGCGGTCAGCGTCTCCACGGAACATTTTGAATGCGTCTAACTCGCGCTGATGGACCGCTCGGTATGAATGGTCGCTAGACGGCACAAGCGCTCTTGCTAAGGAACCGGGTATTGCCTTCCCCTCAGGGCGGGGTACGCCTATTAGCAGCCGTTGTAAGCGGCTTCGGGGGCCACACGTAGATGACAAATTCGGCAGACTCTGGAGAACGGTCGAGAGTGCCTCCTGAACGTTTCGCGTCTACGTGACCTCGTGGGGGCTGGCTCGTACCCTCTTTGTTTATTTTTTCCGACTTGCGTGTGCGTTCCGCTGAGTCGGATACTGATTTTTGCCCGCGTTGTCTCCTCTGTGGATGCATCAGTCGTGGCCCGCGGCGCGGGGGCTTCTTTTGAGCGAAGCAAGCGAACGCTCTGTGGGCACGTTACGTGATTCAGGAGGCGCCATGGAAGTTTGCGATGGATGCTCCGACATCGATGGCCGGCCCGTTGATGTCTTTCGGCAAGAAGGCCTTACCTTGATTGGTGTTGCCGAGTGCAACGGTACGCTCGCACTTGAGCACTATCGCTGCGATAAATGCCGAGCCGTTATCTCTCGACGATTCATTGGCAGCTCCGATGAGCGTATCTGGAGCGTAATCGAAACCGCGCATTAAGAATCGATGCAATCTCTGAATTGCAGTCGTCTTCTCGCTCAACCGACTCATCGGCCGGACCGGGCGCACTCTCGTCAGCCTCCGGTCGCTACACGCAAGGCTGCGTCATTTCCGCACCTATCTGACCGCAGACATGTGAAAGCCCCGGTTTTCCTCGACTAGCGCTACCTCCAAACTTCGCTGACTGTAAGTAGTGGGGCTTTAGCCGCAGACACGAGCACAAAGTGTTTGTGCTCCCCCAACATGTAGCCATGGCTTCACCATCTCGCATCGTGCATCAACAGCGCAGGCGCTTATAGGCGCTTACCCTGGAAGGCAGCCCTGAACCCACTATCTCCGTCGGCACGCTTGTTGCGGTTGAAAGCTGCGCGAACAAGGAGGTATCTAACATGAGCGTCTTTCTGGGTAAGGTTAGTATTAAACCACCGCGCCGTACTTCAATCGTCGCCGTGGCAGCTGTTTGTCTTGCTGCGGTCTGTGGGATGGGTATCGCGGCATTTGTCGGATTGTTGCCCGACTCAGAAGACATAGCCGTCGCGGTGACTGCAACACCCCTCCTCGATATCCAAGTTGACCGCGCTTTCCATTAGACTGGGCACGAGCGTGGGTAGATAGCCATGGGTGAGATAGCCGCCTCGCCCGCAATCATCATGCACCCGGCTACCAAATGGATGCTTCGTTGCACTCTCGACGTGTAACGCTGACTTTCGGACGTCCAAATCAATCTCCTTCGCTGATTGCCCATCCTGTACATCAACTGAATGTGGCAATGCATCACGGTGTCCCGTCAATGATGCGGCTCGGCTCGCGCGAGCGCTCCGGGTGCAACGCGCCCCCCGAAGGGGAGACGAAATACTCGGTTCCAGGACACGACCTCCTGAAAGTATCAAGGCCCGAAGCTACCAAGCGGAGACCATGAACCCCGGCGCGGTAACCATCTAACAGAATGGCATGCTGCAACGCGCATGTGTTGCATATCGATTGTCGGAGCGTCCAACCCTCAACTCGTCGGTCATTAAGGCTAGGACACATCAGGCTGCGTCATCGCGAGCCTCCCGTTTTCGAATCCAGTCGCGAGTATTCCCCGTATATGCGGTCAGACCCACGCAATTACGCGTGGCAACTCTGGCGGAGTACACCATGAAATACAGCACTATGTTCGTCGCTGTCGCGCTGTCGGCAGCGGTATCAGGCGCCTTTGCTGCCAGCGACACCGTCATGGTCGGCGGTCAGGCCATGTACCCGAGCAAGGACATCGTGGACAACGCGGTCAACTCGGCCGACCACACCATGCTCGTTGCTGCGGTCAAAGCCGCCGGTCTCGTCGATACGCTAAAGGGCCCTGGCCCGTTCACTGTATTTGCGCCGACCAATGAGGCCTTCGCGGCATTGCCGGCTGGCACAGTCGATACGCTCGTCAAGCCTGAAAACAAGGCGATGCTGACCAGCATCCTGACGTACCACGTCATTCCGGGGCGCTACGACTTCCGCAAGCTCGACCTGGCCATCAAGGCTGGTGGCGGCAAGGCGAAACTGAAGACAGTCAATGGAGAGGAACTGACGCTCACCGAGAACGGTCCGCACAACATCGTAGTCATGGACGCCGGCCGCCACACTGCCGACATTTCTACCTATGACGTCACCCAGAGCAACGGCGTCATCATGGTAGTAGACAAGGTTCTGATGCCGAAGTAGCGGGACCGATGCGCACCATCGGTCGTTCGAATTTAACGCAGCGCTGTCATTTTTTGGTGCCACGCCACGACTTACCTACATGCCTGGTGCCTGGATGCAGCAAACGTCTCCCCTGCTCGGGTGCGCGTAGCTACTTGCGCTTTGCCGCTGCGCAACCAGTCAGCCATTAGCGGTATGAGACTTCGGCGCTGCCAACGCACGAGCCGACATCACAGGAGAAATACCATGGAAAAGTTGACGATGAAAACTCTGTTCGCGCATGTCGCTGTCGCGTCACTCTGCGCGTGCGCCGCGACGTTTGCGCAGGCTGGTGGCAATGGCAACGGCGGAAGTGGCGGTGGCGGCGCGCACGGTGCCGCGACTGCAGGGATGACATACCACAGCGAACCTGTATCGAGCGCGTGGCACCGGGTTCCCGGTGACATGAACAAGAGCGCAAACACGGCTCATATGGATATGCCCAGTATGACGCCCGACGACAGCCACATGTCTAGAAAAACCGGACAGTAAGGGCCTACATGATTGCCGGCGCCAGACTTTTCATGGTCTGCGCGCCCGGCAAGATGTTGAAAACGCTCGCTCCGTCAGGCACGCGAAGCCAATCCATTGAGACATTTATTGATGGATGCGCCCTGATAGGGCGTCATCCATTGACCGTGACGCTGCTCCAGCAACGCTTCCTGGTGCTGCTGGTAGCGGCATGTGCAGTCTATGTTTGCACGTCGAGCCGATGGGCTTCGCCAGCGAATGGAAACGCCCCGTTTCTGGGGCGTTTCCATTTCAAGCTTTCGCCTTGTTCTTGGGGCGCTGCTTGGTCATTTGGGGGCTTTTCTCGCCCTGCGCCTTTCCGGCGGCCTTCACCGGCGAGGCTACCTTCTTCTTGCTCGACATCTCGGCTTCAGCCCCGTGAGCAGGCGAGGCCTTTCTGGGCGATGGCATGATGAACTCCTTATGTCTCGTGCCGTTATGGCACTTTCCACAATAGGTGGCGCATTGGCGAGAATCAAGGGTCGAAAGCAATGTAACCTATGGCCGCTGCGCGGACCACCATCGAGGGCACTCCGACCGATGTTTGACGTTCCCTCCCCGTCAGCGGACAACTGCCCACCCTCGGCGCGAAAAGGTAGGGATTCCTCCTGCGAGTTGGCCACACTCGGTCGCGAGAATGTTGATGATTGCGTTGAACGCCGCCGCGATGATGACGCGGGCTCTGGTGGGACATAGACGTCACGTTTCTTCCGGAGCCTGAAATTCGATGTATCAATGTCTAACCATCGGACATGATTCGAACCGGGCTCTGGCCCGACTTTCCGAAGAGGCGTCGTCTGGCTCCGTCCTTCTTGCGTGCCTTAATCGCTGCGTTTAATCGGTAGGGCGCCGCTCCCAACGCGGAAGGGGTCCGTCGAACGGCATGGCCTGTCGACTGCTGACAACTGCAAGCAACGAAGAACAGCTCCGGTTTACGCCCTCGGCAGAGTGTGCAAGTATCGCTCGCAGCGCGTAGCACGGATACGCTTGCTCTCTTGCGAGGTTCAAAATGGACTGGAGGTTCTGGAAGACCGAGAAGCGCCACGAGGAGGCGCGCAACTGGCCCACCGATACGCATGAATCGATACGGCAACTCCTCAGCATGTACCAGGGCGCCGGAGCACCGCCGTTCGCGAACTGGACCGCGCCCGGCATTGCGTTCGCTCCCGACGTCGAACCCACCGCACGAAATGGTGTCAAGGGCTACCAGCTTGCCCTTTGGTTCTGGCTATTTGCTGAAAAGCACGGCGCTATCGCGGCAAGGATGGCACGCGAAACTTTCTGCCTGCTCGCCGATGCGGCGCAGTCCTCGTCGGGAGATACCATTGATGCGCTCCTCGACCTGGAAAACCAGCTGGCGCATTCTGTCGAGGTGATTTCCGCCGAACAGCGTACCTTCAGACAGGAGAGGCTGTCTGTGGAAGTGCCGACGGAATTCTTTCTGGCCACAGGCATCCTCAGGCTCACACTCGACTCGCCTTACGCAGAGAATCAGGATGCCAGCTTGCAAGGCAATGACTATAAGCTGGCAGACTGCTTTCGCCACGCCACTGAGCAGGCACTGGCTGTTTTCAGGCCAATGATTCAGGCTGTCGACTTCGACGCGGAATCGCTGCCCAACTGGAAGTGGAGCGCCCGGCCTGGCGCAGCCGAGCGGCACCTGCGACGCCGCCACGGCAATCCGCTCTTCCCCCTGCACCGTCAGATGGTGACAGCGCACGACGTCCATAAAGCGCGTCTTGCCGACAACCTGGCCCTTGACGATATTCGCAACGAACTCAGTGAGGTAAGCCACGCGTTCTTCGAAAAGCCGGAGCTACCGTTGAACTGGCACCCGTACCTCGAAAGCTATCGGGACCACGTAGACCGACTTGATGAACGCCGCCTTGCAGCGGGTGGGCAAAACGCGTCGCTTGGTGATGCGATAGCGGCGCTGCGAGCCGACATCCTGGCGGCGTGGCGCTCTCAAATTCAGAAGAACCGGCATAGCCTCGTCACGCTCGAGCAGGACGAAGCGCGAAAGGCCGAACGACGCGCGCTTCTGTACGAATGCGACTGGACCGCTCAACTGTTGAGTCACGGCTCCCTGATACCACCGGAGGAAGTTGTTCCCGCTCTGCTGAGCGAATCTCCGTCTGAGTTGGAGAAGGCGGTGACCGGCCTGCAGGCAGAGCCACGCCTGCATGAGACGCTTGCTCACTGCCGGGCATCGGCACATCGGCTCGTGGGCGAACTTCGCGCCGCAGGACACAACGTTCCCGATACGGCGGACAAGCTCCGCATCCTGGACGGCACAACACCGCGGCAGGTGCCGGCCTGACGAATACGACCCACTTTCACACCTACATCCACATTTGGGTCAGTGAAATGCTCGCAGCGCGACGAGGCACCGATTCTTTCTTAACCACGCCTTCCGAGTAAGATATTTTGCGTGACTGTCTGAGTCCCGCCGGGGAGCCGGTCGGATACCGTATGCCGAAGAGGAACATATGCGCCCATAGTTGGACCGTTTGAACAGGGTGGCCCGCTCAACTGGGCCATCTCCTTTTTCGTGGCCGGTCGACCATTCGCGTTCGCGAACGACGCGCAACGCGCTCGCTGACCGCTGGCGTGAGACCGGCTACTATCATTCCCAAAGGCGCAATCACGGAGATGCTGCAATGGATGACCGGTTTGATAGACGGGAGCTGCTCCTTCACCTCGGCGACGTGCTCGAAGCCTTGAGCTGTCTTTACAAAACCGGGCAGCCAGACATGCCGGTCGCGCAACTCGCGGCAGACCAGGAATCGCTGCAGACCTTCGAATTCCTCCGGATGGTCGCACCGAGAATGACGGTGACCGAATTTACCAAACGCATCGCCAGCGCGTACTTCCTGTGGCCAAAGGAACTGCTAGAGCCCCGGCTAAACCGCAATGCGCTTGCGTCAACCGTTCAGCACGACCTTTTTGATGGCAACCCTGACGGCTGGAGGAAGTATGTCGTCTATATGCAGAAGAAGGTGGGATGGTTTGGGACCGGGCTTCCCGAGATGAAAAGGAGCGTCTCGGACGAACCTTCGCACGATGCCGCAGATGAGGCGAGTCCGGTCGAGGGGTCGGGCGGGGCCGCGCCGTCTGTGGAGTGGGATGCGCCCGACGAGAAGAAGGGTTGGCCTTGGCCCCAGCCAGGCTCGACGTCCTGATGCACTGCTGCTCGAAACGGGAAGGGACCGGAGACACACGGACAGACACACGGACACGTAAGACCTTTGCCGCGTGAACGGCACACAAGCAGTCCCGCCGGCCAGGCTTCCAGTCCGGAGAATCTGTTCATTGTCACCGCCGCACCGGTAGCGGCGCCGCAATGGCTGCCGGAACTTGTGCTGATACAAAACATCCGGAGACGAGCATGAGCCTTCCCATACCGAAAATTCCCGGCACCACTGGACCAGAACAACATTGCTTAGGGCCGTGGGAACGCGTAATCGCCGGTTGCGCTCCCAGCTCTGTTCATAGCGCCAGCTGCGCTGGAAACCGCATGAAGTTCCCGATGAGCCGCAACAAGTCCGACTCGTCCGGCCGCGTACCCCGTCGGCTGTATCCCGGAACCGATGCAATGGCGAACCAGGAAGGCGGCGGAAACCATTCTGCTCGCACTGTCACACGAACCGGCCGCGAAGCTAGCGTGTAGACGCGGCCGTGCACGAAACACCGTCAGATATCCCCGCGGCTTGAGTCGCCCAAATCTCTCGCAACTGCCCAGTAGGGGGCGCGCTTGTAATACTGATGAACTGTGTGTCCCCACGAGGCATCCGCCATCGAGGGCCAATGGTCCTTGTCAAAACCCGGGTCGTCTTTGATTCGCTGTGCGGCGATGCTGACGTGAAAGCATTCCGCGTCGGTATCGAGCGTCAGCGCGTTCCACGGGATAGCGTGCAGACTTGTGCCCATTCCGAGAAATCCGCCCTCGGAGAGCACTGCGTATGCGATTTTGCCGGCGCGTACATCGAGCATGATGTCCGAAATCTTGCCGACCTCCCCACCGTCCGATGAAACCACCGACGTACCCTTGAGTGTCGACGCGGCCATCACGTCGGGACCGGGCCCGTCGCCCGCGCCCCTTCCAATAATCTGCGCGCCACCGCTGGATGCGCGGTCTTGCGGGTCCGATGTGCTCATGATGTTCTCCGGAGTTTTAGGTGGAGAACGTCTTAAGCGCAACGAGTATGCCTGCCGGCGCATCACCCGACATCGCACATAAGGCAGTTCTGCTCAAGGCAAATTCACATCGCGGCGGGCAAGCAAGCAGACCTCAGACGAAGACTGTCGCGTGAAAATTGTGCTCACCCTGGTTCGCGGAATGTCCCTTGCTGTATCAAATCATTCCACCCAACTGGAGACTCATATGGCCACCAGCCCGAAACAGGAGAACCCCGCAAGTGACAAGTCCGAGGAGGATGTCGACAAGGCGGTTGAAGACACCTTCCCCGCCAGTGACCCACCTGCGACAGGGGGAACAACCCGAATTGAGTCAGAGGACGGCGAAGAAGCCGACGAGGACCAGCCTAATCCGCAGTAATCGCATACAGGCGAGAACATGTGTCGACACCCCGGAAACGGCCGCAGCGGTCCTGGGGCAAATGTCGCGCGAGTCGCGTGCGAGACCTAGACCACAGGCCGCAGTGGGCAGCGTTCGCGGAAGGCTTTGACAGTAATGAATGGAGACAGTCATGGGCACAAGTGAAAGCAACGAAAACGCGCCGACCGCGCTCACGGAGGCTGGGCCGCCGGACGGCCCAGTCGTGCTCGCGCAACCGCCTGTCGCTTGTACTTCAGCTCCGGTAGCGCGCTCCGGGAGTACAGAGTCTGGAACGGCGGCCGAAACTGCCAAACCGGCGCTCGACGTGGTGAAGACTGCGCTCACCAGCGCTCAAGCAGCCGTATCCAGCGGATACCGGACCGTCTCCGCATCTACCGACGAATTCGCGCACGAGAGTCCATGGAAGTCCATCGCCTTTGCGGCGCTCGGCGGCATCGTTATCGGAATGCTCATAGCGCGATAGAGAGGATGTGCAGAAACCGTTGACTGGTTGGTCGAGCAGGAGCGGCCAGTTAGCCAAGCTCTCTTTTCCAGTCTGCCGTACAGGCTTAGCGCGTGAGGTTCCGTATGTTGCGTCAACTAAAAAATCAAGCCGTCCCGCGCAAGCTAACCTTGATGCCCATCGCGCGGACCGCCATCAGCAAATTCTCGGAAGACCGCTGCTCAATGATGGGCGCGAGCATCGGCTTCTTTTCCGCATTTTCGCTTGCCCCGACCCTCCTCATCGTCCTTGCTGTCGCCGGATGGTTCTTCGGTCCGGACGCAGCCAAGGGGCGGCTCTTTGACCAGGTCAAAGGCGTTCTTGGCAACGACGCTGCGAGCGCAATGCAAACCCTCGTCGGACATGCGCATAGGGCGAACGGAAGCGGTGTTGCCGCTACGCTATCTGTTGCCCTTGTGGCCGTCGGTGCTTCGGCGACGTTTTCGTCGCTCAATACCGCTCTGGATGTCGTGTTTGCCGCAGAGTCGCCCAAAGGTATCGCTGGACTAGCGCTCCTGCTACGCGCGCGTCTGATTTCCTTCGGGATGGTCATGGGTCTGGGCTTCCTGCTGGTCGTTTCCCTTGTGCTGGACACGGCCATACAGTACGCCGGCCACGCGGTTTTTGGTGATTCCAGCCTGGTCGTGCTCGCGGCTGTTGGTGAATCAGTTTTCGGACTGGTAATACTCGCGATTGGGTTTGCTGCCCTTATCAAGTGGCTGCCGGATGCAAAGGTGCATTTTCGTCATGCGCTTATCGGCGGTGTGACAGCATCGGTGCTCTTCACGGCTGGGAGGCATCTCTTCGGGTTTTATCTTGCCCATGCCGGCACTGCAAACTCATTCGGTGCGGCAGGCTCTCTGGCCGTACTGATGATGTGGCTATATTTCTCAGCCGTCGTTTTCTTATTCGGTTCGGAGATTGCCGCATCCATCAGGGATGCGTCACAGGTAACGGGTGAAAAACCTGACACGGCTCCGCTATCTTCGATAGTGACAAGGCGCTGACAGGCGCCGTTCTCACGAGGAGCTTGCGGAGCGCCGGTTCATTTCCCGCCGAAGCCATTGACTAGCATGCGGTCGATTGGCCTCGCGGCCTTCCCAACCGCGACAGAGGACATAGAGGCAGATTTATACCGGCTACGATTACTTTGATGCCGTATGCGGCATCCTTGCTTTCTTCGCAACGGCGGATGCGGGGATGACGAGGGCCTCAGGCGTTGCACCGTACATTGCGTAATGTCGTACCGCAGCGGCGCCCTCACTGTTTGCGCGTGCATCTAGTTTTTCTGCCAATGCCAGCAGAAAGCTTTTCAGGTCGGTGCTTCCATACCTTGCCAGAAAATTCCCCGTCAGCTCGACGATACATGCTTGCCGCGACGCCGGGTAAAGCGTGCTGGCTACATGCGACGCTCCGACGGACAGCTCCAACAGATACGCAGTTTCAATGTGAGCGGTTGTGGCGCTTTCCCTCTTCACCTTGTTGCTCATGTACTTTCCCCATCGATATATTGCGCGACCTGCGGAACGTCTCCAGGAGACTTTGCCTTTGCATCTAAAAACTTGGTCACGCAGGTATCGAGCAACGTGCGCAAAGTGCCGTGTTGATGCTCGGCGAGGAGGCGAGCCACGACACGTAGCACGTCCGGATTGTGAAGCATACCCCAGTGACTCACGTTCTCCACTTCGATGTTCTGATGATACTCGGACTCGGTCCCGACGCATCCTGCCCACCCCACGATGCCATCGGATGGCGAATATACCGATGTGCAAGGGACCACAGGCTCGATACTCAGCCGCCGGAGCAACACCTCATCCATCGGTGACACTCCGCCGTTCAGGAGCGTGAAAAGCCAACCGGCATGGGTCGAGTTGGGCTGGTCTGCAAACGGAGTCGCGAGGGTGATGGCCTGCCGTACCAACTCCGGATGCTTTTTCGCGAGTTCGCGAGCGTACACTCCGCCAAGGCTCCAGCCGATTAACGAAACGGGGCGACTATTTCGGCTATATATCTGTTTCAGCTGCTCGCTTAGTAAGTCGAGAAACCTGTCGAAATCGGCCTCGGGCCATTGGTTGACGCCCTGGTCCCAGTCGTGGACTTCGTAGTCCAGCTCTCGCAACCTCTCTCGCAAGCCTTCGGTCGCGCATCCGCTGACACCAAGACCTGGAAAAACGAGAACAGGATGACCGTCTCCTCGCGGCAATGGCTCGGATAATGGCGCGAGACCTGCAAAATAATCCGAGAAGGCATGAAGAGGTTCCAGCGCGAGAAGTATCGCTGGGGGCGGCGTTAATTCAAGGCTTTCCATTGAATCTCCTGGGCACTGATATATGGTTCACCGCGCACCATCAAAAATTGCCATAACGAACAGTCGTGCGTAAGCGCTGCGGACAAAAAGTCCCCCGAGGGACGCGGCCAACAAGGCCCCGTCAATGGTCAGGGGCGAGCAGACTCGGCAAGAGTGCCGAAAAAAGTACGGGATAGAACCGGGGCGCTGATTAACATCACTCTGCGCCATTGCGTAAATCATGCAGCGTCCCATGCGGGCTCTCGGCCCACGTGCAACAGGACAAAACCGGTCCTCACATCTATTTCTATTCGGCCTCAACAATGTTCGTACCGAGTGAAGCGTTCTTCGTGAGGTTCTCGACGAATCCCTGCGCGTCACGCACATGTTGCTGGTATTGAGACGGCGCGGTTGCAGTTAGCGCAATCTGAACACCTGACATAATTTCGTAGACGTGGCGGCTGTACGCCGCGATTTTTTCCGCGGTGGGCTTCGCGAGGCTCGTCGACAGCGCAATCAGCTCCTCAGGTTTCGCGGCCAATGCTTTGGCCATCAGCGCCTGGTTTTCAGCGAGTGTCGCTTTGACTACCTGAAGATTCAGCTCGGTCAATTTTTCGATGCCATCAAACGCGCTGCTCGAGAAAGCAAATAGCTGCTGGATACCGGTGTTTTGCGCATCTACCAGACGTTGGGGGATAAGTGTGCTCATGAATGCTCCAGATAGGGAAGACGACGAGTGCGCGAAAACTGAAATGAAGTCTGGAGCACGGGTCGCTGGCCAAAGGCCAATTGCTGCGTTGCAACAAAATTCATTGTAGGCGCATTATTCTTGAAGTCAATGGTGCCCTTGCAGTCATCGTGCCTGCGGACAAATAAGCCCGCATTCATCGGTCAAAATATTCTCAGTACAACGAATCAGAGGTAAATCCGGAGTATGGAGCTCCTACTCGGAGCCCCTCCGGCGTCGCCAACTATGTCACTTCACAGCCTCTCCCACACCGAGGTCAGCGCCAGTCGTCGGGTCCGAGGAAGTGTCCGACGCCGTACGCGAGGCCATGGCGCGAAGAACAACGGCGTCACCGGCGGACACGTTGACGGTTGCCGTGCCATCGCCACCATCAACTGCCGGTTTCGGTGTATCGACAAATTCCCACTCGGGCCCCTCGTTCCACGGGCCTCGTGGAGCCCCATCGCTTGCGGACATTTTGTAATAGACGCTTGTAAATTCAGGAACGCCGGGAAGTTTTCCTTGAGGGAAATTCGGCTGGATGGAGTGAAGCGCTTTTTCGAACGACTTCTGGTGTGCAATTTCGCGCGTCATCAGAAAGCCCAATGTTTCCCTGATGCCCGGGTCATCCGTGAGGTTAATCAGCCGTTCGTACACAATCTTGGCCCGCGCTTCCGCCGCGATGTTGGAACGAAGGTCTGCGGTAGGTTCACCGATGGTGTCGACATAGGCCGCCGACCATGGAACACCGGCGGAATTGGTGAGTGCCGGACCGCCTCCGTACAGCAGCGCTGTGATATGAGAGTCGTTGCCGCCACCGGTCATGCCGCGATATAGCTCAGCTTCACTTTCAACGGCTTCAGCTAGTTGCCCCTTTGCGCCCTTGTTCAGCATGGCGACAATAGAGCCCACGATTTCCAGATGGCTGAGTTCTTCCGTTGCAATGTCGAACAGGAGGTCCTTCCGACCGGGGTCGTCTTCGCCCACAGCCTGAGTGAAATATCGGCATGCCGCACCGAGTTCACCTTGTGGTCCTCCAAATTGCTCGAGCAGCAGATTTGCGAGCCCGGGATTAGGCGCAGCAACACGCACCGTGTATTGGAGGCGTTTGTTATGGACAAACATGATGTTCTCCTTTCAGAGCCCGGCAAGGACGGAACACCGTCGATAGCGCCAGGCAAGGGGATTCGGAAGTCCTGAGAGCGGCGACGCTGTCGCGCACCGCTTTCACAACTGAGGTCTCAGAAGGATGAGTTCTGGCGAGGAGCGGCAAAAGCACCGCACATGGGCAGGGAGACCGCCTCCTTCTTTCGCATGACGCGTTCCCGGTACGACGCTTAGGCCTCGAATATTTTTTCGGGTGGTCCAGCATTCGGGAATAGGCGTTGCGCGGTGATAGCGTCGACGTAGTTGTCTGCGCGGGACGAATGTCGCAGCCTCGACCGTTTCAACTGCAGGTGTCTGTAGGGACGTTGTCTGTCGCACCCCTGCATTCTCTTCTCCCCTTTTCTCCCTCTTGTGAGAGCAAATCATGACCGCAAAGACTGTGAAAGACCTGTTCATCCACTCGCTGTCCGACGTCTACAGCGCGGAAAAGCAGTTGACCAAAGCGCTCCCGAAACTGGCGCGTGCATCTACGAGTCCAGAATTGAAGGCTCTATTCGAAAAGCATCTGGAAGAAACGCACGGACAGGTTGCGAGAATTGACCAGGTAGTCGAATCCTGCGGTATCAAACTGAAGCGAATCAAGTGCGCCGCGATGGAAGGGCTGGTCGAGGAAGGCGGAGAGCAGATTGATGAAATCGAGAAAGGGCCCGTCCTCGACCTCGCGCTTATCGGAGCAGCTCAAAAGGTCGAGCATTATGAAATCGCGACCTACGGAACGCTCGCGGCACTGGCTGAAAAGCTAGGCGAATCTGCTGCCCAGAAGCTGTTGCTCGATACGCTGAAGGAAGAGAAGGCCGCCGATGAAAAGCTGACGGTGTTGGCACAAGGAACCATCGTAGAAGAGGCGATGGCGCAGTAGCCCTTGCTGTGTTCGTTCAAACGAAGGCGGATTGCAATAGCCTCTAGCAGCGACGCGGTCGTGAGACGAACACGCCTTTCAGCTTAAGCGGATGTGACACTGCCTCGGTATTCTCAATTGTTTCCACAGGCGTGGGCTTCCGCGCCTGTGGACTCTCGGACAGTGGTCGGGCACGGCGGTCAAGGTTTCGTGGGATACACCACCTCCCGAGTGCGTCCGATGACTTCACACTCTTGGCCGCCCAGGGTCATCTTCTATCGTTCAGCTTCCGCCTGAAGCTGGGTTGGTAGCTGACGCCGGCGTGGCGGCTCCGGACTTCTTATGCATCTTCTTTTGCGAACTCGTCGTTGCGGGTGCCACGGTATTAGACCCTGACGCGCCAGAGACCGTGTCGGTCGACCCGCCAGCGTTTGGCTTGCTCATTCCTGTGCCTCCCTGTCCCACAGCGGCACCGCCGCCTGTCCCTTGGGCGAAGACGCCACCCGATATTCCAATTAAAAGTACCGAAATCAACACTCCTTTCGTCGCAACTCGCATGGCAGTCTCCTCAAGCACGAAACGGTCAACACCGGACGGCGTTAATCCGCATGTTTGTGACCGCAATTCGCATACCGTGCCGGGGGCAAATGCGCAGCGGTGGGACCGCAGGTCAACGGAACAGTTTCGAACCGAGAGAAAAAGTGGTAGCTCGAATATGACGCCAGACTTGCTGGTAGAGGATGATACAAATCTGCTTTGTGCGCTTGAGATGCTGGTCAGGGACAAAGGGCTATAGAGTTAAGACTGCAGCCGACGGCCCGGATGCCATGTACACCGTCGCACAGGAGCGACTGGACTTTGTTGTCTCGGACGTCATGATGCCCAGGATGGACGGTGTGAATTTGGTCCGCGCCCTAAAAGGAGTGCCCGTACTCGCCGATGTTCCCGTTGTAATGATGTCCGCTGTTGCTTCACCGCCCGCACTTTCCGTTCCGCGCATTTTTACCGAAACCGTTCTCTGCGGCTAGATTGCTCGAAGTTCTGCGAGACGGGGCGTTGCCCACCTGAACGTTGAGGATTATTCGGTCGAGCACGGGTGCCCGGCTACTCGAGACTACCCTGAGCAGCCTCAAGATATCAATGCGGAAGATACGGGGTGCCAGCGCGACTTCGCCCGGTCGGAACACACTGGGCGAAGCGTTTCACGCGAAGGCCGCGATAAAATCAATAGCCCCACAGTGGACTCAAACGCGTCAAGGTCTATAGGCTTGAGAAAGAATGCGTTCCAGAGGGCTGGTATCCAGTGAGGTTGCGTCTGCGCCGAGACCATAATTACCGGTATTGCCGTAAGGGCCGGGTATAACTTGAGATGACGGCACAGCTCAATGCCGTCCATCACTGGCATGCTGCAATCTGTGACTATAAGGTCCGGCATCGTCCTTCCAGCCTTTTCCAGCGCCGTCTTGCCGTCTTGCGACAAAAATACCCTATATCCCCGCCACTCCAGAGCCACGCTTAAAGCGGCCAGAATGTCTGGTTCGTTGTCCACTAGGAGAATGGTTGGCATCAGAAACGTCCGGAACGGTTAGTAATCCGGCGCAACAACCATACCGTGAGCCGAAGATTGTTCCGCTCGATGGCAAGCCCAGACCCTCCGGAATTCGACGCCATCGACGGCAAGTTGCAACCGCACTAAGCTTGAGCTTAGACCGGCCGTGAGGTCGGTACCTTTCTATCAGCGGCAATTTTTACTGCGCACGGCATGAAGAACAGTCAACTTCCCTGGAACGAGGCCGCGCGCCTGGAAGCGCTCCGGAACCTCGGAATTCTGGATACGCCAACCGAAGCCGACTTCGACGACGTAGTGGCGCTCACAGCATCGATTTGCGAAGTCCCCATTTGCGCTATCAATCTGATTGAGGACCAGCGTCAGTGGTTCAAAGCGGAGATTGGGCTGGGCGTGCGCGAAATGCCGCTTGACGTTTCCATCTGCGCCAGCGCTTTGCTGCAACCGGATTTGTTGGTCGTCCCCGACCTCACCCAGGACGACAGGTTCTGCGCAAACCCGCTCGTGGCGGGTGAGCCGAAATTACGCTTTTATGCGGGCGCGGTGCTGCGCACCCGGTCTGGGTTGCCTATCGGTACCTTGTGTGTGCTCGATTACGTCGTTCGTGACCTCAGCCCATTGCAACGACACACACTTGCGACCATGGCGAGGCAGGTCATGGCCCAGATTGAACTGAGGAAAGCCGCCGCGGATGCAATGGCTAGCGCCGGCGAGTTGCGCCGCGCGACTGAAAAGTCGCGGCGGCTCGAAGCTCATCAAAGGACAATCCTCGATAGCGCTGTGGATTACGCCATCATTGGAACTGACCTTCGCGGCCGCGTCACCAGCTGGAACCACGGCGCCCAGCTGATTCTTGGCTATAACAAGGCCGAGGCTACCGGACAAAATCTCGCGGTCATCTATACGCCAGAGGACGTTCAGCAAGGTGCGCCGGATACAGAAATGCGCAAGGCCATGGAGCAAGGACGTGGGTCCGATGAGCGGTGGCATGTCCGCAAGGACGGCACGCGTTTCCTTGCTAGCGGAGAGATGATGCCGCTGCTCGGAGACGGGACTATCCCGGCGGGATTCATCAAGATATTCCGCGATGTGACGGTTAGCCGCGCGAACGAAAGGCGCCTTAGAGACAGTGAAGACCGGCTCCGCTTTGCATTCGAGGCAGCAGGCAACGTTGGCACCTGGGAGTGGAAGTCGGCCACCGACAAAGTCATCACTGATGAAAAGCTGGCGGAGATGCACGGATTGTCCGCTGGCGAAGCGACCCAAGGAATATCGCTCTCAAGATACTTCGAGCCGATACACGAAGACGACCGCAACAGGGTCGAGGCGTCATTCGTCGCGTCTATCCGTAGCGGTCAGGATTTTGCTGAAGAGTATCGCCTTACCACCGCGGAAGGCCAACGGTGGCTTTTCGCGCGCGGCCGCGCATATTTCGACACACAAGGGTCTGAGACGCGATTTCCCGGAGTCGCGGTTGATGTAACCGAGCGTCATCGCGCAGAGCGGGCGCTTTTCGAGAGCCAGGCGTACCTGAAACTTCTGCTCGATTCGACTATGGAAGGCTTCTATGCGCTCGACTGCGATGGCGTGACGACTATGTGTAACGCCACTTTTGTACGCATGCTGGGATTCGGCTCGGAGACTGAAGCCATCGGAAAGAAGCTTCACGTCGTCATTCACCATTCGCATCCCGACGGCGCGCATTATGACGTGGCCGACTGCCCCATCTTCACATGCGCCAGATTTGGAACTCCGGCGCATGTTGAAGATGAATATTTCTTTTCCCTCGACGGAAAACGCATCCCGGTTGAATATCGGGTCGTCCCGATTATCTCGAGTGGCGTTCATCGCGGCGCAATTTGCACGTTCACTGACATCAGCGCGCGTCGACTCGTTGAAGATGCGCTGCGCTTGCTTAACGAGACGCTAGAAGTACAAATCGCGGCGCGGACGCAGGAACGTGACCGCATCTGGTCGCAATCAGGTGACTTGCTCGCGGTCGGTAATCTGGCGACAGGTAGATGGCTGAGTGCAAACCCGGCGTGGACCAAAGTCCTCGGGTGGCACCCAGCGGAAGTCGCTGGCGCAGAGGTCACGAGGTTCGAAGCTTCCGACGAAGTGGGGAGCACCATCGCCGGCGCGCGTCTCATTGAGGCGGGCACGCTCGCAGGTCACTTCGAGAACCGCTATCGCACGAAAGACGGCGCAACTAAATGGATTTCCTGGACCTCGTCTGTTTCTGGCGCCGAATTCTATGTTGCAGGACGTGACATTACGGCCGAGCGTGAGTCACTGGAGGCCTTGCGCTCTGTCGAGGAAACGCTGAGGCAGGCTCAGAAGATGGACGCTGTCGGACAGTTGACCGGTGGTATCGCGCACGACTTTAATAACCTGCTTCAGGGAATAATGGTGCCGCTCGAGCTCATCAAGCGGCGCGTGGCGCTGAACCAGCTGGACGGCCTCGACCGTTTTATCGGTATGGCAATGACGTCCGCGCAACGTGCGGCAGCGTTGACTCATCGCCTGCTCGCCTTCTCACGACGCCAGCCACTGGCCCCCGAAAATATCGATGTCAACGAACGCATCAGGTCACTTGAAGACCTGCTGCGCCGAACTACAGGGGAGCACATCGAAGTCAAACTTGCACTTGAACCTGTTGAGTGCAGAAGCACGTGTGACGCCAACCAGTTGGAAAACGCACTGCTCAACCTTTGTATCAACGCGAAGGACGCGATGCCCGACGGCGGCATGCTGACCATCGAAACGTCTCGCGTCCAGGTCGACAGCCTTGATGCCCACAAGCGTCGCGACATGAAGCCCGGGCACTATATCGCCGTGACGGTCACGGATACTGGCGAAGGCATGCCGCCAGACGTCGTCAAACAGGCCTTTGAGCCATTCTTCACGACGAAGCCCATCGGCCAGGGCACCGGGCTCGGTCTGTCGATGGTCTACGGTTTCGCAGGGCAGTCCGGTGGCTTTGTGACAATCGTTAGCCGAGTTGGTGCCGGGACGACCGTTACCCTGTATTTGCCCGAATCCGGCGCTATCGAAACCAGCGAAATAGCCGCGGCCCGCGCTGAGCCCAATTTCGAAACCGGCACGGGGCAGCACATACTCGTCGTCGAAGACGACTCCACTGTGCGCCAATTGCTAGCGGACATGTTGACCCAGAGCGGCTACAACGTCCATCAAGCGGTTGACGGTAGTTCCGGTCTTGCTGCGCTGGATTCTATGACACGAGTCGACTTGCTGGTGACTGATGTTGGGCTGCCCGGCATGAATGGCCGCCAGATGGCAGATGCCGCTCGGGCAAAGAGACCGGCGTTGCCGGTGCTCTTCATGACGGGGTATGCCGAAGTAGCGACTGTAGCAAGCGGATTTCTGGGGGAGCGCATGCAGATGATTGCCAAACCGTTCTCCGTTGAAGCCATTGGCGCGAAAATCCGTCAGATGCTCGAAAAAGATGGAGAGAGAGGCTCTTGAACGCTTTACGCGGGTGCCGGACCGCTTTCTGACGGCTGCTTGTCGGCCGTCGAGTTCAAATCGTGTCAACTGCCTTACCGAGCTCGCCTCGCACGTTCGCACGGGCGGCACTCAGGTGTGTGTTTCATTTGTTCGCTGCCCAATTCACCGTCCCCGTAAGGGTGCAGGCGGAGGGCGACAGCGAGTTTGACCGATGCAGGGAATGGCAAGGACTCAATTGGCCGGAAGAGGCGACGGACAGTTCTAGTGGAAACGAGACGACCCTCCGGACAAGCTCCGGCGGCGGGCTTTTCGTATCGGGCAAGTGCCGCCTGGAACTCTGCTTCCTCGTCAGGCATCGCGGTTGGGGTCAGTCCGGCATCCGGCCATACACGCTCCGTTCCCTCTATTCCAGCGCTGAAGTATGCTCATAAGTGCGCGCCGCATCGCATCGTGGCGTCGCGACGAAACTGGAGCATGTCATGAAGCCCTTCCCGGCAACGGCGCGCGCCGGTAGCGCCCTTGCACTGCTTGCGCTGTCCGGTTGCTACTACGTCGGCTCCGGCTATTATCCATACGGATACTACCCCGTCGTTCCTGCTGTCGCTACCCAGCACGAAGTCCCTGCTCAAGGCTACGGCTTGTCGAACGGCTCAGACGCCCAGAACATCCCGCCCGCATCGCCGAGTGGACCCGCGTATGTCTCTCCGGCGCCCATGTACGTTGCGCCCGCCTACTACCCTGCGTACTATCCCCCCTACCCGTGGTATGGCGGGCCCGGCTGGTGGGGGCCGTCGGTGTCGTTCGGCTTTGGCTACTGGGGTGGTGGACATGGCCACTGGGGCGGTCATGGCGGGCACGGAGGCGGGCATGGCCATTGAACCGCCGAGGTTCGACAATCGTGCTGCCTAACCGCGAAAGCTGCAGCAAAGCCGGCCGAAGAAAGGTGTGCGCCGGTCCAGGAAAAGGCGAAGGCGCCGCCTGGTGAAGAAAGCTTCGGCCCCGGTCAAGACGAAGCCGGTTGCTGCCACCCATCAAGGATTCGTTCACGAAGGCTTCATTCACCGTCCACCTGGCTGAGCGTGCTGGTGTCGAAGCGAAGGCAGTCGAGGCGCTGATGACAGCGGGGGCATCACCGTCACCATCGTTCGACCTCGGATGTCACAATGTCGCAGAAGTCACACGTCCTGGTACCGCGGGATTCGCGCGTGCCGTATTTCCGCGGGTCAATCCCTGAACCCCTCCGCAGCCAGTTTGGCCGCCGTGAGTTCATTTGCTCGCTGCGCACCGAAGACGCATGCCCGTTCTTGCCGCCAAAAACGTCGCTCACTCGATTCGCCGCATCCAACAAGAAACGTCGCTGCCGGCAGTTCTGTTGACGGTGCCGTAGCCGCGAGCTTCGGTAGGTTTTCAGCATCACTTCTGCTTCCTGGGCTTTTGTGCAGAGCCGGACCCTGTCGCCGTTTCCAACACATCCGCACCTCGGGAACGCCTGTTGCGTCATCATTGCGCGGGCGAAGCTTCGGATTTCTTAGTTGTTGAGACCGCGCTTGAACAGCCTTCAACCTGGGAGACGCAACCATGCAAATTTTTGCCACTCAAACCGGC
>Ga0310811_10001782_pt1 | contig 26796 bp, 24 predicted proteins | sample YCmetagenome_FD_207642 | JGI IMG/M metagenome (GOLD analysis project Ga0310811, IMG submission 207642) | Soil microbial communities from experimental microcosm in Duke University, North Carolina, United States - YC | ecosystem: Engineered > Artificial ecosystem > Soil microcosm > Unclassified ... | reverse complement strand
ATCGCCAAAGTCGCTGCGAAGCTCGCAATCGGTTACACGCTCGACGAATTGAAGAACGACATCACGGGCGGCGCGACGCCGGCTTCGTTCGAGCCCACGATCGACTACGTCGTGACCAAGATTCCGCGCTTCACGTTCGAGAAATTCCCGGGCGCGAACGATCGGCTGACGACGCAGATGAAGTCCGTCGGCGAAGCGATGGCGATCGGCCGCACCTTCCAGGAGTCGCTGCAGAAAGCACTGCGCAGCCTCGAAGTCGGCACCGACGGTCTCGATCCGATCCTCAAGCTGCCGCTCGCCGAGAGCGATACGCATCGCCTGCGCGAAGAGCTGCGCATGCCGGGCCCGAACCGCATCCGCTATGTCGGTGACGCGTTCCGCGCCGGACTGCCGTTCGATGAGGTGCAGTCGCTGTCGCGCATCGATCCGTGGTTCCTCGCGCAGATCGAAGACATCGTGCGCGAAGAGCAGATGGTGCAATCGCAGGGTCTGGAAGCATTCGATCGCAACCGCGTGCGTGCGCTCAAGCGCAAAGGATTCTCGGACCGACGTCTCGCGACGCTGCTCGGCATGGACGAGAACAGCGTGCGCCGTCGTCGCATCACGATGGGCATCCGTCCGGTCTACAAGCGTGTCGACACGTGCGCTGCCGAGTTCGCCACCTCGACTGCCTACATGTACTCGACGTACGAGGAAGAGTGCGAGGCGGCGCCGACGGATCGCAAGAAGATCATGATCCTCGGCGGCGGCCCGAACCGCATCGGTCAGGGCATCGAGTTCGATTACTGCTGCGTACACGCCGCACTGGCGCTGCGCGAAGCAGGCTTCGAAACGATCATGGTCAACTGCAATCCCGAGACGGTCTCCACCGACTACGACACCTCCGATCGGCTGTATTTCGAGCCGCTCACGTTCGAAGACGTCATGGAGATCATCGACAAGGAGAAGCCGATCGGCGTGATCGTGCAGTACGGCGGCCAGACGCCGCTCAAGCTGTGCCGCGCGCTCGAGGCTGCCGGCGCGCCGATCATTGGCACGACCCCGGATTCGATCGACATCGCCGAGGACCGTGAGCGCTTCCAGCAGCTCGTGCAGGCGCTGGGGCTCAAGCAGCCGCCGAATTGCACGGCGCGCACCGAAGAGCAGGCGATCGCAATGTCGCGCACCGTCGGCTTCCCGCTGATCGTGCGCCCGTCGTACGTACTCGGCGGCCGCGCGATGGAAGTCGTGTTCAACGAAGACGACCTGCGCACCTACATGACCGACGCGGTGAAGGTGTCGAACGACAGCCCGGTCCTGCTCGATCGCTTCCTCGATCTCGCGATCGAAGTCGACGTCGATGCGATCTGCGACGGCGAGGACGTTTACATCGGCGGCATCATGGAGCACGTCGAGCAGGCGGGCGTGCACTCCGGCGATTCGGGCTGTTCGCTGCCGCCGAACAGCTTGAGCGCCGAGACTCAGAATGATCTGAAGGAGCAGACACGCAAGCTGGCGCGCGCGCTCAAGGTCGTCGGGCTGATGAACATTCAGTTCGCGATCCAGAACGGCATCGTCTACATCCTCGAAGTGAATCCGCGCGCGTCGCGCACCGTGCCGTTCGTCTCCAAGGCGACCGGCGTGCCGCTGGCCAAGATGGCGGCGCGAGTCATGAGCGGCGCCAAGCTCAAGGACCTCGGCATGACAGTCGAGCGCGTGCCGAAGTTCTTCGCCGTGAAGGAGTCGGTGTTCCCGTTCGCGAAATTCCCGGAAGCCGATCCGATTCTTGGCCCGGAGATGAAGTCGACAGGTGAGGTGATGGGAACCGGAGCATCGTTCGGTGAGGCATACGCGAAGGCGCAGCTCGCGTCCGGTGTCGTGTTGCCGACGCGCGGTGTGTGCTTGATCAGCGTCCGCGAGCGCGACAAACCTGCGGCGGTAACGCTTGCGCGACGTCTCGTCGCGCAGGGCTTCGAAATCGTTGCGACGTCAGGAACCGCCAAGGCGATCAGCGACGCCGGCATTCCCTGCCGCTCCGCCAACAAGGTGCGCGAAGGGCGCCCGCACATCGTCGACATGATCAAGAACGACGAGATCTCGCTCATCGTGAACACGACCGAAGGCAAGCAGGCGATCTTCGAATCGCGCTCGATCCGGCGCGAGGCCGTGCACAAGCGAGTCACTTATTACACGACCGTCGCCGCGGGTCTCGCGACCTGCGACGCGATCGCCCACATGAACGAAGTGGACGTCAACCGGCTGCAGGACCTGCACCAGGCCGTATCCAGCGATACGCAATCCCTGCCGGCGCTTGCGCTTTCCGAAGGTAGCGCGTCATGAAACGGATGCCTATGACGCTGAAGGGTGCCGAGCGCCTGCGCGTCGAGCTGAAACGGCTCAAGACCGAAGACCGGCCGCGCATCATCCAGGCTATCGCCGAGGCGCGCAGCCATGGCGATCTCAGCGAGAACGCCGAGTATCACGCCGCGCGCGAGCAGCAGAGCTTCTGCGAGGGGCGCATCAAGGACATCGAAGCGCACTTGTCGAACGCGGAGATCATCGACGTCACGCGCCTGCCGGCGACCGGCAAGGTCGTGTTCGGTGCGACCATCAACCTGGAAGATCAGGATGACGGCAATGCGGTCGTCTACCAGATCGTCGGCGACCCGGAGGCCGACATCAAAAGCGGCCTGATCTCGGTGTCGTCGCCGATCGCGCGCGCGCTGGTCGGCAAGTCGCAGGGCGACGTCGTCGACGTGGTCGCACCGAGCGGCACGCGCACGTACGAGATCGTCGCCGTCAAATACGTGTGAGCAGACTTGCGGCAGTCGTCCTGACTCTGTGGGCTGGCAGCCTGTGGACGATCTGCGCTATCGCCGCGCCGGCGGCATTCGCCGTTCTCGAGCGGCATGCAGCGGGGCAACTCGCAGGGACGCTGTTTCAGATCGCAACGTGGCTCGGTGCAGTCTGCGCGCTGTTACTTTTTGCCGCTGCATTCGTGCACAAGCCGCTCGCGACGCGGCTCACTCCCGCCTGGCTGGTCGCTGCAACAGCTGCGGCTCCGCTTCTCAGTGAGCTCGTTCTCTCGCCGATGATGGCTGCGGCGCGCGCGGCCAATGACATGAGTCGCTTCGGAATGCTGCACGGCCTGGCGGCGGTGCTGTTCGTCGCAGCCGCGCTCGGTGCGCTGCTGCTGGTGCTGCGCTTCAATCGGCCGGCAGGATGATGCGCGGCTTGTCCTTGCGCGCACGGTAGAAGACGCCGACGTTGCCGATGCGCTGGACCAGAGCGCTCTTCGTCTGCTTGACCAGTTCGGCGAAGATCTCGTCGCGCTGGTCGCGATCGCCGACGCGAGCGCGTACCTTCACCAGCTCATGAGCGCCGAGTGCGGTTTCGAGCTCAGCGGTGATCGCCGGCGACAGGCCGCCCTGGCCGATCATCACGACGGGCTCGCGGGCGTGAGCCAGGCCGCGCAGGTGCTTCTTCTGTTTCTCGGTCAGATTCGATTGCATGCCTAAACGTACCAAATCGAGCCAGCGCTGGCTGCAGGAACACGAGAGCGACGTCTTCGTGAAGCGCGCCCGCGAGGCCGGCTACCGCTCGCGCGCGCTGTTCAAACTGGAGGACATCCAGCGCAGCGACCGCATCCTGCGTCCGGGCACGACCGTCGTCGATCTCGGTGCAGCACCCGGTGGCTGGAGCCAGTATGCCGGCAAAGTGCTGCAGGGCCGGGGGCGCATCGTGGCGCTCGACATCCTGCCGATGGATGCCATCAACGGCGTGGAGTTCATTCAGGGCGACTTCACCGAGGACGCCGTGCTTGAGCAACTGATGACCCTGCTCGGCTCGGACCGCCCGCAGGTGGTCATGTCCGACATGGCGCCGAACACGACCGGGATTGCGACTGTCGACCAGGACCGCTCGATGCACCTGGCCGAGCTGGCGCTCGACTTCGCAGGCAAGACGCTGGCCCCCGGGGGCGATTTCCTCGTCAAGGTGTTCCAGGGCCGGGACTTTCAGCCCTACGTCCAGCAGCTGCGCGGGCTGTTCGCGACCGTCAAGGTACGTAAACCGCCGGCCTCGCGGCAGCGCAGCCCGGAACTTTATCTCCTGGCGCGTACCTTTAATTCTGGATGAAGGTTCCCCACTTCCTGTCCATGACCTCCGACCCCGGACCCACTTCGCCAATGCAGGGACCCGGTTATGGCAATGCCGGACCGGGTTGTAGTAGTGTCGGGTCGACATTCCGTCTTGAGACCCTTTCTAAGCCCACCTCCCGCCGCTGTTTTCGCCCCTTCCGAGGTAGCGCCCTTTGAACGACCTAGCCAAGAACATCGTCCTCTGGATAGTGATTGCCGTGGTCGTGGCCACGGTCGTCAGCAATTTCAGCGCGCGATCCGGCGCGGTGCAGGACATTCCGTATTCGACGTTCCTCGAGCAGGTGAAAGAAGGGGGCATCGCCGAGGTCAAGGTCAACAAGCACACCGACGTCATCAAGGGCACGCGTACCAACGGCGAGCCGTTCATCGTCTACAGCCCCGAGACGGACAACGATGCGCTGATCGGCCTGCTGGAGAAGTCGGGCGTGAAGTTCGACGGCACGGCGCCGGAGCGGCAGTCGTTCCTGATGCAGCTGTTCATTTCCTCCTTCCCGATCCTGCTGCTGATCGCCGTGTGGGTGTACTTCATGCGCCAGATGCAGGGCGGCGCGGGTGGCCGCGGCGCCATGTCGTTCGGCAAGAGCCGCGCGCGACTGCTGGGCGAGGATCAGGTGCAGGTCACTTTCGCCGACGTCGCTGGCGTCGATGAGGCGAAGGAAGAGGTCGTCGAGATCGTCGAGTTCCTCAAGGACCCGGGCAAGTTCCAGCGCCTCGGCGGCAAGATCCCGCGCGGCGTGCTGATGGTCGGCTCGCCGGGCACGGGCAAGACGCTGCTGGCGCGCGCCATCGCCGGCGAGGCGAAGGTGCCGTTCTTCACGATTTCCGGCTCCGACTTCGTCGAGATGTTCGTCGGCGTCGGCGCCTCGCGCGTGCGCGACATGTTCGATCAGGCGAAGAAGCACGCGCCGTGCATCATCTTCATCGACGAAATCGATGCGGTCGGTCGTCATCGCGGCGCCGGTCTCGGCGGCGGTCACGACGAGCGCGAGCAGACGCTGAATCAGTTGCTGGTCGAGATGGACGGCTTCGAGGGCACCGAGGGCGTGATCGTGATCGCCGCGACCAACCGCCCGGATGTGCTCGATCCTGCTCTGCTACGCCCAGGCCGCTTCGACCGTCAGGTCGTCGTGCCGCTGCCGGACGTGCGCGGCCGCGAGCAGATCCTGAAAGTGCACATGCGCAAGCTGCCGCTTGCCGAGGACGTGAAGCCGAACATCATCGCGCGCGGCACGCCGGGCTTCTCCGGCGCCGACCTCGCGAATCTGGTGAACGAAGCTGCGTTGTTCGCTGCTCGCGCCAATCGTCGCACCGTGACGATGGACGAGTTCGAGCGCGCCAAGGACAAGATCATGATGGGCGCTGAGCGGCGCTCGATGGTGATGGACGAGCAGGAGAAGAAGCTCACCGCTTATCACGAAGCGGGTCACGCCATCGTCGGCCTGTCGGTGCCCGAGCACGATCCGGTCTACAAGGTGACAATCATTCCGCGCGGCCGTGCGCTCGGCGTGACGATGTTCCTGCCCGAGACCGACCGCTACAGCATCAGCAAGCGGCGCCTGGAGAGCAAGATCGCGACGCTGTTCGGCGGCCGTCTGGCCGAGGAAATCATCTTCGGCGTCGAGTCGGTGACGACCGGCGCGTCGAACGACATCGAGCGCGCCACCGAGATCGCTCGCAACATGGTCACGAAGTGGGGCCTGTCGGACAAGCTCGGCCCGCTGACGTACAGCGAGGACCAGGGCGAGGTGTTCCTGGGTCGCTCGGTCACGCAGCACAAGCAGGTGTCGGACGTCACCGCGCACGTCATCGACGAAGAAGTGCGCCGGCTGATCGACTCGAATTACCAGCGCGCCAAGAACGTGCTCGAGACCAATCTCGACAAGCTGCACAAGATGGCCGAGGCGTTGATCAAGTTCGAGACGATCGACGAGTCGCAGCTGAAGGACATCATGGAAGGCCGCGATCCGAAGCCGCCGGCGGACTGGGACGATTCGCCCACGGGCACGACGGGCGGCGGCAAGGCGCGCGATCGCGACAAGCCGGAAGCTCCGATCGGCAAGCCCGCGAGCCAGCACTGACGCTCGACCTCTCTACTCCTCTCGTCATGGGCGTGATCAATGTCACGCCCGATTCGTTTTCTGATGGCGGCCGCCACGCGGACAGCGTAGCGGCCGTTACGCATGCGTTGCGCATGATCGACGAGGGCGCGGGACTGATCGATGTCGGGGGCGAGTCGACGCGGCCCGGTGCGCCGTCCGTCAGCGTCGAAACAGAAATCGAGCGCGTCGTACCGGTCATCGAGGCGCTCGCAGCCCGCACGAAAATCCCGATCTCAATCGACACCAGCAAGCCTGCCGTGATGACTGCGGCGGTACACGCCGGCGCCAGCATGATCAACGACGTTCGCGCGCTGCGTGAGCCGGGCGCGATGCAGGCCGCTGCCCGGACTGACGCGGCAATCTGCCTGATGCACATGCAAGGTGAGCCGCGAACGATGCAGTCCGATCCCCGTTACAGCGATGTCGTCGCCGAAGTGCGTGACTTCCTGCGCGAGCGGACGGAAGCCTGTCTCGCGAGCGGCATCGCGAAGAATCGCCTGGTTGTCGACCCGGGTATCGGTTTCGGCAAACGTCTTGAGCATAATCTCGCCTTGCTCGCGGGCTTGCCGGCGGTGACGGCGCTTGGCTGGCCCGTGCTGATTGGCGTATCGCGCAAGTCGATGTTAGGTACGCTGCTCGGCCGAGCCGTCGACGAGCGCGTTGCCGGCGGCGTCGCGATGGCGACAGCCGCAGTGCTGGCCGGAGCGAGTATCGTACGCACGCACGATGTCGCGGCGACCGTCGATGCGGTAAAGGTTGCAGTCGCATTGCGCGCAGCGGGTTATTCCAGGGGAGTCTGATCGTGGCACGAAAATACTTTGGAACGGATGGCGTGCGTGGGCGTGTCGGCGAGCATCCTCTGACTGTCGACTTCGCGCTGCGGCTCGCGAGCGCTGCAGGGCGCGTGCTCGCTCCCGAGGGCGGCACCGTGCTCGTGGGCAAGGACACGCGGCTGTCCGGCTACATGTTCGAGGCCGCGCTCGAAGCCGGCTTCGTCGCCGCCGGTGTCAACGTCATGCTGATCGGCCCGCTGCCTACGCCCGGCATCGCCTACATGACGAAGCGCTTCGAGTGCGACTTCGGTGTCGTCATCAGCGCATCCCACAATCTGTACGACGACAACGGCATCAAGTTCTTCGATGCCGACGGCGCCAAGCTCTCGGACGAAATCGAGATGCGCATCGAGCAGCACCTCGACGAGCCGCCGGTGACCAGCGCCTCCAGCAAGCTCGGCCGTGCGATGCGCGTCGACAAGTCGCGCACGCGCTACCAGGAATTCTGCATCTCCACCGTGCCCGGTCTCGACCTGACGGGCATGAAGGTCGTGATCGATTGCGCGAACGGCGCGGGCTACAAAGTCGGTCCGCGCATTCTCGCGGACCTCAACGCGGAGATCGTGCCGATCGGCTGCTCGCCGAATGGCCGCAACATCAATCTGAGCTGCGGCTCCACCTCGCCGGAGTTGTTGCAGCTGACGGTGCCGGGCGTGCAGGCGCAGGCTGGCATCGCGCTCGACGGCGACGGCGATCGACTGGTGATGGTGGATCACCTCGGTCGGCTGGTCGATGGCGACCAGCTGCTCTACATCATTGCGCGCGCACGTAAGGAGCGGCAGCAGCTGGTCGGGCCAGTGGTCGGCACCGTGATGAGCAATCTGGGCCTGGAACATGCGCTCGCGAAGGAGGGCATCCAGTTTCACCGCGCCAAGGTCGGCGATCGTTACGTGCTGGAGATGCTGAAAGAGCTCGGCGGCACGCTCGGCGGCGAGACTTCCGGTCACCTGCTGTGCCTGGATCGCACGACCACCGGCGATGCGCTGATCAGCGCACTGCAGGTGCTGGCGATCATGAAGGAGACGGGGCGCAGCCTCGCCGAGCTGGCCGCGCCGATGCCGAAGTACCCGCAGGTGCTGGAGAACGTGAAGGTTGCGACCCGCATCGACCCCAGCAAATCGCCGCAGATCCAGGAAGCCGTGGCCCGGGCCGAAGGCCGGCTCGGTACCAGCGGCCGCATTGTCCTGCGACCCTCGGGCACCGAACCGGTGATCCGCGTCATGGTCGAAGGTACCGACGACAAGCTGGTGCGCGAGATTGCGAAAGAGCTGGCGGCCTCGGTGGCTTCAGCGGCCAAAGCCGCGTAGGTGGCTGGTCCCGCTTGCGGCAAGGGCGTGCCCTTGCCTCACCGGGACAACGAAGCTCGTAACCTGCGCTTCGTTGCATTCATAGCGCACCGCCGCTAAGCTCCGCGCCCTCCGCGGGACCCCCGCGACTCACGATTTCGGATACGAGGTACTGCGATGCGGCGCCCGCTGATCGCCGGGAACTGGAAGATGCACGGATCGCGTGCCGAAAACGCCGAGCTGATCGAGGCAATGCTGCTCGGTCTGCCGGACCAGACGCCGTTCGATATCGCTGTCTGTCCGCCCTTCGTCTACCTGTGGGAAGTCGGCCGGCTGCTGAAGGCTTCGAGCATCGCGTTGGGCGCGCAGTCGGTCTGCGCCGAGCAGGTCGGTGCCTTCACCGGCGAAGCGTCGGCAGCCATGCTCAAGGACGTCGGCTGCAAGTACGTCATCGTCGGCCATTCCGAGCGTCGCGCCATATATAAGGAAGACGACGCGCTGGTGGCGCGCAAGTTTCTCGCGGCGCAATCGCAGGGATTGATCCCGATCCTGTGCGTCGGCGAAACGCTCGAGGAGCGCGAGCGCGGCCAGACGATGCAGGTGGTTTCGCGGCAGCTCACGGCCGTGCTCGATCTTGCAGGTGTGGCAGCACTGCGCGCCGCCGTCATCGCGTACGAGCCCGTGTGGGCGATCGGGACCGGCAAGAACGCCACGCCGCAACAGGCGCAGGAAGTTCACGCGCACATCCGGACCGCGGTTGCGGCCCGGGATGCTAAGATTGCCGCCGACGTTCGCATCCTGTACGGCGGCAGCGTCAAGGCCGCGAACGCCCGCGAGCTGTTCGCGATGCCCGATGTCGACGGCGGCCTGGTCGGCGGCGCGTCGTTGAAGGCCGATGAATTTCTGAAGATCTGCGCAGCGGCGCAGACACACTAGTGCGCACATGAACTGGTTACACACTGCAACTATCGTCTTTCACGTACTGATCGCTGCGGGAATCGTCGGTCTCGTACTGTTGCAGCGGGGCAAGGGTGCTGATGCGGGTGCCGGCTTCGGCGCAGGTGCATCGGGCACGGTGTTCGGTGCGCGCGGCTCGGCTTCGTTCCTGTCGCGCATGACGGCAACGCTGGCGGCATTGTTCTTCGCGTCGAGCCTGACGCTCGCCTATCTGGGCGGCCGCCGGCCGGAAGCGCCGAAGAGCGTGATCGATCGCGTCACGGTGCCGCAGACGCAAACGCAAGAACCGCCGCTGCCTGTGACGACTACGCAGCAGGCGCCGCCAGAAAATGGGCCAGAGAATGGGCCAAAGAATGGGACTGCTCAGCCCGTCGAGGCGCCTGCCGCGCCGACGAACAATGCGGGCAACGATGCACAGACGGGGCAACCGCCGCAGCAGTGACGGCGTCGGCAAGGCTCTGCGATTTTGTATGCGGCTGTGGTGGAATTGGTAGACACGCCAGCTTGAGGGGCTGGTGGAGCAATCCGTGTCGGTTCGAGTCCGACCAGCCGCACCAAAATCGCAGGGCCCGCGCAGGTCGCTACACCTGCTACAATCCGCGCCCGCCGCCGGCCGCGCATCGTGCCAGCCGGCACTGAAGCTTCCAGACCAATGCTGCAGAACTACGTTCCCATCCTGATTTTCCTGGGCGTGGCCCTCGTGCTCGGCTCGGTGCTGATCGGAGCGGGCTGGTTTCTCGGTCCGCGTCGCCCGGACAAGGAGAAGCTCTCCGCCTACGAGTGCGGCTTCGAAGCGTTCTCCGATTCGCGCATGAAATTCGACGTGCGCTACTACCTGGTCGCGATCCTGTTCATCGTCTTCGATCTGGAGATCGCCTTCCTGTTTCCGTGGGCCGTGGCGCTCGGCACGATCGGCAAGGTCGGGCTCGCCGCCATGGGCATCTTCCTCGCGATCCTGGTGGTCGGCTTCATCTACGAGTGGAAGAAGGGAGCGCTGGAATGGGACTGACGGCTCCCACCGCCGAGACGCCCGACCAGGCTGTCACGCAGCGCGGTTTCATGACGACGACGCTCGATGCCGTCGTCAACTGGGCGCGCACCGGCTCGATGTGGCCCATGACCTTCGGCCTCGCATGCTGCGCGGTCGAGATGATGCACGCAGGCGCCGCACGCTACGACCTCGACCGCTTCGGCGTCGTGTTCCGTCCGAGCCCGCGTCAGTCGGACGTGATGATCGTCGCCGGCACGCTCGTGAACAAAATGGCGCCGGCGCTGCGCAAGGTTTACGACCAGATGCCCGAGCCGCGCTGGGTCATCTCGATGGGCTCGTGCGCCAACGGCGGCGGTTACTATCACTACTCCTACGCCGTCGTGCGCGGCTGCGATCGCATCGTGCCGGTCGACGTCTACGTGCCCGGCTGTCCGCCGACGGCTGAAGCGTTGCTGTACGGGATCCTGCAATTGCAGAACAAGATCCGTCGCACGAGCACGATCGCCCGCTGAGACTGCGCACATGACTTCACGCACCGAGACATTGGCCTCGAGAGTGGCGGCGCGCTTCGCGGAGCAAATGCGCGCGCTCCCCGCAGTACCCGGCGACGTCGCCTTCGAAGTTGCCGCTGCAGATCTGCGCAGCGTCTGTCGTGTGCTGCGCGACGATCCGCAGTTCGGCTTCGAGCAGCTCATCGACGTTTCCGGCGTCGACTATCTCGACTACGGCCGCGACGAGTGGAGCACTCTGGGATCCACCGCTACCGGCTTCAGCCGCGGCGTGAACCGCATTCGCGAGAATGTCAGCGAGGCGCGTCCAGGCCGCTTCGCCGTTTCGTATCAATTGCTGTCGATCGCGAACAACTGGCGGCTGCGGCTGCGCAGCTTCACCAGCGAAGGCGAGCCGCCGGTCATCGACTCGGTCGTCGACATCTGGGCGTCTGCCAACTGGTACGAGCGCGAGACGTTCGACATGTACGGCATCCTGTTCAAGGATCACCCCGATCTGCGGCGTCTGCTGACGGACTACGGTTTCATCGGGCATCCGTTCCGCAAGGATTTCCCGCTGATCGGCAACGTCGAAGTGAAGTACGACCCGGCGAAAGGTCGCGTCGTCTATCAGCCGGTGAGCATCGAGCCGCGCACCCTGGTGCCGCGCGTGATCCGCGAGGACAACCGCTACGACGGCGCGCTGAAAGACGCGCCGCCCGGAGTCTGACGTGGCAGAGATCCGTAACTTCTCGCTGAACTTCGGCCCGCAGCATCCTGCTGCCCACGGCGTGCTGCGCCTGGTGCTGGAGCTGGAAGGCGAGGTCATCCAGAAGGCCGACCCGCACGTCGGGCTGCTGCATCGGGGCACCGAGAAGCTGGCCGAGTCGAAGCCGTTCAATCAATCGATCGGCTACATGGACCGCCTCGACTACGTGTCGATGATGTGCAACGAGCACGCGTACGTGCTCGCGATCGAGAAACTGCTCGGCATCAAGGCGCCGCTGCGCGCGCAGTACATCCGCACGATGTTCGACGAAGTCACGCGCATCCTGAATCACTTGATGTGGCTCGGCGCGCATGGCCTCGACATCGGTGCGATGACGGTGTTCCTGTACTGCTTCCGCGAGCGCGAAGACCTGATGGATTGCTACGAAGCCGTCTCGGGCACGCGCATGCACGCGACCTACTATCGGCCGGGCGGCGTCTATCGCGATCTGCCGGATTCGATGCCGAAGTATCAGCCCTCGAAGTGGCGCACGCAGAAGGATGTCGACCAGCTCAACGAGCGTCGCCGCGGCGGCCTGCTCGATTTCCTCTGGGACTTCACCGAGCGCTTCCCGGCAGCGGTCGACGAATACGAGACGCTGCTCACCGATAACCGCATCTGGAAGCAGCGCACAGTGAACATCGGCGTCGTGACGCCCGAGCGTGCGTTGAACCTCGGCTTCACCGGCCCCATGCTGCGCGGCTCGGGCATCGCCTGGGATCTGCGCAAGAAGCAGCCGTACGAAGTCTACGAAAAGATGGATTTCGACATTCCGGTCGGCGTGAACGGCGACTGTTACGACCGTTACCTGGTGCGTGTCGAAGAGATGCGGCAGTCCAATCGCATCGTCCGTCAGTGCATCGAGTGGCTGAAGGCGAATCCCGGCCCGGTGATGACTTCCGATCACAAGGTCGCCGCGCCGAGCCGCGAGCAGATGAAGGGCGACATGGAATCGCTCATTCATCACTTCAAGCTGTTCACCGAAGGCTACTGCGTGCCCGCCGGCGAGACGTATGCCGCGGTCGAAGCGCCGAAGGGCGAGTTCGGCATCTATCTGGTGTCGGATGGCGCGAACAAGCCGTATCGCCTCAAGTGCCGCGCACCGGGCTTCCCGCATCTCGCGTCGCTGGAGGAAATGGTGAAGGGCCATCTGCTCGCCGACGTCGTGGCCGTGATCGGCACGCAGGACATCGTCTTCGGGGAAATCGACCGGTGAGCGAGAGCAAGAATTCAGCTCTGTCGGAACACGTGCGCCACGAGATCGATCAGTGGATCGCGAAGTTTCCGCCGGACCGCAAGCGTTCCGCGGTGCTCGCCGCGCTGCGTGCCGTGCAGCACGACGCCGGCTATCTGACGCGCGACACCATGGATGCAGTTGCCGACTATCTCGGCCTGCCGCCGGTGCAGGTCTATGAAGTCGCGACGTTCTACTCGATGTTCGAGACCAAGCCGGTCGGCCGTCACTGGATCTCGGTGTGCACCAACATCTCGTGCATGCTGTGCGGCGGCGACGAGCTGCAGTCTCATATCGAGAAGCGGCTCGGCATCAAGGTCGGCGAGAGCACGGCTGACGGCCGGTTCTATCTGAAGCGCGAAGAAGAGTGCCTCGCGGCCTGCAACAATGCGCCGATGATGATGGTCGACCACGTCTACTACGAGAATCTCACGCCCGAGAAGGTCGACGAGATTCTCGACAGGCATAAGTAAGACGCCACAAGTAAGCACTGTCATGAAGGATTACCCGCGCAATCTCGTCTGCTTCGAGCCGCTCGCCCTGGAGCGCCCGTGGGAGCTCGAGACCTATCGCAAGATCGGCGGCTACGAAGCCTGGGAGCGCATCCTGCGCGAGAAGCCCGCGCCGGAAAAAATCATCGAAGAGGTGAAGGCCTCGGGTCTGCGCGGCCGCGGCGGCGCCGGCTTTCCGACCGGCATGAAGTGGAGCTTCATGCTGCCGAGCAAGGCTCCGCAGAAATACGTCGTCTGCAATTCCGACGAGAGCGAGCCGGGCACGTGCCACGACCGCGACATCCTGCGCTACAACCCGCATGCGCTCATCGAGGGCATGGCGATCGGCGGCTACGCGATGGGCGCGACCGTCGGCTACAACTACATCCGCGGCGAGTTCCTCGAAGAGCCCGTGCCGCGCTTCGAAGAAGCGTTGAAGGAAGCGTACAGCGCCGGTCTGCTGGGCAAGAACCTGCTCGGCTCGGGCGTCGATTTTGATCTGTACACCTATATCGGCGCCGGTGCGTACATCTGCGGCGAGGAAACCGCGCTGCTCGAATCGCTGGAAGGCAAGCAAGGCCGGCCGCGCTTCAAGCCGCCGTTCCCCGCGAACTTCGGTCTGTACGGCAAGCCGACGACCATCAACAACACGCAGAGCTATGCCTCGGTGCCGACCATCCTGCGCAAGGGCGCGAAGTGGTTCGTCGACCTCGGCGTGCCGAACTCCGCGGGCACGATGATCTTCTCGATCTCGGGCCACGTGAACAAGCCGCAGAACATCGAGCTGCCGCTCGGCATCCCGTTCAAGGATCTGCTGGAGATCTGCGGCGGCGTGCGTAACGGCCGCAAGCTCAAGGCTGTCATTCCCGGCGGCGTCTCGGTGCCGGTCGTGCCCGGCGACATCATGATGACGGCGAACCTCGACTACGACTCCGTCAAGAAGGCGGGCTCGGCGCTCGGCACCGGCTCGCTGATCGTGATGGACGACACCACCTGCATGGTGAAGACGCTCGAGCGCATCACGCGCTTCTACTACGCTGAATCGTGCGGCCAGTGCACGCCGTGCCGCGAAGGCACCGGCTGGATGAACCGCGTGGTCAAGCGCATTCTCGCCGGCGAAGGCAAGAAGGCCGACCTCGACATGCTGGTCGACGTCGCCAACAAGATCGAAGGCCACACCATCTGCGCGTTCGGCGACGCGTCGGCGTGGCCGGTGCAGAGCTTCATGAAGCATTACCGGCACGAGTTCGAATACATGATCGAGCATGGCCGCAGCATCGTTGGTCAGGAACGGCGGGCTGCGTGATGGCTGACGGCACCAATAATTCCGAGGTCAACATCGAGGTCAACGGCGTGCCGATGAAGGCGCGCAAGGGCCAGATGATCATCCAGGCGACGGATGCCGGCGACGTGTACGTGCCGCGCTTCTGCTACCACGAGAAGCTCACGGTCGCAGCCAACTGCCGCATGTGCCTGGTCGAAGTCGAAAAGGCGCCGAAGCCGATGCCGGCCTGCGCGACGCCGGTCGCCGAAGGCATGAAGGTCTTCACGAAGTCGCCGAAGGCAATCGCTGCGCAGCGCGCGACGATGGAGTTCCTGCTGATCAACCATCCGCTCGATTGCCCGATCTGCGATCAGGGCGGGGAGTGCGAGTTGCAGGATCTCGCGATGGGCTTCGGCCGCGACATTTCGCGCTACAACGAGCGCAAGCGCGTCGTGAAGGACAAGAACCTCGGTCCGCTCGTGTCGACTGACATGACCCGCTGCATCCACTGCACGCGCTGTGTGCGCTTCACGCAGGAGATCCAGGGCTTCCAGGAGCTCGGCACCATCGGCCGCGCCGAGATGACGGAGATCGGCACGTTCATCGAGCGCAGCGTCGATCACGAGCTGTCGGCGAACATCATCGACCTGTGCCCGGTCGGCGCGCTGAACAACAAGCCGTATCGCTATCGTGCCCGTGCGTGGGAAATGACACAGCATCCGCTGGTATCGCCGCACGATTGCGTCGGCACGAATCTGTTTGCGCACGTGCTGCGCGGACGTGTGATGCGCATCGTGCCGCGGCCGAACGAGGCTGTGAACGAGACCTGGATCGCCGATCGCGATCGCTTCAGCTACCAGGGCATCTACAGCGAAGATCGCGCGCTCAAGCCGATGATCCGCGACAACGGCGTGTGGCAGGAGACCGATTGGGAAACCGCGCTCAACGCGGTCGCCGAGCGGCTCGGCAAAATCGTGAAGCAGCATGGCGGCGCGCAGCTCGGTGCCCTCGCTGCGCCGACTTCGACGCTCGAAGAATTCCATCTGCTGGCGCGCCTGGTGCGCGGTCTCGGCAGCGCCAATATCGATCATCGCCTGCGTCGCACCGACTTCCGCGATGACGCGAACGATCCGCTCTATCCGGCACTCGGCTGCTCGATCCCGGAGCTGGAGCAGGTGACGAGTGCGCTCGTGATCGGCTCGAACCTGCGCAAGGAAGTGCCGCTGCTCGCGCATCGGCTACGCAAGGCGGCGTTGAAGGGCGCGAAGGTTTCGTTCGTCAACCCGCAGCGCTACGAGTACTTGTTCCCGATCGCGAACTATCTCGCGGCGAATGGCCTGGATCTGTTCGGGCACCTCGTCGCGATCGCTGCAGCCGCCAGCGCGGCCAGCGGCAAGAGCGCACCGGAATCGATTGCAGCGCTCGTCGCGAGCGCGCATCCGACCGATGCGCATCGTGCGATTGCGCAGCAGCTCGGAGACGGTTCGCGGCGCATGATCCTGCTTGGCGCCTTGGCGCAGCGTGATCCGGCGTTCGCCGATCTGCGGTTGGTTGCCGGTGCACTTGCCGAACTCACGGGCGCGACGCTGGGTTACTTGCCGGACGGCGGCAATTCCGTCGCGGCGTGCCTGACTGGCGTGCTGCCGCATCGCGCGCTCGGCGGCCGCGCTGCGCAGCCGACTGGTTTGAACGTGGCGGACATGTTCGCCGCACGGCTGAAGAGCTACATCCTGCTCGGCGGCATCGAGCCCGCGCTCGACATCGCATCGCCGGCTGCGCTCGAAGCCTTGAAGGCGGCGGAGTTCGTCGTCGCGCTGTCGCCGTACGGCACGGCCAAGGAGTTCGCGCACGTGATCCTGCCGGTCGGCACGTTCGCTGAGACTTCCGGTACATACGTGAACCTCGAAGGCCTGTGGCAGAGCGTGCCCGGTGCGGCATCGCCCGTAGGTGAATCGCGGCCGGCGTGGAAGGTGCTGCGCGTACTCGGCAATCTGCTGAACGTGCCTGGCGTCGATTACACGAGCTCGGATCAGATCACCGAAGAAGTGCGCAAGCAGCTCGACGCGGCCCCGGCCTTTGCGATCAAGCCGTCCGCGCGCACGCTGCAGTCGAAGCTCGCGCTTGCTCCGGCGGCGGGCGAGGGAAGTGCCTCGCGTGACGTGCCGATCTACTCGGTCGACTCGATGGTTCGTCGTTCGAGCGCACTGCAAGCGACGGACGAAGCGCGAGGTCGCAGCGCATGAGCGGCGTACCTCAATTCGTGTCGCAGTGGCTGTCGTTCCTGCCGTCGTGGATGCAGGCGGTGTTCTACTACGGCGTGGTCGCGCTGGTGCTGTTCATCAGCGTCATCCTGTGCATGGCGTTTCTCACACTGCTGGAGCGACGCGTGATCGGCTCGATCCAGGCGCGCATCGGCCCGAACCGCGTCGGCCCGATGGGCATCGGCCAGCCGTTCGCCGACGTGCTGAAGCTGCTGATGAAGGAAATCGTCATTCCTTCCAGCTCGAACAAGTTCCTGTTCATGCTCGCGCCGCTCCTGGCATTGATCCCTGCGCTGTGCACCTGGGCGGTCGTACCGTTGTGGCCTGGTTTCACGGTTGCCAACGTCAACGCCGGATTGCTCTACATCCTCGCGCTCACCTCGACGGGCGTGTACGGAATCATCCTCGCCGGCTGGGCAGCGAACTCGAAGTACGCGCTGCTCGGCGCGATGCGCGGCGCGGCGCAGATGGTCGCATACGAAATCGCGATGGGTTTCGCGCTGGTCGGTGTCGTAATGGCGGCCGGCTCGCTCAACCTGGGCGAGATCATCGAGGCGCAGCGCGGCGGCTACTTCAGCTTCTTCATCTGGTGGCTGCTGCCGCTGTTCGTCGTGTACTTCGTTTCCGGACTCGCCGAGACCAATCGCGCGCCGTTCGACGTAGTCGAAGGCGAATCGGAGATCGTGGCGGGCTTCCACGTCGAGTACTCGGGCATGGCATTCGCCGTGTTCTTCGTCGCCGAGTACGTGAACATGATCCTGATCTCGACGCTGACGTCGGTGTTTTTCTTCGGCGGCTGGCTGTCGCCGTTCGACGGTTACCCGTTGCCGGCGTTCATCACTGCGCCCGGACTGCACTGGCTCGCAATCAAGATCTTCGTCTTCCTGTTCGCTTTCCTGTGGATCCGCGCCACGTTCCCGCGCTACCGCTACGACCAGATCATGCGGCTCGGCTGGAAGGTGTTCATTCCGGTCACGCTGGTGTGGATCACCGTCGAGGGCGTGTTGAAGCTGTACGAGGTCGGCCCGTGGTCGAAGTGACATGAAGACACCCGCGAGCTTCCTCAAGACGTTCTTCCTCGCCGAGCTGTTCCAGGGCCTGTGGGTCACGATCCGCCAGTTCGCATTCCGCCCGAACATCACCGTGCAGTACCCGGAGGAGAAGACGCCACAATCGCCGCGCTACCGCGGTCTGCATGCGCAGCGGCGCTATCCGAACGGCCAGGAGCGTTGCATCGCCTGCAAGTTGTGCGAAGCCGTCTGCCCGGCGCTCGCGATCACGATCGAATCCGACGTGGCCGCCGACGGCACGCGCCGCACGACGCGCTACGACATCGACCTGTTCAAGTGCATCTACTGCGGCTTCTGCGAGGAAGCGTGCCCGGTCGACGCGATCGTCGAGACGCGCATCCACGAGTACCACATGGAGAACCGCGGCGAGAACATCATGACCAAGGACAAGCTGCTCGCGATCGGCGAGCGCTACGAAGCGATGATCGCGGCGGACAAAGCCGCGGACGCGCGCTACCGCTAGAGCAAGACGCATGAGCATCGTCGAACTCCTGTTCTATGCCTTCTCTGCCCTGCTGATCGTTGCAGCGGTCGGCGTGATCACTGCTCGCAACCCGGTGCATTGCGCGCTGTTCCTGGTGTGGGCGTTCTTCAACAGCGCGTGCATCTGGCTGCTGATGGAGGCTGAGTTCCTCGCCATCGTGTTGATGCTGGTCTACGTCGGTGCGGTAATGGTGCTGTTCCTGTTCGTCGTGATGATGCTGGACGTCAATATCGCGGCACTGCGCGAAGGGTTTACGCGCTATGCGCCGCTCGGCATTCTGGTTGCCGCACTGGTGGTCGTCGAAATCGGCAGCGTGGTATGGGTGAAGAGCCTCGGCGGCGCGGCGCCTGAAGCTGCAGCAAGCGTCGCGGTCGAGGGCTACAGCAACACTCGGGCGCTCGGCGAGCTCCTGTACACCAAGTATCTCTACCCGTTCGAGCTGGCGGCCGTGCTGCTGCTGGTCGCAATCGTTGCCGCCATCGCGCTCACCATGCGCCATCGCGTCGGGATGAAGGCGCAGGACATCGCAGGTCAGGTGGCGGTGCGCGCCAAGGACCGCATCCGCGTCGTCAAGATGCCGTCGGAGACCGAGCAATGATTCCGCTGCACAGCGTACTGATGCTCGCCGGCGTGCTGTTCGCACTGAGCGTTGCCGGCATTTTCCTGAACCGCAAGAACGTCATCCTGCTGCTGATGTGCATCGAGCTGATGCTGCTGGCGGTGAACTTCAACTTCGTCGCGTTCGCGCGCCAGCTCGGCGATCTGCACGGGCAGGTGTTCGTGTTCTTCATCATGACGGTCGCGGCGGCGGAGTCGGCGATCGGCCTGGCGATCCTGGTGGTGCTGTTCCGCGAACGGCGCAGTATCGATGTCGAAGAACTCGACACGATGAAGGGCTGAGCATGATCCAGGAATCGATACTGCTCACCATCGTGCTGGCGCCGTTGTTCGCGGCGATTCTCGCCGGCTTGGCCGGACGCGTCATCGGCCGCGTCGGCGCGCACAGCGTGACGATCGCGGGTGTAGCTCTGGCGTTCGGACTCTCTGCCTATGTGCTCAAGCAACTGCTGGCGGATGGCGTGCCGACCTACGACGGCAGCGTCTACACGTGCGGCTACATGCACGACGACCCCGGCTATCAGCGGTTCTTCTCGTACATCTCGCTGTTCACCTTCTCGATGCTGATGCTGGTGATGTCGAACAACTTCCTGCAGCTGTTCTTCGGCTGGGAAGCGGTCGGCGTCGTCTCCTACCTGCTGATCGGCTTCTGGTACACGCGGCCGACGGCGATCTTCGCGAACCTGAAGGCGTTCCTGGTCAACCGCGTCGGCGACTTCGGCTTCGTGCTCGGCATCGCGGCGATCGTCTACTACACGAATTCGCTCGACTACTCGACGGTGTTCGGGCTGCGCGATGTGATCGCGGCCGACACCATGCAGATCTTCCCCGGCGTGGAGTGGCAGGCGATGACGGTCGTCTGCATCTGCCTGTTCATCGGCGCGATGGGTAAATCGGCGCAGGTGCCGTTGCACGTGTGGCTGCCGGACTCGATGGAAGGCCCGACACCGATCTCGGCGCTGATCCACGCGGCGACGATGGTGACCGCGGGAATCTTCATGGTCGCGCGCATGTCGCCGCTGTTCGAACTGTCGGAGGCCGCGCTGAACTTCGTGCTGTTCATCGGCGCGACCACGGCGTTCTTCATGGGTCTGCTCGGCATCGTCAACAACGACATCAAGCGCGTCATCGCGTACTCGACGCTCTCCCAACTCGGCTACATGACGGTCGGTCTCGGCGCATCGGCGTACGCCGGCGCGATCTTCCATCTCATGACGCACGCATTCTTCAAGGCGCTGCTGTTCCTCGCGGCGGGCTCGGTGATCATCGGCATGCATCACGAGCAGGACATGCGCAAGATGGGCGGCCTGAAGAAGTACATGCCGATCACGTACTGGACCGCGCTGATCGGCACGGTCGCGCTCATCGCGGTGCCTGGAACATCCGGCTTCTTCTCGAAGGACATCCTGATCGACGCGGTGCATGCGTCGCATCTCGCGATGGCGCCGTACGCGTACTGGTCAGTGCTGCTCGGCGTGTTCGTGACCGCTTTCTACAGCTTCCGCCTGGTATTCATGACCTTCCATGGCGAGGAGCGCTTCCACGCCGATGAGCATCACAAGCCGCACGAGAGTCCCTGGGTCGTGACGCTGCCGCTGATCCTGCTCGCGATCCCGTCGCTGATCATCGGCTGGATCACGGTCGAGAGCGTGTTGTTCGGCGGCTACTTCGGCAACGCAATCACAGTGCTGCCGGTGCACGATGTGCTCGGTCACGTCAAAGAGGAATTCCACGGCCCGGTGCAGTTCGTCGTGCACGCATTTACGGGTCCTGCGGTCTATCTGGCTGCGGCTGGCGTGCTCGCGGCGTGGTACCTGTACATCAAACGCACCGATCTCCCAGGTCAGATCGCGGCGCGCGCGTCGGGGCTCTACACGCTGCTGGCGAACAAGTTCTACTTCGACGAGATCTACCAGGCTGTGTTCGCGCGCGGCAGCCGCGGCCTCGGCACGGCGCTGTGGCGCGTCGGCGATGTCGCGCTGATCGACGGTGGCATGGTCAACGGCTCGGCGCGCGTCGTCGGCTGGGTGTCCGGCCTGCTGCGTCAGCTGCAGTCGGGCTATCTCTATCACTACGCGTTCGCGATGGTCATCGGACTTTCCGCGCTGCTCGCGTGGTACGTGCTGCGGTAACAAGAAGCTATGCAGGACTGGCCGATACTCAGCGTACTCATCTGGCTGCCGATCTTCGGCGGCGTGGTCATGCTCGCGCTCGGCGAACGCAACGTCGCGCTCGGCCGTTGGATCGCGTTGCTCACGACGGCCGTGACCTTCGGCGTCTCGACGCTGCTGTGGGCGAACTTCGACAGCAGCACTGCGCTGATGCAGTTCGGCGAGGAGCACAGCTGGATCCCGTCGTTGAGCTCCGCGTACGCACTCGGCGTCGACGGCATCTCGATGCCGCTGATCCTGCTGACCACCTTCATCACGCCGCTGGTCGTGATCGCCAGCTGGACCGTGATCGAGAAGAAACCGGCGCAGTACTACGCCGCCTTCCTGATCCTCGAAGGCCTGATGATCGGCGTGTTCGCGGCGCTCGATGCGCTGCTGTTCTACGTGCTGTGGGAAGCGATGCTGATCCCGATGTTCATCATCATCGGCATCTGGGGCGGCCCGCGGCGCGTGTACGCCACGATCAAGTTCTTCCTCTACACCTTCCTCGGCTCGGTGCTGATGCTGGTGTCGCTGATCTACCTGTACCAGCAGACCTGCAACGCGGGGCAGTGCAGCTACCTGATCGCGGACTTCTACGACGTGCCGCTCGACCTGAACGTGCAGATCATGATCTTCATCGCGTTCCTGGCCGCGTTCGCGGTCAAGGTGCCGATGTGGCCGGTCCACACCTGGCTGCCGGACGCGCACGTCGAAGCGCCGACCGGCGGCTCGGTGATCCTGGCGGCGATCATGCTGAAGATGGGCGGGTACGGCTTCCTGCGGTTTTCCCTGCCCATCACGCCGGATGCCGCAGGCACGCTCGACTGGCTGGTGATCTCGCTGTCGCTGATCGCGGTCGTGTACATCGGCTTCGTCGCGCTGGTCCAGCAGGACATGAAGAAGCTGATCGCGTACTCGTCGATCGCGCACATGGGATTCGTCACGCTCGGCTCGTTCCTCACGTTCGAGCTGATGAGCGTCAACGGCGATGTGCGCGGTGCCGCGATGGGAATCGAAGGCGCGATGGTGCAGATGATCTCGCACGGCTTGATCTCCGGCGCGCTGTTCTTCTGCGTCGGCGTGCTGTACGACCGCATGCACAGCCGCGAGATCAATGCTTACGGCGGCGTCGTGAACACGATGCCGATCTTCGCGGCGTTCGCAGTGCTGTTCGCGCTCGCGAACTCCGGCCTGCCGGCGACCTCCGGCTTCGTCGGCGAGTTCCTGGTGATCATCGCCAGCTTCCGCGCCGACTTCTGGTACGCATTCCTGGCGGGACTGACGCTGATCCTCGGCGCGGCGTACACGCTGTGGATGGTGAAGCGCGTGATCTTCGGCGCGGTCGCCAATGACAACGTCGCGGCGCTCACCGATCTGAATGCCCGCGAGTTCGTCGTGCTCGGCGTGCTGGCGCTGGCGGTGCTCGCGCTCGGCCTGTGGCCGGCGCCGCTGCTGGAAGTGATGCACAAGACCGTCGAGAACCTGGTGCAGACGATCACCACACCGAAACTATGAGCAGCTGGGCGGAAATGAACGGGCAGGTCGCGGCGGCGGAGGTCTTCGTCCTCTGTGCGCTGTGCGTCATCCTCGTGATCGACGTGTTCCTCACGGAACGCTCGCGCTGGCTCACCTACGTGCTGTCGCTCGCGACGCTGGCCGGCGCGGCCTACATGACGGTTCGTCACGGCGTGCAGACGCGCGTGACCGCGTTCGACGGCATGTACGTCGCCGACCCGATGGGCGATGTCCTGAAGTTGTTCTCTTACGGCACGGTCGCGGTCACGTTCCTGTACTCGCGCGAGTACCTGCAGCGGCGCGGGCTGTTCAAAGGCGAGTACTTCATTCTCGGGCTGGTCGCGCTGCTTGGCGTGATGGTGATGGTGTCCGCCGGCAGCTTGTTGACCGTGTATCTCGGCGTCGAGCTGCTGTCGCTGTCGCTGTACGCGATGGTCGCGTTCGATCGCGAGTCCGGTATCGCTGCGGAATCGGCGATGAAGTACTTCGTGCTCGGCGCGATTTCCTCCGGCACGCTGCTGTACGGCTTCTCGATCGTCTACGGCGTGACCGGCACGCTGCAGCTCGACGAGCTGGCTGTGAACGTGCGCGAAGTCGGCGCCGCGAACCTTGCTCTGATCTTCGGTCTCGCGTTCATCATCGTCGGCATCGCCTTCAAGTTCGGCGCGGTGCCGTTCCACATGTGGGTGCCGGACGTCTATCACGGCGCGCCCACGCCCGTGACGCTGTTCATCGGCTCGGCGCCGAAGATCGCCTCGTTCGTGCTGGCGATCCGCGTGCTCGCCGAAGGCCTCGATGCGATGGTCGCGAGCTGGCAGGAGATGCTGATCGCGCTGGCGGTGTTGTCGATGCTCCTCGGCAACGTGGTCGCCATCGCGCAGACGAATATCAAGCGCATGCTCGCGTATTCGACGATCTCGCACGTGGGCTTCATCCTGCTCGGCATTCTCGCGGGCACGAACGAGGGCTATCGCGCCTCGATGTATTACACGCTCGCCTATGTCATCACGACGGTCGGCTCCTTCGGCATGATCCTGCTGCTGTCGCGCGCCGGTTTCGAAGCGGACCGGCTCGAGGACTTCAAGGGACTGAATCGCCGCAGTCCGTGGTTCGCCGCGATCATGATGATGCTGATGTTCAGTACCGCCGGCGTGCCGCCGTTCATCGGCTTCTGGGCGAAGCTGGCAGTGATCGGGGCCGTGCTCGACGTCGGCCTGGCGTGGCTCGCGGCAGTGGCGGTCCTGTTGTCGGTCGTCGCAGCGTTCTACTACCTGCGCGTCGTGAAGCTGATGTATTTCGACGAACCCACCGACAGTCACGCGATCGAGGCAGGCGGCACCTTACGGGCCGTGCTCAGCGCTAATGGTGTGGCTGTCCTTGCTTTGGGCGTTTTCCCTTCCGTATTGATCGATCTCTGCGCGCGCGTTCTGCCGTAGAATCGCGCGTCATGCGCTGGCTCCCTATAAGGACGTTTCTGGCGGTCGCGCTGGTTGCAGTCGGCCTCGTGTCGGCGCGCGCCGCCCATGCGCAGCGCACGGAGGAAAACGTCACGACGGGTTCCGAGGACGCCTTCGGCCGCAGCATCGGCAACGAAAGCATCGGCATCTACAACGAAGGCGACGTCCGCGGCTTCTCGCCGATCGAAGCCGGCAACGTGCGCATCGAAGGCCTGTACTTCGACCGGCTCGGCACCCTGACCTCGCGCCTGGTCGAAGGCTCGACCATCCGCGTCGGCATCGCCTCGCAGAGCTATCCGTTTCCTTCGCCCACCGGCATCGTCGATTACGACCTACGGCGCGTCGGCGAAAAACCAGTGATCAGCGCGTTGGTCAATTACGGACCGTTCGGCGGTGTCGGCGCGGAAGTCGACGCGCAACTGCCGCTGACCGCAGAGTTGGGCACGACAGTCGGCCTCGGTCTGTATCGCGATGCATTTCCCTGGGGCGGACAGAACCGCTCGTATTCGTTCGCGATCGCGCCGCAGTGGCGCCCGAACGAAAACTTCGAGCTGCGGCCGTTCTTCAGCATCATCTCGTTCGAGGATGAAGAAGCCGAGCCGTTGATGCTGACCGATGGCGAAGTGATGCCGCCGAAGATTCGTCGCGACCACTACTACGGTCAGGATTGGGCCGTGACCGACGGCGAAGTCAGCACCTACGGCGTGCTCGCCGCGGCCCGCTTCGACGCATGGACCGCGCGCCTGGGCTTGTTCGAATCCGTGCTCGAGCCGCAGCAGCAGTTCGCCGAGCTGTTCACCGACATCGATTCCAACCGCAACGCGAACGAGCTGGTGGTCGCATACCCCAATTCGCGCTATTCGTCCAAGTCGGGCGAGCTGCGCCTGTCCCGCGTATTCGAAGACGGCGAGCGTCGTCACACGCTGCAGTTCGCAGCGCGCGGGCGCATGCAGAAGCGTCGCTACGGCGGCGAGGACATCATCGATGTGGGGCCCGTCGAACTTGGCGTAGGTCGCGACGTCCCCGAGCCCGATTTCGTCTTCGGCGCGCAGTCGCACGACGAAGTGAAGCAGCAGACGTTCGGTACCGCTTACGAGCTGCAGTGGGCGAACGTCGGCGAGATGAGCGTCGGGGTGCAGAAGACCTCTTACTCGAAGTCGGTGGACACGCCGACCGGCGCGCTGCCCGAATCGCGCGCGAAGCCGTGGCTCAAGTACGCGACCGCAACGGTGAACGCGAGCGAGCGCCTCGCCTTCTACGCCAGTTACACCGAAGGCCTGGAAGAGAGTCCGGTGGCCCCGAGCAACGCGGTCAATCGCAACGTCGCCGCGCCTGCGCTCGAGACCCAGCAGTACGATGCCGGCCTGCGCTGGGCGGCGTTCGCGAACATGAAACTGATCGCCGGCGTCTTCAACGTCGAGAAGCCGTACTTCGATCTGGATCAGGCCGGCTTCTTCACCGAGCTCGGCACCGTCGAGCACCGCGGCGTCGAGGTTTCGCTGGCCGGCGATCCTACGGAAGATCTCACCGTGATCCTCGGCACACGCCTGCTGGACGCGACCGTGTCGGGTCCGACGGTCGAGGCCGGGCTGATCGGCGAGAAGCCGGTCGGGTCGGCGCGGGAGTATTCGCTCTTCACGCTCGACTACCGCTTGCCCGGCGTCCGCGCTTCGATCGATGCCACGGTCGAGCACATCAGCAGCCAGGTCGGTAACAGCGCGAACACCATCGACGTGCCGAGCCGCGCGGTGATGCACGTCGGCGGCCGCTATCGGTTCGAGCTGTTCGGCAAACCCGCGACGCTGCGAGTCCTGGTGCAGAACATCACCGATACCTATGGCTGGACGGCGCTGAGCAGCGGCGCATATGTCTACAACTCGCCCCGCCGCTTCACGGTGTACGTCGCCGCCGACCTGTAGCTTCTTGAATTTACTGCTCGCCGGCCGCATCAAAGGCCGGTGCGGAAAGGCGGCCCCGGCCGGGATTTCGCCTTGTATTGGCCACCCCAGGCCCTTACAATCCGCGCCCTCTGTTGCGGGGTGGAGCAGTCTGGCAGCTCGTCGGGCTCATAACCCGAAGGTCGTAGGTTCAAATCCTACCCCCGCTACCACGCTTTCGAGGCGTGAAAAGGCCCGATTTATTGGGCCTTTTTCGCTTCAGCGGTCCGGAAATTCCGAGGATTTCCGCGAAGGGTCGACGAGAAAAATGGGCCTCGGGCCCATTTTTTGTGCCCGCAGGTTTTGCGGGCGGCGGGGGAAACAGTGGCCGGAGGTGACCGATGCTGAGAGAACAGCTGCGCGAGCTGCTGGCGCCGGTCGTTGCTGGCCTGGGTTACCAGCTGTGGGAGCTCGAGTATTTGCCGCGGTCTGGCGGTGGAATGCTGCGCATCTACATCGATGCTGCCAGTCCTCAGTCAGAAAGGGGCATCAGCCTCGATGACTGCGAGCGCGTGAGCCGCGCGGTGAGCGAGACGCTCGATGCGACGGATCCGATTCCGGGCCACTACACGCTCGAGGTGTCCTCGCCGGGGCTGGACCGGGTGCTGCGGACCCGCGAGCACTTCGAGCGCTTCGCCGGCGAGCGCGTGCGGCTGGAGATGATGCAGCCGGTCGAAGGACGCAAACGGTTTTCCGGGCGGTTGCTCGGCGTCGGCGCGAGCGAGATCACGCTCGAGCTCGAGAACGGCA
>Ga0310811_10001781_pt1 | contig 26802 bp, 27 predicted proteins | sample YCmetagenome_FD_207642 | JGI IMG/M metagenome (GOLD analysis project Ga0310811, IMG submission 207642) | Soil microbial communities from experimental microcosm in Duke University, North Carolina, United States - YC | ecosystem: Engineered > Artificial ecosystem > Soil microcosm > Unclassified ... | reverse complement strand
GGTGCTCCATGAAAACATTGCGAAAACTCGGCGCGTGCTCCGCGCTCTGCCTCACGGTGTTGAGTCTGACCGCCTGCTCGGGCATGTCGAGACAGGATAGAAATACGGTGATTGGTGCCGGCGGCGGCGCAGTGGCCGGTTCCGTTCTAACGGGCGGCAGCACGCTTGGCACGGTTGGCGGCGCTGCAGTCGGCGGCTACATCGGCAACCAGGTCGGCAAACCCGACCGATAATCTCACCGGCCGACAAGCTCAACGCAATCCGCCTTCGGGCGGATTGCTTTTTCCCCTCTTTCGTTTCGTCATTGCATCAATGTGTGCGGTCCCGCACAGATCGGCAAACTTGTCATCCGCACAATAGTTGCATGCAATGTCTGCATTAGCGAAGGGGAGCGCCGTGCAAGTACTGAGAACCGATTCTGCAAAAAGACAAGAGCGGGCCCGCTTCATCGCCCTCGCGGTTGTCGTTGTCTTGGCAGCAGCTGCGTTGTGGGCCTTGTCGCCTAGCCGTACACATCAGGCTGCGCGGTCCGGCGATATCTCCGCCGAACGCAGCGGAAAGATGTTGATTCCTTCTGGTGCGGCGAATCCAGACGATCCCGGCGAAAGCCAGATCGATCATGCCATCGCACGCGAATCGCGGGGTCATACAGTCAAGCAAAGCGCCGAACCGAAAGCCGGTACGGCCGCGGATGCCATCTATCGTTTCGAGCCCGGCCGCGCGAAGCAGCATGCTGTCCGTGTCATGACCTGATGTCTGCATCCGCAAGGATGCATGCCGTTCACCAGCTGTTTCCGCTCCATCGTATTTCCTCATCTTCCACCCCATGCTCATCGAGGCTCGGCACTGCGGCGAATGCCCGATGCACTTTTCCGATCTGCATTATGATGGGCTCCGGTTTGTCAAACCGCGCGTAACCTCATTAGAAGGAAAAACATCATGCGTAAATTATTGATTTCAACGATAGCAGCAAGCATCGCACTGAGCGGTTGCGCCAACATGTCGGAGACAGAACGCGGCACCGCAACAGGCGCCGGCATCGGCGCCGGCGTCGGCGCCTTGATCGGTGGAGCGACCGGCGGACGCGGCAATGTCGCCGGCGGCGCTGCTGTGGGCGGCATCCTCGGCGCAGTGGCGGGCAATGTCTGGTCCAGCAGAATGGAAAATCAGAAGCGCCAGATGCAGCAGGCAACGCAAGGCACCGGCGTGCAAGTCTCGCAAACGGCGGATAACCGGCTGAAGCTCGACATCCCTAGCGATATTTCGTTTGCGACCGGCCGTTCGGATCTGAACCCGAGCCTGCGCCCGATTCTGGACCGCTTTGCTTCCGGCCTGGTCGACAACCCGGCTGCCACCGTGACCATCATCGGCCATACCGACAACACGGGCAGCGATGCCGTCAACAACCCGCTGTCGCTGGAGCGCGCTTCACGCGTGCGCGACTATCTGGCGGGCCGCGGTGTAGCGCCGCAACGCATCTCGGTCGACGGACGCGGCAGCCGCGAACCGATTGCAAGCAATGCGACGGCAGATGGCCGCGCCCGCAATCGCCGGGTCGAGATCTTCGTCGCCGAACCGCAGCAGCAACCGCAACGCTGAACCGAGCCTTAATGCGAAAAGCCCCTTGCGAGGGGCTTTTTTATTTCTCGCTTGTGCAGCGCACAGCATGCACTGCCATCATCGCCATCATCCCCGCTACTCCATGGCGAATTCCGCAGCGGCCTTGGCGACATGCAATGCCTTCAGCCATGAGTCGAAGGCGATATCGTACTTTTCCACTGCACCGTTCTCTCCGACAAAACACGTCCACCAGCCATTGGCATCGTGAACGATCGCAATGTCGTCCTCCACGCAATAATCGGCAATCGATTCGTTCTCATCCAGAGTCACGATCCTGACGCCGCGGTGCCGTTCGATCTTTGCCATCACGCTTCTCCTTCAGTCCACATGGCGGCATCGATGAGATGCCATTCGCCGCGCTGATGTCTATCGTTTTACTGCAGAAAACGATGCAGGCCAAGGGTTCCAGACAAGAACTTTTCGCCGAAACACTCCTCAATCAAAAGCCATCAAGGTACGCCGGAAGGAAGCGCTGCATGCTGACCGGCAATGCTTCCGCCAGCAGCAATACGGGCACCAACGCTCAAGGGAAATGCATGTCTCACTACGATGTCATCGTCATCGGTAGCGGTCCGGGCGGCGCGTCGCTGGCCCACAAGCTGGCGTCGACCGGAAAAAACATTCTGCTGCTGGAACGAGGGGATTACCTCAAACGCGAACCTGCGAACTGGGATGCCAAGACCGTGTTCGTTGACGGCAAATATCAGACGCGCGAAACCTGGTACGGCGCTGATGGCCGACACTTCCGCCCGGGCTTGCATTACTACGTCGGCGGCAACTCCAAGGTGTATGGCGCGGCACTGCTGCGCCTGCGCGAACGGGACTTCGACGAGATCGAACATCGCGATGGCATCTCACCCGCATGGCCGCTCAAGTACGCGGATTTCGAACCTTATTACGGCGAAGCGGAACGCCTGTTCCATGTACACGGGCAACGCGGAGAGGATCCGCTGGAACCGCCGGCCAGCTCGCCATTTCCTTATCCGCCTGTCTCGCATGAGCCGCGTATTCAAACCTTGCACGGCGATCTGCAACAGGCGGGACTGCATCCGTATCATCTTCCTCTCGGCATCCTGCTGGATGAAAAAAACGGGGCCGTGACGCCCACCAGCACCTGTATCCGTTGCGATGCCTTCGACGGCTTCCCGTGCTTGTTGAACGGCAAGGCGGATGCGCAGGTCATGTGCGTCGACCCGGCACTCGCCAAGTATCCGAACTTCACGCTGATGACCAATGCGTATGTCACGCATCTGGAAACCGATGCGAGCGGTCGTGTCGTGACCGGTGTCCACGTGCAGCGATTCGGCGAGGCCGAGCGCTACAGCGCGGACATTGTCGTGTCGGCGTGCGGCGCCTTGTCGTCGGCGTTGCTGTTGCTGCGTTCATCCAATGACAAGCATCCACATGGTCTGGCCAATAGTTCCGACCAGGTCGGTCGCAACTACATGCGGCATAACCAATCGGTGCTGATGGCATTGATGATGGACGAGAACCACACGATCTTCCAGAAGACGCTGGCGCTGAGCGACTTCTACTTCAGCGCGGACGACTGGCCCTATCCGCTGGGTCTGATCCAGATGTGCGCGACCTCGCATGCGGCGCAGATTCGCGGTGAAACGCTGCCGCAATGGATGGAATGGCTCCCCGACCTGCCGTTCGATGTGATGGCGCGCCATTCGATGGACTTCTGGCTGTCGAGCGAAGATTTGCCGCGACCGGAAAACCGCATCAAGTACGACGGCGATCGCGTGATTCTCGACCTGAAGGAAAACAATATGGAAGCGCATCATCGCCTGATCGCCAAGCTGAAACAGGTGTTGAGCACAATCGGCAAACCCTCACTGCTGCTGGAGCGCAAGCTCTATCTCGGCAAGAGCATTCCGATCGGCGGTACGGCGCATCAGGCCGGTACCGCGCGTTTTGGCACGGACCCGCGCACTTCCGTGCTGGACATCGACTGCAAGGCGCACGATCTCGACAATCTGTATATCGCGGACGCCAGCTTTTTCCCGTCTATCGGCGCGGTGAATCCGACGCTGACCATTATCGCCAATGCGCTGCGCGTGGCCGACCGCATTGCGGACCGCATGGGCGTGAAAGCACTTGCTTCCTAGGACGACGCATCATGAGCTTCATCGATCTCTTCCTGCTGCCGGTGCTGGCACGTGTCTGCCTCGTGATCCTGTTTCCCCTCAGCGCCTACGACAAGATCGCTCACTGGAAGGAAGCACTGGAGCAGGCCAATTCGTCGTGGTTGCCAGGCGGGCCGGCGTTGTTGGTCCTCGGGATCCTTGTCGAACTGCTTGCCCCGATCTGCATCGTGCTTGGCTGGCATGACCGCTTTGCTGCCTGTATGCTGGCCGGCTTTTGCGCAGTGACGGCCTTGCTGTATCACCCATTCTGGAAGTACCCGGACTTCTGGTCGAAGAACGGTGAAGGCCGTGCGCATTTCTGGGATTTTTTCAAAAACTTCGGACTGGTCGGCGGACTGTTGTTGCTGATGATCGGTGGTCTGCCGCTGAGGGCAACACAGGTGATCGAGCATCCGCTGTCGTCTGCACCTTATACCGCGAGTCCGGCGGCAGGCCCGACTACGCCGTCACCGACTTCCCCTACACCGCCGCGCCCTTGATCCAAGGAGATTGCCATGATTGACGCTCTTTCCGCTCTCACGCAGAACTCGCAAAGTCCGACGATCGGTTACTGGCACGTCTGGACCGACGAGCGCGGTATCAGCCATCAAACCTATTGCGAGCTTGAGCAGTTCGATTTCAAAGGTGTCGGCGATGCAGCACCGCAATGGAACAATAAGCAGGCGCGCAGCGAAGCGACCGTGGTCTTTACCGTGCAGCCGGTGGGCTGGGTGGGCGAATGGCATGAGAATCCGGCGCCGCAGTGGATTCTGCCGATCTCGGGCCGCTGGTGGGTGGAAACCATGGACGGCACGCGAGTGGAAATGGGCCCGGGCGATTTGTCACTGGGCGAAGATCAGGGATGCATCGCCGACGGGCAGCAACGCAAGGGACATCGCTCCGGCACCGTCGGTGATGTACCGGCAGTGCTGATGACGGTGCAGCTGCACGTGCCGCCAGTGCATCGCCCCGGACATCTTCGTTGAGCGGCCCGGATGCCAGACGTCGACATCATCGATCCGCGCTTCAAGGCCTTTGTACTGGGCAACGCGCCGCTGGAAAAACTCGGCGAGGGATTTCGCTGGCTTGAAGGACCGGTATGGTTTGCCGATCATGACTGCCTGCTCTTTAGCGATGTGCCGAATGATCGTGTCATGCGATGGAGCGAAGCCGGCGGTATCAGTGTGTATCGTCAGCCGGCCGGATTTGAAAATGGCCATACGCGTGACCGCCAGGGTCGGCTGGTTTCATGCTCGCATCAGCACCGCTGCATCACGCGCACCGAGCTGGACGGGAGCGTGACGGTGCTTGCCGATCGTTTCGCCGGCAAGCGGCTCAATTCACCCAACGATGTCGTCGTCAAGAGCGACGGCAGCATCTGGTTTACCGATCCGCCCTACGGCATCCAGACCGATTACGAAGGCGGCAAGCAAGATGCCGAACTGCCGGCCTGCGTGTATCGCCTCGATACCAACGGCGAATTGACGGTCATTACCGACAGGCTGACCGGACCGAACGGCTTGTGCTTTTCGCCGGATGAAAGGCGGCTGTATGTTTCCGAAAGTGGCGACCAGTTCGCGCCTGAACCGGTGCGGCACATGACGGTGATGGACGTATCGGTCGATGGCCGCAGCTGCGCGCCGCCGCGCACGTTCTACAAGGTCGAGCCCGGCTATACGGACGGCATGCGATGCGATGAGCAAGGCAACATCTGGGCCACGGCCGCTGACGGCGTACATTGCATTGCGCCGGACGGCACACTGCTCGGCAAAATTCGCGTGCCTTTTCCGGTCTCGAATCTCTGCTTCGGCGGCCGTCATCGCAGCCGTCTATTTCTGTGCGCGTCGCACACCTTGTATGCGATTTACGTCAATCAGCGTGGCGCGCAACGCCCATGAGCGCCAGACGCACACAGATCCTTCGCATCAGCCGCAACGTGGCCGATCTCGAACGCAGCATTGCGTTCTACGTTCATCGTCTCGGCTTTGTTCCAGCGTCTTGCACGGAGATCGACCATGAACTCGCTGCGCTGCTGGGTCTGCATGGACAAGCGCTGCGGACGCAGCGTCTGCACTTCGGCGCACAGGAAATCCAGCTGGTCGAAGCGGGACAGGAAGCGACCGCCTATCCGGCCGACAGCACGTCTGCCGATCGCTGGTTCCAGCATTTCGCCATGCGCGTACATGACATCGAGTTGGCCTGCGCACGGCTTTTTCGCGAGGGTTTGCCCGCGCCTCTTCCGACCGCCATTTCGCGCGATCAAAACGGCAGCGCAGTTCCGATTGCGCTGCCGCCGCGTAGCGGGGGCGTCATCGCATTCAAGTTTCGCGATCCGGACGGGCACCCGCTTGAATTTCTTCAACTTCCCGACGATCAGCTTCCACGTTTGCAAGAAGGCATCGATCACTCCGCCATGAGCGTGGGTGATGCCGAAAAGAGCATCGCGTTTTATACGAAGGTGTTGGGCATGCGCCTGGTACATCGGCAGTTGAACGTGGGCATCGAGCAGCAATATCTGGATGGTCTGGAACACAGTACCGTGGAAGTCATCAGCTTGAAGCCCGATGTTGGCGACGGTACGGATACGCATCCGTATATCGAACTACTGTCTTACCAGACACCGACAGGCCGCGCCAGATCCGAACGCGCCACGCCGCGCGATATTGCGAGCGACCGCCTCGTGTTTCGTATGCCGAAGGTGGAAAACGTCGTCGAATCAAACGACGAACACCTACAGGCATACGTCACGCTCGGCACACCTGGCAATCCGCAGTGCATATTGCTGCGCGATCCCGACGGACATTTTCTCGAAGTGCAGCAGTGAGCGCGCCATCGTCGGCGCATGACAAATGTGCTGAACGGGGCGCAACCATCGGTTGCGTCCCGCTCTTGTGCTGCCTTGGGTAGTTACTGCAACAGGCCTTGATACACTTCCTTGATGCTGGCGTAGCACTCGCAGATGTGATTTTCCAGGCCTGCGCGATCCAGTACGGTGATCTGGCCGCGGCTGTAGTGGATCAAGCCTTCGTCCTGCAGCTTGCGGGCAGCTTCGGTCACGCTTTCGCGGCGCACGCCCAGCATGTTGGCGATCAAGTCTTGCGTCATGCTGATCTGGTTGCCCGGCAGACGATCGAGACTCAAGAGCAGCCAGCGGCATAGTTGCTGGACGATGGTGTGATGCCGGTTGCATGCGACCGTGTGCGCCATCTGCGTAAACAAGGCTTGCGTGAAACGCAGCAGCAGGCGCTGCAACGCACCACCCCGCGCGAACTCCTGATTCAGCAGCGCAGCCTTGATGCGGAATCCATAGCCGCCGCTCTTGATGAAAGCACGGTTCAGCGAGGCGCCGCCGCCCATGAAAACGTCGTGGCCGACCACGCCTTCGTAGCCGATGACCGCCGTTTCGGAAGACGCACCGTCGGCGGTTTCATACAGCAGCGAGACGATGCTGCTGGTTGGGAAATAGACGTACTGCATCTGTTCGCCCGCTTCGCAGATCGTGGTGCCGAAAGGCATTTCGACAAATTCAAGCTGCGGCAGGATGCGTTCGTAATCCGCATCGGGCAAGGCAGCCAGCAAGCCGTTGTGTTTTGGGTTGTGACCATACAGACCCGCCAGCGCCCTCGGCGCAACCGCGGGCCGACCTTGATTCAGACGCGCGCTCGCTTCCTTCCTGTGAAGCGCAGCAATGGCGCTGGCATTAACGACTTGACGGGCAGTGACGTTGCGTACGTTCGAGATATGTGCCATGGATTTCTCCTTCTTGTCGTAACTTCCAGGCACTCATCATCACATTATCGAAATTGAAACTAAATCAGCGCATCTCCCATTTTGGTGTGAGATGACGCTGACAAATAATTAATAAATTGCATTGAGGAAAATGGACGTCCACAGCTATGTCGCAGCCATCAGACGGGGCGTGCCAGCACTTCGTCGATCTTGTGCCGGGTATCCTGCATCACGGCCTCCAGCGCTTCTTCGCAGGTATTGCCGTAACAGGGGCCGCCGAATTCCTGGAAGGTTTCGATACCGCCCGCACCGGGCCGCTGCACCTCGCTGGTCGCGAGCCAGCGATGGTCGTCCGTCGGAACGGCAATAGTGAAGATCGAATATTCCTCGTAGGTAGCGTCAGGTTCTCTGTTCATGATTTCCTCTGTAGCAAACAATGAACACGGTCAGGAATGCTCGGACACGTATTTCGCAACGAAGGCATGTGCTTCGTCGAGCGCTTCCTGTTCGGTGCCGGCCACCCCGACGTCGTGAATTTCTTCGGCGATATCTGGCCGGTTTTCAACGGTGTGCGAAACGTGGCCGGAAAAGGTGCCGTCCGGAAGCTTCGTTGCATATGCCTTGAAAATATGGCGCGGCGGAGATTGCGCTGTCATGCCTTTGCTCCTTCGATTCTTCCTTCCATTCTTCTATGCACTGATAGCGCAAACGGCAAAAGGTTCGGCGCTCCTGCGGGAAACGCATTCGAGATTGGCGCTTCGCACGACATCAAAAGGTAATATAAGCGGTTTATTCTTTCATCCCTCTTCCGCATTCATGACTGCCGAAAGCCGACTCCATAGCCACGCCTTCACGGTAGGCAACCCTTGGGCTGAGAAAAACACTGCGCGCGTCGTGCTGATCACCGCCATCATGATGGTGATCGAAATTGCCGGCGGCTATCTGTTCAATTCGATGGCCTTGCTCGCCGACGGCTGGCACATGAGTTCTCATGCGCTGGCCCTGGGTCTGTCGCTGCTCGCCTATACGTTTTCGCGCAAGCTGGCCAACGATCCGCGCTTCTCCTTCGGCACGTGGAAAATCGAGATTCTGGCCGGCTATACCAGTGCGATCCTATTGCTGTTCGTCGCCGGCCTGATGGCCTGGCAATCGGCGGAACGGTTGATTGCGCCCACGGAGATCGGTTACGACGAGGCGATCGCGATCGCCATCATCGGTCTGGCAGTCAACCTTGGCTGCGCCTGGTTGCTGCATGGCGGACATCACCACGATCACGACCATCATGGTCATCATCATGGCGCCTCGCACGGACATGACGATCACACCCATGATCTGAACTTACGCGCGGCGTATATCCACGTCGTTTCCGACGCAGCAACGTCGGCGCTGGCGATCTTCGCCCTGATCGGCGGCAAGCTGTGGGGCGCCGTCTGGCTCGATCCGGTAATGGGGCTGGTCGGTGCCATGCTGGTCGCGCTTTGGTCGCTCGGTCTGTTGCGCGAATCGGGCAAGGTGCTGCTCGACGCCGAAATGAACGCGCCGGTGGTCGAGGAAATTCGCGACGTGATCCGCAGCTCACCCGTACCGGCGACCATCGCCGATTTGCACGTATGGCGTGTAGGACGCGGCCAGTACGCCTGCATTCTGGCGCTACTGACGAACGGCGAAGTCGACGGCGATTATTTCCGCCGGCAACTGCAGGTGCACGAGGAACTGGTGCACATTACGGTGGAAATTCTTCGTCCGGGCGCCTAAGGCCCATGCGCGGGATCAGCTACGGCCAGTTTCGCGCTTCAGCTGGTCCTTCTTCTGCTCGCGTTCCAGTTCCAGCCGACCGCGTCGCATGAATTCCTCTTCCAGCTGCACCAGATCTTCGTCGCTCAGCGAATCCAGATCGATCAGCTTGGTCCGCGCACCCTCGATCGCGCACAGCAGTTCATCGAGTTTCAACTGTGTGTATTTCGCCTCGCGATTCTGCGCATTCTGGATGAGAAACACCATCAGGAAAGTCACGATGGTGGTGCCGGTGTTGATCACCAGCTGCCAGGTGTTGGAATAGTGGAAAACCGGTCCGCTGACTGCCCACACTATCACGGTGAGCAGTCCGACCAGGAAGCTCCACGCCGAACCAACCAGGTCCGAGCAGTAAACGGCAAATTTTCGGAAATATTCGTGCATGCTGACCGCCTTTCTGTTTGCTGCCTGGCCGGCTGCTCCGGTACGCCAGGCTTTCCTCTTCTGACCGTCGTTGCGGCGCCGAGTTTTCGGCTTGCAATAAGAGTCGGCTTTATCTGACGCGCAATAGGGAATCCGTCCGATAGCGCGCGCCGCGAGCGCTGACTAATGTTCGAATGCGATGCTTCGTTGCGCTTTGCTTGACGATCTGCGAGGAGAACGCGATGTCTGCCAAATCAGAAAAGAACCCCGTTGCCGATGAAGCCACCGAGCGCCTGGATGCGCTGACGCTGCTGCAGGCCGACCACAAGCAGATGCGAAAGCTGTTCAAGGAATTCACCCAGCTGAGTGGCGGGAACAGTCACGCTGCAAAGGCCGACGTTGCGCAGCGCCTGTGCGAAACCTGGATTCTGCATGCCGCACTCGAACAGGAAATCCTGTATCCGGCTGCGCGCGAAGCGATGGCAGACGACGAGGCGCTGATCAATGAACTCGAGGTGCATTACACCGGCATGTGCGAATTGATCGCCCGCATCCAGCAAATGGACGGTTCCGAACCGCTGTACGACGCCACGGTCGCCGTGCTGCAGCAATATGTCGAGAGCCATATCGACGAAGAGGAAAAGCAGCTGTTCCCGAAGGCACGCAAGGCAAAAATGCATCTGCACAAGTTGGGCCAGATCATGGCGCAGCGACGCGAGGAACGCACGGTCGAACTGGCCTGATGCATTCCGAGATAACGAACAACGCCCTTTTCCGTTGAACGCATACGAGCCATCATGCAGAAAGAAGACCTGAACGCCGTCGTCCACTATCTCGAAAACAATCAACTCAAAATCGTCACCGCGGAATCCTGCACGGCCGGCCTGATCGCCTCCACGCTGGCGGAGCCGCCGGGTTCCGGAAAATGGCTGGAATCGGCATTCATCACGTACTCGGAAAACGCAAAGATCGCCTGCCTGAACGTGGATGCCGAGACGATTTCGACCCATGGGCTGACCAGCGAGGAAGTGGCACGTGCCATGGCGTGCGGTGCCCTGAAGAACGCCGACGCCAATCTCTCTATCTCGACCACTGGCGTGGCGGGCCCCTCTGCAGGCGATGCACAGGAACCGGTGGGCACGGTCTGCTTGGCCTGGGCCTTCAAGCATGAAAGCGGCATTCGTTGCTTCACAGAAAAAACACGCTTCAACGGCGAACGCAATCAGGTTCGTGAAGCTGCTACCTCCTATGCGCTGAAGCGCATCCAGCATTATCACAGCGAACTGGCGATGCAGGACAGGCCCTGACCGATCGCCCTTTCCCGCGGCAAAACTCAGTCGCGGATTTGCTGTCTATTGCTCAGTTATCGAACTGCAATGTTCTGGATGAGGCTCTGCATTAGCGATAACGGTTTTCAAATCGCTTCGGAGTGATCCCATGCCAGATACTCTTGCCGGCGAAGGGCCGGTGGCGCGCGCTAGCCGCATCGATGAACTGGAAAGCATACGCGGCGTTGCGGCGCTGCTGGTGGTCCTGTACCACATCCCGAACTGGAACGCGTCGCTGTACGAGCTGCCGGTCATCCGCAACAGCTACCTGATGGTCAATCTGTTCTTCGTGCTGTCCGGTTTCGTCATCTACAAGGCGTACGCGCATAACATCCGTTCGCGCGATCAGCTGCTGCGCTTCCAGTTCCTGCGCTTCGGCCGGCTTTATCCGGTGCACTTTGTCTTCCTGATGGTTTTCCTGGTGATGGAGGTCATCAAGTACTTCGCCTACGTGCATTACGGCGTCAAGAGTTCGAAGACCACACCGTTCGTCGAAAACAATCTGGTCGCCCTCGTTCAGCAGCTGTTCCTTGTACAGGCAATCGGTCCGACCGGCCATGCGCTCACTTTCAATGCGCCGGCATGGTCGATCAGCGTCGAGTTTTACACGTATCTGGTGTTCGGCCTGATCGTATTGCATTGCGGGCGCTGGAAGACTGCGATCTTCGCGCTGCTTGCCCTTGTCTGCGGTCTGATGATGTCAACCGAACCGCGCAGCGGCTTTTTCGACCTGTTGCAATGCCTGTGCGGATTCTTCCTGGGCTGCTGTACCGCGTACGTTTCGGAAAAACTGACGCTGAGGCTGAGCGCGGCCAATGTCGGCATATGCCTGTTCGCCATCCTTTTCTACCTGCAGTTCAAAACATTCGAAGAGTACGACATCCTGATCTATCCGTTGACGGCCGCGCTGGTGCTATCGATCGTGCTGTCGGGCGATGGCGTGATCAAGCAGGTGCTGAGACTGCCGCTGCTGACGTGGCTGGGCATGATTTCCTATTCGGTCTACATGAGCCACTCGGCGCTGCTATGGCTGTGCAACCAGGTGCACCGCTTCATATTCAAGCAGAACGAAGTATGGTTTGAAGGCAGACTAGTGCCGCAGCTGAGCTTTGCCGAAGCATTGATTTCCTACGTCGTCATCATTGCGCTGCTGCTGTACGTGAGCGATTTCGTGTACCACAAGCTGGAAAAGCCCTACCGGGAAAAGTCACGCAAGCTGGTATTCAAGCTGCCCGGGTCGGGCGTCCGGACGCGGGCGGTCAAGTAAGCCCGTTCGTGAGGGCTGGAGGCTGTAAGTTAGGTTGGGCTGTAAGTTAGGTTGGGCTGTAGGCTACGAGGTTTCGCGTATGCCTACGGCATCTTGCGGCGCCGAAGGTTGAGTATGGTGGACAGCCCGGTGCGTCCGGCCGCGGGACGAAGCGTCTGCCGCCCCGTCGACAAATAGGTCGACAGCTTCGCCATCCACGAACGCTGCGCATCGCAGTACGGGCAGCGCGACAGTCGCGCATCAATCAGACTTCCGCAAGTCTTGCAGTCGGCACATCGCATGTTCATCTTCTCCCTCTTGGCGAGAATCATGCCGCGCGGGAACATGTCGTAATGTGCGGAAACGCACGAAAGATGCGGGGACGCTGAACATTTTCATATCAGCTGTATCCAACCTGCCACAAACAATCTCCTGTTATAGCAGGTTCACGCCGCCACACGATGGCGGTTTTTCCTTTCCGTATCGAGTTGCAATACGTCGATACCAGAACCATCACTCAAGGAGATCAGCATGACGCGCATCGAACATACCGTCGAGGTCAAGGTATCCGCATACGACGCTTACGCGCAATGGCTGCGTTACGACAGCTATCCGAAATTCATGGACAGCGTCATCCAGGTCGAGGAGACGTCGCCGAACCGCCTGCACTGGAAAGCACATCGCCATGGCATCGAAGTCGAATGGGATTCGGAAGTCACGACCAAACTGCCGGGACAGATGATCGCCTGGCGTGACGTGAACGGTCCTGGCAGTGACGGCAAGCTGACCTTTCACGCGCTGGACGCCAATCACTGCCGTGTGCAGATGATCATGCACGTCGATTTGAAGGCCACACCCGAAACCAGGGCTGATGCCGAATTCACGCTGGCCGAGCGCGTGGAAGAAGATCTCGCGCGTTTCAAGGCGCTGATGGAACATCCGGAAGCAAAACCGTTCGACGCCAGCGCTCCGGGCAAAACCGGCGTCGAGTATGCAACGCACAGCGAAGTGCCGTCGAACGAACTGCTGACCAACACGCCGGGCTCGCCGAACGTGCCGAAAGGCACTGAATCGACCGCCAGCCCTGGAGCCGATGGGCAGGACAACCGCGCCGGCCTGAAAGAAACCAAGGTGCCGGCGGACGCGACGAAATAATTGGCCCGCGCCGCGGTTGCGGAACTTTCATCGAACGGAGACGAACATGAGCGACAAACCGAGCAACAACAATGCCACCGAATCGCAAACGGTGAATCCCGAGGCCAAATCCGAAGACGCGAGGAAAAGCGAGAACATCCAGAAATCCGGCGAGGAATCGAGACAAAAAACCCGGGTAGACCAGGAAGCCACCGCAGGAACCGGAACGGCAGGTGGCGGAAATCAATAGCCCGGCTTCGCGGGCGGATAGCGAATCAAGCTTCCCGGAAAAAACAAAAGCCCGCTGCCGCGGGCTTTTGTTTTTCTTTAGGCGCAACGCTGAGCGATTTTGCTTACCAGCGCGAGGATATGCCTCGATGAGACGAGCAAATCTTGCGCAGGAACCTGCTATTCGGCCGAGACGCTTGCTTGCTGAAGACTGCCCTCAGGCGTCTGGAATCGTGAAACGAAAAACAGCGCCTTTTCCGGCCTCGCCTTCCGCCCAGATGCGACCGCCGTGGCGATCGATAATGCGGTGCACGATCGACAGGCCGATGCCGGTACCGCTGAACTCGGACTCGCTGTGCAGCCGTTGGAACGGCTGGAAAAGCCGCTCCGCGTACTGCATATTGAAACCGGCGCCGTTATCACGCACGAAATACGTCATGACACCGTTGTGTATTTCGCGCCCGAAGACGATCGATGGTTGCGGAATTTTGGATGTGAATTTCCATGCGTTGCCGAGCAGGTTTTCCAGGACTACGCGCATCAATCTGCGATCTGCCATCACGATCATGCCCTGCTGCAGTTCCGGTTCAAGCTGCCTTTCCGGCTGCCCCTGTTTCAACACCTCCAGCACTTCAGCTGCCAAGGCTCCCAGATCCACCGATTCTCGCCGCAGTTCAGCCCGGCCCATGCGGGACAATTCGAGCAAATCGTCAATCAATTCTCCCATGCGCTTTGCACCGTTCCGCACCTGCGTCAGGTAATGACGCGCCGTCTCGTCCAGCTGCTCGTTGTAGTCCTCGACCAGTGCGAGGCTGAATCCGTCTATCGCTCTCAGCGGTGCCCGCAGGTCGTGCGAGACGGAATAGCTGAACGCCTCCAGTTCCTTGTTCTTGTGTTCAAGCTGCTCCAGATGCGCAATCTGCGCTTCCGCCAGCTTCTGCGCTGCCCTTGCCTCGATGGCCTCCATCTCCTTGGTCAGCAACTGCTCGCGTATGCGGCGATGTTCGTCCTCGAACTGCTTGCGTCGTATTTGCGCACGCAATCTGGCTTTCAGAATTTCGAACTCGCCCGATTTTTGAATGAAGTCATCCGCTCCCATGCTGAGGCAGTTGATCATCATGCTTCGATCCTCGACGGCCGTCAGCATGATCAGCGGGAGATCCCGCAGGCCAGGCGCCATCTTGATCTGCCGGCAGGCTTCCGTTCCGCCCATGCCGGGCATCATCAGGTCCATCAGGATGCAGTCGACCGGTTGCACGGCGAGCATCTCCAATGCCTCCTCGCCGGAACGAGCCAGGACGACGTCGTAACCCTCCCCGCGCAACATTTCGGCGAGTTCCTGCAGGTAGGTATGACTGTCGTCCACCGCAAGAATCTTTTTTGCGCCGAGGGCACTGGCCACCGTCCCGCGCTCCACCACGCTGGCACTGCGTAGCACGGCAGCCAGTCTCGCCAGCATGATGTCGAAGCTGGACTCCTTGCGCACAAAGGCATCGGCGCCGGCATCGAGCGCGCTGAGCTCGTTGGTTCCGTCTTCCGATGCGGTGAGCAATACGCATGGAGTGTCACGCAGCACAGCGTCGAGACGTATCCTGCGGATGACGGTAGCGCCATCGATCCCGCTCATCACGCCATCCACGACGATGGCTGACGGATGGTAGGCGGCTGCCATCTGCAAGCCTTCCTCACCGTTCGATGCGCTCAGCACCCTGTAGCCGACGTCCTTCAACGCGAGCTCCAATTCCGTGCGGTAGGTGATGCTGTCGTCAATCACGAGAATTGTCGTCTGCTCGGCATCACCGCCGTCGCCCTGCAACAATTCGCGCGTACGCGCAATCATGTACGTCGTATCGTAGGGCTTGCCCACGTATTCCGTGGCGCCCGTCTGAAGTCCGAGTATGCGGTCCTTGACGTCCGCTTCGGTGGAAAGCATCAGCACGGGAATATCGGCAAGCGCCGGCGTGGCACGCAGCTCGCGCAAAAAGGACACGCCGTCCTCGTCGGGCAGCACGACATCGAGCACAACCAGGCCAACCCGCTTTTGCGACAGCATGGCGCGGGCGGATGCGATATCCGCGCAGGTCGAAACAGTGAACCCCGCATCCTCGAACGCGTCGGTCAGGTCCATGCGCACCGTGAGGCTGTCATCGACGACGAGTATGGTGTTATTCATTCTTTTCCTCCATCGCTGCCTGCCTCACGACGGCTGTCAGATGGGCGCCGATTTCACCCAGCGGCAACGAACGCTCGGCCGCACCGAGCAGGACCGCCTCGCGCGGCATGCCATATACGACGGAGGTCGCTTCATCCTGCGCAATCGTGTAGGCACCGGCGCGCCGCATCGCCAGCATGCCGGCCGCGCCATCCCGTCCCATCCCCGTCAACAGACACGCTACGGCGTTTGCACCGTATTCAATGGCAAGCGATTCGAACAAGACATCAACCGAGGGGCGGCAGGAATGACGCTCCGCACTCTTGCTCAACCGGATTTTCCCGGATTGCACCGTCATGTGCCAACCCGAAGGCGCCATCACCACCCGGCCGGCGAGCTTGTCCGCGGACAAGCCGTCCTTGGCATAACAAACACGCCGCGCGGTCTGGCCGTCTAGCCAGTCGGCAAAGGCTTCCCCGAACAGTTCGCCAATATGCAGCACCAGCAGAATCGGCAATGCGAAGTCGGCTGGTAATCCGCGCAGCACATCGACGATCGCGCCGGGGCCGCCGGTCGACGCGCCCATGCCGATCACTTCGAAACGGCGCATGCTCCCCGGTGCAGAAGAGTATTCAGGCCCGGTGCGCGCGCTTTGCCGATAACCGGCGAGACGTGCGCGCGGATGCGTAATGACGGGAATGCGCGACACCAGCCTGACGGCGGATATCAGTTTGCGTTCCCATTGCGCGTCCGCCTCTTCGCCGCTTGGCTTGTCGAGCACGTCGACCGCACCGGCCGCGAGCGCATCATACGTCTTGAACAGATCGCCTCGATTGGTGGAGGACGACACGATCAGGATAGGCGTGGGGCAATGTGCCATGATGAATTCGGTCGCAGACAATCCGGTCATCAATGGCATCATCATATCCATCGTGATGACATTCGGACGCAACGCCTGACACAGCTCGATCGCACGCTTGCCGTCTTCTGCCTCACCAACCACCTCGAACTGCGGGTCGGCAGCGAGAACCTCGCACAAGTACTTCCGGATCGTCAAGGAATCTTCCACCACAAGAACACGAATGCGAGCGTTCATCGAGCCGTCTCCGTCAGCAACTGGTCAATGCGCTGCAGCAATGCGCCCTGGTCGAACTCGCTTTTGACGATGTAGTCTTGCGCACCGACATCCCGGCCGCGCTGGCGATGTGCATCCGACGCGAGCGAGGTGACGAGAATCGCCGGAATCTCGCGCCATTCCGGATGCGCGCGGATTCGTTCAATAAAACTGAAACCATCCATGCCGGGCATTTCGACATCGACCAGAATAAGACCGTAACGTGTATCGACCAGCTTTTCTAGCGCTTCTTCTGCCGAAACGGCCAGTTGAACGGTATACCCTGCTGACTCAAGGATGCTGCGCTCCAGCATGCGCGTCGTCAGCGAATCGTCCACGACAAGAATCGGCAATTCCGCGTCACCTTCCTCGCTTGCGGCAACAGCGCGCTGCGCCGCCAGCACCAGATGTCGCGCGTCCAGCACCCACTGTGGATCGCCTTCGGCATTGATCGAGGCGCCGGACACGAAGGGAGCAGCAGGTGCAAGCACGGGCAAGGGACGCACAACAATATTGACCGCGCCAAGCAGGCGTTCCACGCCGATCGCCGCGATGCCGTCGCGCCCCTCGATCACTACTGCCAACGCGGTGCGGCTCGTTTTCGCGGTTGGGCTTCCGTCCGACAGCAGACGGGCCAGCTGCAAGAACGGAATGGCGTTGCCTTGATGAAGCACGGACTCGCCCTGCGGCGTGCGCACGATCTCGGCCGGACCAACTCGCAAGGTTGCGCGTACCGCATCCATCGGAAGCGTGACACGCGTTCCGCCCGCTTCGACCTGCAAGCCATCCAATGACGAGATCAACAAGGGAACCGTCAGCGTCACGGAAGTGCCCTTGCCGGCCTCCGTACGCAATGCCAGCTTGCCGTCCAGTCGTTCGGCCGCATCGCGGACCACATCGAGGCCAACGCCGCGACCGGCGACTTCCGACACGGTTTCCGCCGTGCTGATGCTGCCTTGCATCAGCAGGCGCAGCAGCGCATCGTCATTCAACGCGCTCGCTTCCATGCCGCGCTGCTGCGCGATGCGACGCACCGCCGCAAGATCGATGCCTCCGCCGTCGTCGCTGCAGATGAATTCGATCCAGCGGCCACTTTGCGCGACGTGGACCATCACACGCCCGTCGGCAGGTTTGCCGGCTGCCTGTCTGGCAACCGGGTCCTCAATTCCATGCGTGACGGCATTGCGTACTACGTGCGATAAAGCGCCTTGTACGGCACCCAGCACTTGCGCATCGAGACGAACGTCGCCGCCGCGGCTTTCGAAAATCACCTTTTTTCCCTGCACCTGCGCTGCATCGCGCACTGCCATCTCGAGGGCGACAAACAGACTGTCTGCGGCAACCAGCCGCATTCTTTCAGCGGTGTCACGCACCTGCATCAGTTCACGTTCCAGCGCTTCGATGTCGGATGCCAGCGTGCGCTGCAGTTCACCAAGGTCGCCGGCGAGTTGGTCCAGTGACGCACGCCAGGGTGCACTGGCATCCTTTCCATGCAGGCGAGCGGCAGCAACATCATTGCCGAGCGAATCGACCCTGGATCGCAAGGATGAGGTTTGCCTGACGCGTTCGCGTAAAGGTCCCAGCCGCGCATGGGTCTCATCAAAACCATCGAGCAGCGTGTCCATCTCGCCTACTTCCACACGCACTGTCCGCAGAATATCTTCGTTCGTAGACGACCGCGAAGGATGCACAGTAGTCCGTTCTTCCGCCGAGGGCACGATCGAAGTGGGCGCCGGAGCAGCAAGCGATGCAAGATGTTCTGCAATACAGTCGAGCTGCTTCAGCACCGCATCGATCTGGGATTGCGTCGCCGGTTGGCCCGATTCGCGCAGAGGGGCCAGCGTATCCTCGATTGCATGCGCGCAGTTACCGATGTCCGTCTGCTTGACGACCCGCGCCGCGCCTTTCAGCGTATGCGCCAGACGCAACAGGTGCGCGACCGATTCGGCCGCACCGCCTTTTTCCAGTTCGAGCGCACCGCGGTTGAGCTGATCGATCAGCTCCTGCGCCTCGATCCTGAAGTATTTATAAGGGTCGCGTGCCATGCACTGTGTCCGTATTGCGTGATTGCACCAGCAGCAGCAACTCCTTCGATAGCGCCGCCAGCTGCGACGAAGTCTGCAGCACTTGCGTAGAGCTCGCCTCGTTCTCCTTCGTGGCTTGCGCTGCGCTCGTGATCGCAACGTTGACCTGTTCGACCGCCGACGACTGTTGTTTGGTGGACAGCTCGATCTCGCGTGCGGCCTCAGTCGTCGTAGCCACCATGTCGGCGATCTCCTTGAATGCCGAGATCACTTCTTCAAATTGCCGGCTGCCTGCATCGACCGATTTGGACCCCGTTTCTGTCGTCATCACCGATGTATTGGCGGCGCTGCGCACGTCGTCGATCAGCGAACGGATTTCCTTCGTCGATCCCGTCACGCGATCCGCCAGTTTACGGATTTCATCGGCAACAACGGCGAAGCGCTTGCCGGCTTCGCCTGCGCCGGTCGCTTCGATGGTGGCATTGATGGCGAGAATATTGGTCTGCTCTGCAAGTTCTGAAACGATGTCCAGCACTGAACCGATCTGCTGCGATTTCTTGCCGAGATCGAGCATGTGGCTGACGATCAGGTCAACCTGCTGGCGAATGCTGAGAATCGACGCATTCGCCTTGGCCACCGTACTGTCGCCGGCGCGCGCCGACTTCGTGGCCTGATCGGCAATCTGCGCAACGCGTTGCGCGCTTTCCGCAATCTGCCGCGAGGTGGCAAGCAATTCACTGATCGTGGTCGCGATCTCGTTCATCGCCGTCGCCTGCTCCTTGGCTCCCGTCGCCTGCTGGTTGGCGGTTGCCTGCAATTCCGCCGATGAGCTCTGTACCTGACTGACGGCCGCCCCGATCTGGCGGCTCAGTGAACGGGTCAGAACGATACCGGTGACGGTTACGAACAGCAGGCAGATCAGCGTGCCCCAGATGATGGCGGCGTTTGCTCCTTCTGAAGCCGATCGCACTTCGTCGGCGCGTCTTTTGAGCAATTCGTTTTCTTCATTCATCATCTGCCCGGTGATCTGGCCGATGTTATCCATCAGCTTTTCTCCCTGGCCCGACTTGATGTCGTTTGCCGCGGTTTGCAGTCCCGAGCTCCGACGCTGTTCGATATGGAGTTTCAACAGTGCCAGCCTCGCGTCAATAAGTGGCTCAAGAGCATCGATGCGTTTCTGCTGATTCGGATTGTCGCTTGTCAGTTCACGAAGTGTCTTGAGCTCGCTGCGGACGGATTCGATTCCCGGTTGATAAGAGTTCAGAAAGGATTCTTCGCCGGTAATGATGAAACCGCGCTGCGATGTCTCTATATCGTTCATGTCGGCCACAATTTTCTGGATGTGATCCCGCACGGCTTGAGAATGGGCTACCCAGTGGCTGGTTTTCGTGATCGTTTCTATGCCGTGATACGCCACTGTGCCGATAGCGACCAGCAGTGCAAAAGCGACGGCAAAGCCGACTGCTATCTTTCTTCCGAATGTCCACATGTCACTGCTCCTTCCTCATGTTGCCTGCTTGTACCCGCTGGCTGATTGATTCGACTATTGCATTGAGATCGATGATTTTTCTCGACTTGTCACCCACGCGCACAGCTTGCGCGGCACGCGCATGCGACGGGGCATTCGGCGTGCTTTCCTCCTGAATCACTTCGGCATCGGATATGGCGAGATGGCCTTCAAAACGATCGAAGGCCAGCCCGACCGGTATCGGCGAGGCGACCAGCACCATCCAGCGCAGTGGCGGCCCTGGCGGATAACCGAGCAGCATGCGCAGGTCGTAAGCGGGAATCAGGGTGCCGCGAAAATTGGCAAGACCGAGCAATTCCGGTACGTCGCTGGGCAGCGCGGTCACGCGCTTGTCGGCATGCAGTCCAGCGACCTGAGCCAGACGCAACGCATAGCCGTCGCCGGCAAGGTCAATTGCGAGAAATGCCTCAGCCGCCCTCTCTTGCACCACCGGCAGGCGTGCGAAGCTCTCGTCGAATGCCCGACGTAGCGCTTTTGCGCGTCCTTCGATGGGCGCTTCCTGATTTGTCATTGCCGCCCTCCACAAGCAAGCAGTTCAGCATGGCAGAGCTTCAACAACGCTTCGCGTCCGAAGCCGCCGCCAAACAACAGCAAACGGGATGCATCCTCTTCTTGCAGCAGATCGATTGCGCGTTCCAGTTCCTGGCGTGCGATCTCGCTTTCTCTCCCACGTCTCAACAGCAGGCCGAGATGCAGGTGTGGCATCGCGAATCCCGGATCCAGATAAGCCGCGGTCTTGTTGTGCTCGATTGCGGCATCATTGTCGCCCGCTCCCTCGCAACACAGCGCCAACACATACCAGGCGCCGGCATGAAGATCGTCCAGTTCAAGCAGGGTGCGGCATACTTTTCCCGCCGATTCGAGCTGCCCGCTATGAACAAGCAAGACCGCCTTCAGCAACAAGGTATCGGCATCGGTCCCCGCTTCGCTTGGCAATCTTCCCATCGCATCCAGCGCCTCAGTAAAGCGTTCCTGCCGCAACAGGTCAAACAGGCCATCCAGATTCCAGCGCGCGTTCTTCGCCGCGACGCCGGCTGTCTGTGCCGATACAGGCATCAACTGCTGTATGCGCTCCGAGGAGCGCTGGATTGCATCCATCCAGCCTACAGCGCTACCCGGCACCGCGGCTAGCGGCGACGGCAGTGCGGACGACACGTCCACAGACAAGTAATGTTCCGACGCCGTTTCGTCGCCAGCCCGGCGGCGGTAATAAAAGGTTTCGTGTGAATGGCACAACTGGAAGTCATGCGACAAGCCACGCAAGGTTTCGGCATGCCCCAGAAAGAGGTATCCACCGGGCGCCAGCGAATACGCAATGTGTTCGACCAGTGCGCGCGCCTGCTCTGGCGAAAAATACATCATCATGTTGCGACAGAAGATGACGTCATAGGCTTCGGGACGCCAGAAGTCTGAAGCACTGGCAGCCAGATTGCGTTCCTCGAAACGTACCGTCTGTCGAATGCTGGCGTCGAGTACGTATTCTCGCCCCTGACGCTGAAACCACTTGTGCCGCAGTTCGGGCGGTGTTTCGCGCAAGGCCCATTCGGTGTACCGCCCCGCAGCCGCCTTTTCGAGCATGGCTGCGTTGATGTCCGCTGCGGTAATCTCGATGTTCCAGGACGTAGAGACGTTCGCTTCCCGCAACATGACGGCCAGCGAGTACGCCTCTTCTCCGGATGCGCATCCCAAGGACAGAATGGCAAGCTGCCGGCTCTGGTGACGGGCGGCCAGACGTGCCGGGAGTACCACATCCGTGAAGGCGCGAAATTGCTCGAAATGGCGGAAAAAGTATGTTTCGGGAACGGTCAGCAGTTGACCGAGTGCCCGCCACTCGCCATAGGACGGCGTTTCTTCCATGCTTCGCAGATAGCCATCGCAGGACTGCGCCCGTTTTTCCAGCCGCGCGTGCAGCAAGCCGGCAAGAAAATCGCGCTTGCTTTCGTCGAAATACAGGCCGAGACGGCGTTCGATGATGTTGCGAAAGCGGTCGACTTCTTCATTGGCAAGCGAGGGGCAAATCAAGACGGCGCTCCCGCGGCATGCAAGCGATCCCACCATGCATCCGGCACCAGCCGCGCGGCGTTCAGCACCGTCAGCAGTTCGGCGTCCGCCGTGCCGATGGCGGATATGGCCTCGCTGCTTGCGTCCTTCAGTAGAGGCGGCAGATCATGTAGAGAAGAAGCGGCGATCGAGTGCACGCCGAGCACGGAACTCGCGGTCAGCGCAACCGGGCCGCGTACAGTCGAGACAATGATGAAACGGGTGAAATCCGTATCCTCTTCCAGCAGAAGGGCGAGGGACAGGACGGGAGTAGGCACGCCCCTGATCAGAGACAGCCCCCTGATTGCAGGTGAGGCATCGGCCATCCGCTCGATCGGCAGGGGACGCATCGTTTCGACCACGTGCGATACCGGCAACGCATACAGGCGGGATTGCACGCGAAAAAGCAAGGCGGAAACTACATCCTCTTGTGCATCCTTCAATGTGTCCCCTTCATACGCATTTTCTTATGCGTTTTGGAGTTTTCATCCGATACCCAGTGTCGAACGAGGAGCTTATATAGAGAGAATTTCGAAAGCGGGATAGTGCAACCAGAAGAAAACGCTTTTAATAGGCACATAAGCCCATTACCGCAAGTTCACTTTTATATCGTCAAAGTTCCAGAATGTCAAAACCTCGAAGATCCGCAATAAAACGTATATATCCGTTGCGCTTCTTAGACTGCTGCACGGCTTACCACCACGGGATGCAATGCAAAGGAAAAGATATGTTTACGTTCTTATAGAGATAGGAATCGACGCATATCTCTTTCTAGAGAGGGTACACCGCCCCGAGCACCTATCAATCCTAACCGTTTAAGAGTAGTTTTTTGAAGGCGACGTCATTTGTAAACGGAGCAAATAAAAAGCCTGGAAATCAGATTGACTTCCAAACTTTACAGATCCAAGTTATTCCCGATGCCGTGGCGTTCGGTGGAGAGAAAATTCGCCTACATGCGGCGGCGGTTTGACTTTCGGGGCCTCGACCAGACCCACCCTGCTGGCTTGCTCGTCGCACAAAAGAAAAAGCCCGCACTAGCGGGCTTTTGAATACTTGGCGGAGAGGGAGGGATTCGAACCCTCGGTACGCTTGCACGTACGCCTGATTTCGAGTCAGGTACATTCGACCACTCTGCCACCTCTCCTGATTCGGTCGCGTTCTTGCGGTACGAAGCCCGAGATTGTAGCAGAACATTTCCCCGATCTCAAACCCTCCTCAATAAAAGGCGGAATACGTCCGTTGCATCCTGCCCACCGCATCATCATCCTGTCATAAACGCTGAGTACCATGCGGCAAGTTTTCATGCGAGATCCTTGATGACATTCGTCTCACTCAAGCCCTCCATTCCGCCCAGAATTACGCGTGTGAGGAATATGCGCAACAGCGGTATGCAGATGGCCCGCCGCCTGAACGCCGATGCCATGCTCGCAACGGCGAACGACGGTGCACGTACTCTCGAAGCAGCAGTCAGCCGCGAGGACAACATGCTCGCGCAGCGGTTGCGTACTGTCATCGAAAACCGGCAGCTGACCGCGCTCTTTCAACCCATCATTCAGATGCAAAGCGGCGAGATCATCGGCTATGAAGGCCTGATCCGTGGCCCGTCCGACAGCCCCTTGCATTCGCCGCTGAATCTGTTCAAGGTAGCGCGCAGCTGCGGTCTGAGCGTCGAGGTCGAGCATCTGTGCCGTCGTGTCACGCTGGAGCGCTTTGCCGAGTTAAAACTACCTGGCAACCTGTTTCTGAATGTCAGTCCGGAATGCCTGCTGCTGCAGCCGCACAACCGTCACGGCGAGACGCTGGGCTACATCCACGAAGTCGGCATCGATCCGAAGCGGGTGATCATCGAGCTGACGGAAAGCCAGCCGACCTACGACTACGACTTGCTGCGCGCCGCCGTCACGCACTACCGCGCGATGGGCTTCCGCATTGCGATCGACGATCTGGGCGAAGGATTTTCCAGCCTGCGCCTATGGTCCGAGCTGCGGCCCGAGTACGTGAAGATCGACATGCATTTCGTGCAAGGCATCAATCAGGATGCGATCAAGTTGCAGTTCGTGCGCTCGATCCAGGAAATTGCAGAGAAGTCGGGGACCGTCGTGATTGCCGAAGGCATCGAAACCGACGCCGAACTGCTGATGATCCGCGATCTCGGCGTCGCCTATGGCCAGGGCTACAAGATCGCGCGGCCGAATGCGAACCCCGCTACGGAGCTGTCGGGCGACTTGCGTAATCTGCTGCGCCAGAACGGCGTGGCGGTCTACCCGCAGGAAGCGGGACGCGGCAAGGCGCTGACGGCGTTCAAGCTGCTGCGCGCAGTCAAGGCGGTGACGCCGGAGGTGCAGAACAATCGCATCTATGAAATGTTCAACAGCGATCCGACCTTGGAAGTCATTCCCGTCGTCTCGGACGACGTGCCGATCGGCCTCATCACGCGCGCCAATCTGATCGACAATTTTGCGCGTCCTTACCTGCGCGAACTGCATGGCCGCAAATCCTGCACGCTGTTCATGGACGCGAATCCGCTGATCACCGACCGCAATACGCCGCTGCATGCGCTGAGCCAGATCATCGTCGACGCCGACCGGCACCATCTGTTCAACGGATTCATCATCACCGACGCCGGCAAATATCTCGGCATGGGCAATGCGCACGACCTGATGCGCGAAATCACGCAGATGCAGATCAGCGCCGCACGCTATGCGAATCCGCTGACGCTATTGCCCGGCAACGTGCCGATCGACGAGCATATCGACCGCCTGCTGGAAAACGGCGCACGCTTTGCCACCTGCTACATCGATCTGGATCACTTCAAGCCCTATAACGATGTCTATGGCTATCGCAAGGGCGACGACATCCTGCGCCTGACCGCGAAGCTGTTGACCGATCATTGCGATCCGCAACGTGACTTCGTCGGCCATATCGGCGGCGACGATTTCATCGTGCTATTTCAGAGCGAAGACTGGGAGCAACGCTGCCAGCGCATCATCGATAATTTTGCCGATGCGGTGCCGGACTTCTACAACGAAGACGACCGGGCGCGAGGCGGTTACGTCAGTGAAGACCGGCGCGGCAACAAGGTATTCCATCCGCTGGTCGCAATGTCACTGGGTGTGGTGAAAGTCGGTCCGGGGCAATACGGTTCACATCACCAGATTTCGGCAGCAGCGGCGGAAGCGAAAAAGCAGTCGAAAAAAATCCCTGGAAACAGTCTGTTCATCGACCGCCGCCAGGGACCTGCATCTGCCGATACGATGCTGCAGAAACACGGCAACGCCTGAGCGCGTTACCGCACTTCCTGTTTCGTCCTTACTTCACCTCGGCCTTCAGAATCGCGACGCCGCCCATGTAGGGGCGCAGCACTTCGGGAACCACCACGCTGCCATCGGCCTGCTGATAGTTCTCCAGCACTGCTACCAGCGTGCGGCCGACCGCCAGGCCTGAGCCGTTCAGCGTGTGCACCAATTCCGGCTTGCCTTGCGCATTGCGGAAGCGTGCCTGCATGCGGCGGGCCTGGAAGGCTTCGCAATTCGACACAGAGGAAATCTCGCGGTACGTATTCTGCGCCGGCAACCAGACTTCGATGTCATAGGTCTTGGCAGCGCCGAAACCCATGTCGCCGGTGCACAGCGTAATGACGCGATACGGCAGACCGAGCTTCTTCAGAATATTCTCGGCATGCGCGCACATTTCTTCCAGTGCTTCATAGGATTTTTCCGGATGCACCACCTGCACCATCTCGACCTTGTCGAACTGGTGCTGGCGAATCATCCCGCGCGTGTCGCGGCCATAGCTGCCAGCCTCGGAGCGGAAGCATGGCGAGTGCGCGGTCAATTTCATCGGCAGCGCCTCGGCCGACAGGATCTCGTCGCGCACGATATTGGTCAGTGAAACTTCCGCGGTAGGAATCAAGTACAGCGATTCGCCCTCGCCTTCCTGCCCGCCCTTCTTCGCGGCAAACAGGTCGGCTTCGAACTTCGGCAGCTGACCGGTGCCGCGCAAGGAATCGGCGTTGACAATGTAGGGTGTGTAGCACTCGGTGTAACCATGTTCCACAGTATGCGTATCGAGCATGAATTGCGCGAGCGCGCGATGCAGGCGCGCGATGCCGCTCTTCATTACTGCAAAACGCGAGCCGGTAATCTTGGCGGCGACGTCGAAATCCAGGCCGAGCGGTGCGCCAACATCGACGTGATCCTTGACCTCGAAATCGAATACGCGCGGCGTGCCGATCTTGCGCACTTCGACGTTGTCCGCCTCATCCTTGCCGACCGGAACCGACTCGTGGGGCACGTTCGGAATCGCCAGCATGAATTCGCTGATGCGGTTCTGCACGACATCCAGCTGCGCAGCGGAGTTTTTCAGTTCAT
>Ga0310811_10001780_pt1 | contig 26803 bp, 23 predicted proteins | sample YCmetagenome_FD_207642 | JGI IMG/M metagenome (GOLD analysis project Ga0310811, IMG submission 207642) | Soil microbial communities from experimental microcosm in Duke University, North Carolina, United States - YC | ecosystem: Engineered > Artificial ecosystem > Soil microcosm > Unclassified ... | reverse complement strand
GGCTGGCCGGCGAGATCGGCGACGACGAACTGATCGCGCGCGTGCGGCGCACGTTCGAAACGCTGATCGCCGCGTGGCGCGCCGCTCGCGACACGCACCGCGCCCCCGGCGCACGCGAGGAGAAAGCAGCATGAACGAGCGCATCGTCAGCGGCACGCAGGAGACGGCACCGACGGCCCCTGCACTCACCCCCGCCGCCCACGGCCAGACCGTGCGCCTGACCGCCGCGCAGGCGCTAGTGCGCTTTCTGGCGGCCCAGCGGGTCGCGTCGCAGGACGGCACGAGCCGCACCGAGCCGCTGTTCGGCGGCGTGTTCGCGATCTTCGGGCACGGCAACGTCGCCGCGATCGGCGAGGCGCTGTACCAGCACCGGCACGATCTGCCGACGCTGCGCGCGCACCACGAGCAGGCGATGGCGCACGCGGCGATCGCGTATGCGAAGGCGCATTTCCGGCGCCGGATGATGGCGGTCACGACGTCGATCGGGCCGGGCGCGACGAACCTCGTGACCGCCGCCGCGCTCGCGCACGTGAACCGGCTGCCGGTGCTGCTGCTGCCCGGCGACATCTTCGTGTCGCGCGCGCCGGACCCGGTGCTGCAGCAGATCGAGGACTTCCACGACGGCGGCATCTCCGCGAACGACACGCTGAAACCGGTGTCGCGCTACTTCGACCGGATCGTGCATCCGGCGCAACTGCTGACCGCGCTGCCGCGCGCGCTGCGCGTGCTGACCGACGCCGCGCTGTGCGGGCCGGTCACGCTCGCGCTGCCGCAGGACGTGCAGGCGGCCGCGTACGACTATCCGGTCGAATTCTTCACGCCGCGGCTCGTGACGTTCCGCACGCCCGCGCCGGCGCGCGTCGAGATCGACGCGGCGCTCGCGCAGCTGCAGCGCGCGAAACGGCCGTTGATCGTCGCGGGCGGCGGCGTGCTGTATGCGCGCGCGTCGTCGGCGTTGCAGGCGCTCGCGGCCGCGCGCGGGATTCCGGTCGCGGAGACGCAGGCCGGCAAAGGCGCGCTCGCGTGGGACGATCCGCTCAACGTCGGCGCGATCGGCGTGACCGGCTCGACGGCCGCGAACGCGCTCGCGCGCGGCGCCGATTGCGTGCTCGCGGTCGGCACGCGTCTGCAGGACTTCACGACCGGCTCGAATTCGCTGTTCGCGCACGCGCGCATCGTCGGCATCAACGCGAACGGGTTCGATGCGGGCAAGCAAGGCGCGCTCGTCGTGCAGGCCGACGCGCGGCTCGCGCTCGCCGAACTCGGCGGCGAACTCGGCGCCTGGCACGCGGACGCGAACTGGACCGCCCGCGCCCTCGCGCTCGCGAACGAATGGCGCGCGACCGTCGAGCGGCTCGCGAACGCGCCGGAAGAACGCGGCGTGCTGCCGTACGACGCCGATGTGATCGGCGCGGTCCAGCGCTCGGCCAGCCGCTCGCCGGACGACGACATCGTCGTCTGCGCGGCCGGCACGCTGCCGGGCGAACTGCACAAGCTGTGGCGCGCGGGCACGCCCGGCGCGTATCACGTCGAATACGGCTACTCGTGCATGGGCTACGAGATCGCCGGCGGACTCGGCGTGAAGCTCGCGCGGCCCGATCGCGAGGTGATCGTGATGGTCGGCGACGGCAGCTATCTGATGATGAACAGCGAGATCGCGACGTCGGTGATGCTCGGCGCGAAGCTGATCGTCGTCGTGCTCGACAACCGCGGCTACGGCTGCATCAACCGGCTGCAGCAGGCGTGCGGCGGCGCGCCGTTCAACAATCTGTTCGACGACTGCGCGCAGGGGCCGCTCGGCGCGCCGCGCGTGGATTTCGCGGCGCACGCGCGCGCGCTCGGCGCCGACGCGGAGCACGTCGCGAGCATCGCGGAACTCGAAGCGGCGATGCAGCGTGCGCGCGCCGCGACGCGCACGACCGTGATCGTGATCGACACCGACCCGGCGCGCTCGACCGAAGACGGCGGCTGGTGGTGGGAAGTCGCGGTGCCGGAAGTGTCGCCGCGGGCGGCGGTGCGCGACGCGCGCGCGCTCTACGACGCGCAGCTCGCCGCGCGCGCGAGCGGGCAGCCGCTGTCCCACGCGCCGGTCGCGCAGACGACGCCCGAGACGCTCGGCACGCGCGCCGGACCGACCACGCCCGCCGTGTCCGACCCTCTGCCCCACGCACCGTCGACAACCGACGACGACACCCGCTGACCGCCCCACGCGCAACCGGAGCCCCGACGATGAGCGCCTTCGACGTACGCATCGGCATCAACCCGCTGTCGTGGATGAACGACGACCTGCCGTCGCTCGGCGGCGAGACGCCGCTCGACACCGCGCTGACCGAGGGCCGCGCGATCGGCTACGAAGGGTTCGAACTCGGCAACAAGTTTCCGCGCGACCCGCAGGCGCTGAAGGCGTTGCTCGCGCAGTACGGTCTCGCGCTCGTCTCCGGATGGTATTCGGGAAGACTCGCGGGAAAACTCGCACACCGCAGCGTCGCCGACGAAATCGCGGCCGCCGACGCGCACCTCGACCTGCTCGCGCAGAACGGCGCGACGGTGATGGTGTACGGCGAAGTGGCCGATTCGATTCAGGGCGCGCCGCGCCCGCTGTATCAGCGGCCGCGCTTTTTCAGCGACGCGCAGTGGGACGAGTACGCCGGGCGCGTCGACGCGTTCGCGCGTCACACGCGCTCGCGCGGCGTGCGCCTCGCGTATCACCACCACATGGGCGCGTATGTCGAAACGCCGGCCGACATCGACCGGCTGATGGCGCGCACGAGCGACGCGGTCGGCCTGCTGTTCGATACGGGCCACATCGCGTTCGCGGGCGGCGATCCACTCGCGGTGCTCGACGCGCACATCGCGCGCGTCTGTCACGTGCACTGCAAGGACGTGCGCCCCGCCGTGCTGAAGATCGCGCGCAATCGCAACTGGAGTTTCCTCGACGCGGTGCTCGCCGGCGCGTTCACCGTGCCGGGCGACGGCGCGGTCGATTTTCCGGCCGTCATCGCGCGTCTGAAGCGGCACGGCTATTGCGGCTGGCTCGTTGTCGAGGCCGAGCAGGACCCCGTCATCGCGCCGTCGTTCGAGTACGCTCAAAAGGGCTACCGGACGCTGCGCGCGCTCGTCGATGCGCCGCCCGACGCATCGACGGATACCACCAGGGAGGCAGCATGAGTTTGCTCGTGAAGGCGTCGCGCGAAGGCCAGACGATCGCGCGCGTCACGCCCGCCACCGCGGGCTGGCGGTATGTCGGCTTCGCCGCGTACCGGATGGAAACGGACGAGGTCGTCTACGTGAACGAGATCGCGCGCGAAAGCTGCATCGTCGTGCTGACCGGTGCGGTCGACATCGAAGCCGGCGACGCGCGCTGGACCGACATCGGCTCGCGCGACAGCGTGTTCGAGGACGCCGCGCCGTATGCGGTCTACGTGCCGCCCGGCGTGAAGACGACGGTGCGCGCGCGGCGCGGCGCGGAACTCGGCGTCGCGAGCGCGCCCGCGACCGGCACGCTGCCCGCGCGGCTGATCGAACCGTCGCGGATGCAGCGCTCGACGCGCGGCAAGAGCCTGAACACGCGCTACGTGTGCGACATCCTTGCGCAAACCGAGCCGGCCGAATCGCTGCTGGTCGTCGAGGTGCGCACGCCGTCCGGCCACGCGTCGAGCTATCCGCCGCACAAGCACGACGCCGATCGCCCGCCGTACGAGACCGCGCTCGAAGAGACCTACTACCACCGGCTGAATCCGCCGCAGGGCTTCGCGTTTCAGCGGGTGTACACGGACGCGCGCGATCTCGACGAGACGATGGCCGTCGAAGACCACGACATCGTGATGGTGCCGCGCGGCTACCATCCGGTCGTCGCGCCGTACGGGTACGACTCGTACTACCTGAACGCGATGGCCGGGCCGCGCCGCGAATGGCACTTCCATAACGATCCGGCGCATGAGTGGATCATCGAGCGCGACCGCCAGCTGTAACCGGCCGCTAACGAGAAAAACGCTCCGGATCGCCGGCGGCGGCCGTCGCGCGCTGTCCGGTTCGCGACAAAGTCTGTCCGCACCGTTCGGTCGAGACACATTACACTTCGGGTCATAACTCTTATACATGACCCGTTCACGCCGTTCCGCGCTCGCGCGGCCCCGCGTGGCTCTCTGCGTAATACGAAAAACATGGAAACGAGCCTCAACAAAGGTGCGCTCGCGGGTGCCGCTCCGGCGTCCGGCGCGTCTTCGGCTGCCGCCCCTGTCGGCGGCGTGCAGCGAACCGTCTACTCCGTTCTCGGCGCGATCAGCTTCTCGCACCTGCTGAACGACATGATCCAGTCGCTGGTCCTCGCGCTGTATCCGATGTTCAAGTCCGGCTTTTCGCTGACGTTCGCGCAGGTCGGCCTCATCACCGCGACCTATCAGATCACCGCGTCGCTGCTGCAGCCGCTCGTCGGCGTGTTCGCGGACAAGCGGCCGATGCCGTTCTCGCTGCCGGTCGGCATGGGCTTCACGCTGTGCGGCCTGCTGCTGATGTCGGTTGCGCCGACGTTCGGCATCCTGCTGTGCGCATCGGCGCTGATCGGCTGCGGCTCGTCGGTGTTCCATCCGGAGTCGTCGCGCGTCGCGCGGATGGCGTCGGGCGGACGCCACGGCCTCGCGCAGTCGCTGTTCCAGGTCGGCGGCAACGCAGGCTCGGCGATCGGGCCGCTGCTCGCCGCCGCGTTCATCGTGCCGCACGGCCAGCGCTCGATCGCGTGGTTCTCGGTCGCCGCGTTCGTCGGCATCGTCGTGCTCACGCAGATCGGCCGCTGGTATCGCAGCCACCCGGCCACGAAAAAGAAGCGCGCCGCCGTCGAACGCGACGCGCTGCCGAAGAACCGCGTCGCGCTCGCGATCGGCGTGCTGCTGCTGCTCGTGTTCTCGAAGTATTTCTATCTCGCGAGCATCAACAGCTACTTCACGTTCTATCTGATGGATCGCTTCCATCTGCCGGTGCAGGCCGCGCAGATTCACCTGTTCCTGTTCCTCGCGGCAGTCGCGGCGGGCACGATCGTCGGCGGGCCGGTCGGCGACCGCATCGGGCGCAAATACGTGATCTGGGTGTCGATTCTCGGCGTCGCGCCGTTCACGCTGCTGCTGCCGTACGCGAACCTGTTCTGGACCGGCGTGCTCAGCGTGATCATCGGCCTCGTGCTCGCGTCGGCGTTCTCCGCGATCCTCGTGTATGCGCAGGAACTCATTCCGGGCAAGGTCGGGATGGTCGCGGGCCTGTTCTTCGGCCTCGCGTTCGGCCTCGGCGGGATCGGCGCAGCAGCGCTCGGCCACCTCGCGGATGTGACCGGCATCGCGAACGTGTACAAGATCTGCTCGTTCCTGCCGCTGATCGGCGTGCTGACGGTGCTGCTGCCGGACGTCGAAGGCAACGCGCGGAAGTTGCGCAAGGGTTGAGCGCTCGCGCGCGGTATCGCTGATGCAGAACGGCCGGCGGCTCTTCGGAGCGCCGGCCGTTTTGGTTGGCCGGGGCGGGGGGCGGCTGCTCTGGTTGCTCTGGTTGCGCGTGTTGCGTCCGTCGAGCGCCCCGCGTCAGCCGACGCCGAGCCAGTCGCGCACGATGTCGTCGCGCGCGGCGAGCTGCGTCGGCGTGCCGTCGAACACGATCCTGCCGTGCCCCATCACCGCGACGCGATCCGCCAGCGCCTGCGCGAGCGCAAGACGCTGCTCGATCAGCACGATCGCGACGCCCGCGTCGCGCAACGCGCGCAGACACTCGCCGACGCTCGACGCCACCTGCGCGGACAGACCCTCGGTCGGCTCGTCGACGATCAGCAGATCGGGGTCGCCGAGCAGCGCGCGCGCCAGCGCGAGCATCTGCTGCTCGCCGCCCGACAGCACGCCGGCCCTCGCCGCGCGACGCGCGGCGAGCGCGGGGAACAGCGCATACGCGTGCTCGCGCGCGAAGCGCGGCGGCCGGCGCCCGCGCTTCACGGGCGCGATGCCGAGCTGCAGGTTCTCGTCGACGCTCAACGTCGGGAACACGTCGCGCGTCTCGGCCACATAGCCGATGCCGAGCCGCGCGATCTCGAACGTGCGCAATCCGTCGAGATCGCGGCCCGCGAAGCGCCGTGTCCCTTGCGCGCGGACCATCCCCGTCAGCGCCTTCGCGAACGTCGAACGGCCCGAGCCGTTGCGGCCCGCGAGCGCGACCGTCTCGCCCGCATCGACGCGCAGATCGACGCCGTACAGGATCTCGCTCGCGCCGTACCACGCGTGCAGGCCGCTCACGTCGAGCAGCGCGCTCATCGTGCGAGTCCGTGGCCGAGGTACGCGTCGCGCACCGCGTCGTTCGCGCGGATCTGCGCGGGCGTGCCGGTCGCGATCACGCAGCCCCGCACGAGCACGGACACGCGGTCCGCGAGGCCGAACACCGCGTCCATGTCGTGCTCGATCATCACGAGCGTCTTGCCGACGGTGGTCGCGCGAATCAGCTCGATCGCGCGCGCGGCTTCCGCGCGATTCATGCCGGCGGTCGGCTCGTCGAGCAGCAGCGTGTGCGCGCCGCTTGCAAGCGCGAGGCCGAGATCGAGCGCGCGCTGCTCCGCGTAGCCGAGCGAGCCGGCCGCGCGCGCGGCCGCGTGTTGCAGGCCGATCGCGTCGAGCACGTCGTTCGCCTTTGCATCGACGAGCGGCGAGCCGATCCACCGATGCCAGACGCGCACGCCGTCCCGACGCGCGGCCAGCACCGCGCAGCGCAGGTTGTCGAGCACCGATAGCTGCGCGAACACGCTCGTCGTCTGAAAGCTGCGCGCGACGCCGCGGCGGCTCACCGCGACCGGCGACAGACGCGTCGCGTCCGCGCCGTTCAGTTCGATGCGGCCCGCGCTCGCGCGGCGCTCGCCCGCGATCAGGCTGAACAGCGTGGACTTGCCGGCGCCGTTCGGGCCGATCAACGCGTGCCGCTCGCCGGCGTGAACCGTGAGATCGACGCCGCGCAGGATCCACGTGTCGCCGAAACGCTTTTCGACGCCGTGCAGTTGCAGTGCGGGGGTCATCGGCGTGCCCGTTGCGTTTCGGCGAACGATGACGATCGCGCAGCGCGAGCCGTAGCCGTCGCCGTAGCCGTCGTCGTCGCCGGCGCATGGGCGCGCGAAATCGCCATCGCCATCGCCATCGCCGCGTTCATCTTCATCGCGCGTCCTCCACCGTATCGAGCGCTCGTCGCGCTACCCGCAGGCGACGCACGGCAAACACCGCAACGGCGCCGCACGCGACGACGCCCGTCGCCCACATCCACGCGCCCCGCGCATCCGTCGCGATGAAGCGGCTTGCGCCATCGCCTCCGTCGCCGCCGAATCGCACGGCGTACGCGCACTGCACCGCGGGCACGAGCGCGGCGAGCGCGAACCCGAGCGAGAGCGCCGCCCACGACCACAGCGCCGCGCAGCGCCGCCAGCCGAATCGCGCGAGCAGCTCCCATTGCCGCCGCGCGAGACCCGCGAGGCCGTCCGGCGCGGCCAGCACCACCGCGACGAAGAACAGCCCGACGTACAGCATCCACGCGCGCGTGACGCTCGCGACGCCGGCACTGAACGCGACCCACACCAGCGCGCCGATCACCGGCCCGAAGAACGACGCCGTGCCGCCCGTGACCGTCGCGATCAGCACGGCCGCCGAGCGCGCGATGCCGACGCTCTCCGACGCGGCCAGCTCGACGTTGATCAACGCGAGCGACCCCGCGATGCCCGCGAAGAAGCCGCTGAAGACGAGCATCGCGGCGCGCATCCGTGCGGGCGAACAGCCGAGCGCCGCCGCGCGGATCGGGTTGTCGCGCACCGCGTTCGCGAGCCGCATGAACGGCGTGCGCGTCAGCGCGAGCATCGCGACGCTCGCGAACACGCACCACAGCGCGATCACGCCATACGCTTCGCGATCGGGTCCGAACGTCCAGCCGCCGAGCGCGGGGCCGCTTGCACGGTCGATCGCGACGCCCGCGTCGCCGCCGAACCACGCGGGGAGCGCCCATGCGGCGGCGGCGACCAGTTCGCCGATGCCGAGCGTGATCATCGCGAACGCGGTGCCCGCGCGGCGCGCGGCGACGAGCGCGATCGACGCGCCGACCGCCGCTCCGCCGACGCCGCCGACGAGCGGCAACAGCGGCAACGCGAACGGATGATGGTTGAAGCACTGCGCGGCGATCAGCGCGCCGAGCCCGGCCGGCGCGGCGTGGCCGAACGACAGCAGCCCCGTCTCGCCGAGCAGCAGGTTGTACGACAGCGCGAACACGATCATCGTCGCGGCCTGCGCGAGCGCGGCGAGCAGCCAGCCTTGGGACGCATGCGCGCCCGACACGAGCGCCGCGACGAGCGGCGGCGCGCCGAGCAGCACGATCAGCAGCACGGCGGGCAATACAGCGCGCAGCACGGCGGCCGACACGAAGACGAAACGCCCGCGCGCGCCGGCAGCACGCAACCGCGACGGCGCACGACGACGATGACGACGGCGCGATGGCGGCACGGGCGCGTTATGCATCGTCGCCCCGCTGTCCGGCGAAACCGCGCGGACGCACCGCGAGCACCGCGACGAGCAGCAGGTAAGGCAGCAACGGCGCCGTCTGCGCGAGCGTCAACGCTTGCCATGCCGGCGCCGGCACAAGGCCCGCGCGCGCGGCAAGCTCGCCGAGCGATACGTCGCTCGCGGCCGCGAACGTCTGCAGACAACCGACGACGAGCGACGCGACGAACGCGCCGCCGAGCGACCCGAGGCCGCCGACCACGACGACGACGAACACGATCGATCCGACCGATTCGGCCATCGCCGGCTCGACGACGAAGAGCGGCGCCGCCACCGCGCCCGCGAGCGCCGCGAGCGCGGTGCCGAGCGCGAACACGGCGGTCAGCACGCGCGGCACGTCGTGCCCGAGCGCCTCGACCGCGTGCGGATGCGTGAGCGCCGCACGCACGACGAGCCCCGCCTTCGATGCGCGCAGCACCACGGCGAGCAGCGCGAGCATGGCCAGCGCGACCGCCATCGCGAACGCGCGATAGCGGCCGAACGCGGCGTCGCCGAACACGAACAGCGGACCGTCGAGCACGGCGGGCAGCGGCGCGGCGAGCGGCTGCAGGCCCCACACGAGCTTCACCAGTTCGCCGATCACCGCGGCCGCGCCGAACGTGAGCAACAGCGCGTTCAACGGTCCGCCGACGCGCGCGCGCCGCAGCAGCGTGCGTTCGAACAGCGCGCCCGCGACGCCCGCCACGAGCGGCGCGAGGATCAGCGACGCGCCGAATCCGGTGAAGCGCGCGAGCGTCACGCCGAGATACGCGCCGACCATATAGAAACTCGCATGCGCGAAGTTCAGCACGCCGAGCATGCTGAAAATCAGCGTGAGGCCCGCCGAGAGCATGAACAGCAGCAGGCCGTAGCCGATGCCGTTCAGCGCGTCGATCGCGAACGCGTGCATGGCGGTTCGAGTCGCGCGCGGATCACGGCGCCGCCGGCGCGACCACGAGCGGCGCGAGCGCGTCGCGCAACGCATCGGGCAGCGCGGCGACGGGGCGACGCGTCGCGCGATCGACGTACACGTGCACGAAATGGCCCTGCGCGGCGGGCTGCAGATCGTCCGCGCGGAACAGGCCGACCTCGTAGCGCACGCTCGACGTGCCGAGTCGCGCAACGCGCAGCCCCGCGTCGACGCGCTCCGGAAACGCGAGCGGCTCGAAGTAGCTGCACTGCGTCTCGACGACGAGCCCGATCGTCGCGCCATGCGCGATGTCGAGCGCGCCCGCGCGGATCAGATACTCGTTCACGACGGTGTCGAAGTAGCTGTAGTAGACGACGTTGTTCACGTGACCGTACACGTCGTTGTCCATCCAGCGGGTCGTGATCGACAGGAAGTGGCGGTACGCGGCGCGGGGGATGACGGCGGGTCGGTTCATCGGAGCGGGTGTCGTTCCATGGCGTGGGGACAGCGCGGGCGCGGCGCGCGAACCGTCTACTGACCGGGCCGCTCGACGAACTCGAAAGGCAGGCCGCGGCGACGCATCCAGTCGCCGAGCGCGAGCCCCGTGCCGGCGCGCCACGGACGCAGCTTCGCCGGCTCGACGAGCCGATATTCGACGAGTTCCGGCGACAGCGCGATCGCCCCCGCCGCCCGCACGTGATACGCGATGATCAGCTCGTTCTTGCGGATGAACTCGTAGACGCCGACCAGCTCGGTGCTGTGCGCTTCGAGCGACGTCTCCTCGCGGACTTCGCGCGCGACGCCCTCTTCCGGCGTTTCGCCGTTTTCGAGGAAGCCGGTGATCAGCGCGAACACGCCCTCCTGCCACGCCGCATTGCGCGCAAGCAGGATCCGCCCTTCGTACTCGACGATCGCGGCGACGACCGGCAGCGGGTTGTCCCAGTGCACGTAGCCGCACTCCGTCTGCGGGCAGGCCATGCGGGTGCGGCCGCCTTCGTGCGCGGGATCGGTGCGCGTGACGAGCGGCGTCGCGCAGCGAGGACAGAATTGGTAGTCGCTCATCGTTCTCGTGATGGTGGTGACGTCGGTGACCTTTATGAAGCGCGCCGACGACGGAGCGGCTATTTTAGTGTGCTATTCGCGCGTGCGGGTTGGCACGGCGGTGCGCCCGGCGCTCGCACGCGGGACGCACGGCGGATCACGCGACGGTGCTGGTCGACGACAGGCGTGCGGCCGTCGCGCGAAGGCCGCACGCGAGACCCGTCACGCGCGCGCTCGCGGCGAAACGACGACCCGCCACACGAGCCCCGCCGCGCCCACCATCAGCGCGCCCGCGGCGAGCCACAGCGACGGCGAGAACGATCCCGTCGACGCCGCGAGCGGCGCGGCGACGAGCGGCCCGGCAATCTGGCCGATGCCGTATGCGGCGGTCGCGTAGCCCATCAGTCCGGCGGCCTGCTCGCCGCGCAACAGACGCGTCTCGCGCATCGCGAACAGCGTGATCGCGGTGAACGGCAGGCCGATCAGCAGGCTGCCGAGCGAGAAGCCGGGCGCCGTCGGCCATACGATGCCGAGCGCGACGCCCGCCGCCTGCAGCACGTAGCACGCGGCGAGGAGCGAGCGGTTGTCCCAGTGCAGCGGCAAGCGCGCCGCCAGCAGCGCGCCGGCCACCAGCGCCGCGCCGAGCATCGGCCAGAACATGTCGGGCCACGCGGAGCCCGGCAGCGCGTGACGCGCGATGACCGGCAGAAACGTCGCGGTGATGATGTAGCCGAAGCCGGGGATGCCGTACAGCAGGACGAGCCAGAAGCGGTCCGCGCGCTGTTGTGCGCCGGTCCGATGCGTCGGGCTGGCGTGGACGGCCGCGCTCGGCGCGTTCGGCGCGTTCGGGCCCGGGTTGGTGCTGGCGCCCGGGCTCGCGGCAGCGCTCGCGTTCGCGTTCGCGCTAGTGCTCGCGCCCGGGTTCGGGCTGTCGCCCGGGTTCGTGCTGTCGCTCGCCCTCGAATTCGTGCCGGCGCTCGGGCCCGGATTCCCGCCCGGCGTCGGTGCGGCAGGCGTAATGCTCGCGTTCGGTGTCGCACGCGGACCGTTAGTTGCATGCGCAGCACTCCGGGCGCTTACTGGTACACGCGCGCCGCGGTCCCCGAACTCGGCCCACACCAGCGCGACGATCACCGCGGACACGACCGCAAACCCGATCCACCCCGCCGCCGCGCCCAGCCCGCCCGCGACGCCGACGAACAGCCCCGTCCCGACGATCCCGAACCCCGGCCCGGTGTAGATCACTCCGCTCCACTGGTTCGCGCCCAGTTCGGCGAGGCGTCTCAGCCCCCATTGCGACGCGAACACGAACGCCCACGCGCTCACCGCGCCGCCGACGAAACGCACGATCGCCCACACCCAGAACTGGTGTGCCACGCCCATCGCGAGCGTCAGCAGGACGGTCGCGGCGAGGCACGCGCGGACCATCTTCGCGGGCTCGATGCGCAACGCCGCGCAACTGAACGCGCCGACGAAATACCCGGCGTAGTTCAGCGACGCGAGCCACCCGCCCTGCCGCAGATCGAGCGCGCCGCCGTGCAGCATCAGCGGCAACAACGGCGTGAACGCGAAGCGCCCGACGCCGAGCGCCACCGCCAGCGCCGCCATGCAGGCGAGAGCGGCGCGCCGCGCCGGGTGTCCGTGTGCGCGATCCGCCGCGCCCACAGCCGTATGAGACACAAATTCATTCATGGTGCCGACCTGGTTTCAAGATGCCGATGACCCATGGTAGCCGCACAATTCAATCACGAAAAATGAATTAAGATGAACGCATCCATCCCGAAGAGAGAATCATGGATCTCGCCGCCCTTGCGATTTTCCGCGCCGTCGTGCGCGAAAACGGCGTCACGCGCGCCGCCGCGAAGCTCAATCGCGTGCAATCCAACGTGACGACGCGCATCAAGCAGCTCGAAGAACAGCTCGGCGCCGAGTTGTTCGTGCGCGACGGTCGTCGGCTCGTGCTGACGCCCGCCGGCGAAACGCTGCTGCCGTATGCCGAGCGCCTGCTCGCGCTCGCGGACGAAGCGCGCCACGCGCTGAAGGCCGGGCATCCGGCCGGCCGGCTGCGGCTCGGCACGATGGAAAGCGTCGCCGCGACGCGCCTGCCCACGGTCCTCGCGCGTTATCACCAGCAGTGGCCCGACGTCACGCTCGAACTGGAAACCGGCACGACCGGCCGGCTGATCGAGCGCGTGCGCGAATTCGAGGTGGATGCGGCGCTGGTCGCGACCCCGCTGGACGGCCCGCCGGCGCCGCCGCTGTTCGACTACGCGCCGATCTATCGCGAGGAACTCGTGATCCTGACGCCGCGCGGGCATCGCCCGATTCGCCGGCCGGAAGACGTCGCTCTGTCGACGCTCGTGACGTTCGAGCGTGGCTGCGCGTATCGCCGGCACATCGAGAAGTGGTATCTGCAGCACGACGTTCAGCCGCTGCGCGTGCTGGAGCTGGGCTCGTATCACGCGATCGTCGCGTGCGTCGCGGCGGGCGCCGGTATCGCGGTCGCGCCGCGTTCGGTGCTCGCGCTGCAACGCAATTTCGACGAGGTCAGCGTGCATTCGCTCGGCGAATACGGATTCGTCGACACGCTGCTGGTCTGGCGGCGCGGCCACTTCTCGCCGGCGCTCGACGCGTTGCGCAGCGCGCTCGTCGCGCACGGCTCGCTCGATGCGGTGATCACGCCACGCGACGACGAACCCGCCGACCGGGCTAAGCGCACCGGCCTGCAAACGGCCTGAACGTCGCGCCGCGCCGCATCGCGCCAAAACAAAAGGGCTGTCCGCATTGCACGGACAGCCCTTCTGATCGATCGTCGGCGCGCGGCTCAGTCAACCCGCGCCCCGCGACACGAACGCGTCAAAGCTTCGCTTCGACCCAGCCCTTCACGCCGGCGAGCGCCGCCGGCAGGTTCGCCGGCTCGGTGCCGCCCGCCTGCGCCATGTCCGGGCGTCCGCCGCCCTTGCCGCCGACCTGCTGCGCGACGAAGTTCACGAGGTCGCCCGCCTTCACCTTCTTGCTCGCGTCCGGCGTCACGCCCGCGATCAGGCTGACCTTGCCGCCTTCGACGGCCGCCAGCACGATCGCCGCGCTCTTCAGCTTGTCCTTCAGCTTGTCGACGGTTTCGCGCAGCGTCTTCACGTCCGCGCCGTCGAGCGTCGCCGCGAGCACCTGCACGCCGCCGATCTCGACCGCCTGGTTCGCCAGTTCGTCGCCCTGGCTCGACGCGAGCTTCGACTTCAGCGCGCCGAGTTCCTTTTCGAGCGACTTCACCTGGTCCTGCACCTGCGCGATGCGCTGCGCGAGTTCCGACGGCTGCGTCTTCAGCGCGGCCGCGGCGGCGTTCAGACGCGCGTCGAGGTCCTGCACGAAGCGCACCGCGTTGTCTCCGGTGATCGCCTCGACGCGGCGGATGCCGGCCGCGACGCCGCCTTCCATCACGATCTTGAAGAGACCGATGTCGCCGCTGCGGTTCACGTGCGTGCCGCCGCACAGTTCGCGCGAGAAGCCGAGGTCGAGCACGCGCACTTCGTCGCCGTACTTCTCGCCGAAGAGCGCCATCGCGCCGCCCTTCACCGCGTCGTCGTACGACATCACGCGCACGATGCCCGGCGCGTTCGCGAGCACTTCCGCGTTCACGATCTCTTCGACGCGGCGAATCTGGTCGTCCGTCATCGGCGCGTTGTGCGCGAAGTCGAAACGCGTCTTGTCCGGATCGACGAGCGAGCCCTTCTGCTGCACGTGCGAGCCGAGCACTTCGCGCAGCGCCTTGTGCATCAGGTGCGTCGCCGAGTGGTTGCGCGCGGTGCGCGCGCGGCGGATCGCGTCGATCTGCGCCTTCACGACGTCGCCGACTTTCAGCGTGCCCTGTTCGAGCGTGCCGTGATGGCCGACCACGTCGGCCTGCACCTTCTGCGTGTCGCTGACCGCGAAGCGCACGTTCGCGTTCGAGATCACGCCCTGGTCGCCGACCTGGCCGCCCGATTCCGCGTAGAACGGCGTGTGGTCGAGCACGACGACCGCCTGCTGGCCGTGCGCCACTTCGTTCACCGACGCGCCGTCGACGTACAGCGCGACCACCTTCGCGTCGTCGAACGCGATTTCTTCGTAGCCGTGGAACGTCGTCTTCGCGCCCGAGTATTCGAGGCCCTGCGCCATCCGGAACTTGCCGGCCGCGCGCGCCTGCTCGCGCTGACGGGCCATCGCCTCGTCGAACGCCGGCTCGTCCACCGACACGCCGCGCTCGCGGCACACGTCCGCGGTCAAGTCGAGCGGGAAGCCGTACGTGTCGTGCAGCTTGAACGCGAGTTCGCCGTCGAGCACCTTGCCGCCCTTGCTGTCGAGGTCGGCCAGCGCGCCTTCGAGGATCGACATGCCGTGCTCGATCGTCTCGAAGAAGCGCTCTTCTTCCTGGCGCAGCACGTCGGTCACGCGGGCCTCTCCATCCTTCAGTTCCGGATACGCGTCGCCCATCTGCTCGACGAGGTCCGCGACGAGCTTGTGGAAGAACCCGCTCTTGCAGCCGAGCTTGTAGCCGTGCCGGATCGCGCGGCGCACGATCCGGCGCAGCACGTAGCCGCGGCCTTCGTTGCCGGGAATCACGCCGTCGACGATCAGGAACGAGCACGCGCGGATGTGATCGGCGATCACCTTCAGCGAGTTGTTCGACAGATCGGCGACGCCGGTCTCGCGGCCCGCCGCGTGGATCAGCGCCTGGAACAGGTCGATCTCGTAGTTGCTGTGCACGTGCTGCAGCACTGCCGCGATCCGCTCCAGCCCCATCCCGGTATCGACGCACGGCTTCGGCAGCGGCGTCATGTTGCCCTGCGCGTCGCGGTTGAACTGCATGAACACGAGGTTCCAGATCTCGATGTAGCGGTCGCCGTCTTCTTCCGGCGATCCCGGCGGGCCGCCCCACACGTCCGGGCCGTGGTCGTAGAAGATTTCCGAGCACGGGCCGCACGGGCCGGTGTCGGCCATCTGCCAGAAGTTGTCCGACGCGTAGCGCGCGCCCTTGTTGTCGCCGATGCGGATGATCCGTTCGGTCGGCACGCCGACTTCCTTCGCCCAGATGTCGTAGGCCTCGTCGTCTTCCTGGTAGACGGTGACCCACAGCTTGTCCTTCGGCAGCTGGTAGACGCCCGTCAGCAGTTCCCACGCGTAGTGGATCGCGTCGCGCTTGAAGTAGTCGCCGAACGAGAAATTGCCGAGCATCTCGAAGAACGTGTGGTGACGCGCGGTGTAGCCGACGTTCTCGAGGTCGTTGTGCTTGCCGCCCGCGCGCACGCTGCGCTGCGCGGTGGTCGCGCGTTTGTACGGACGCGACTCGGTGCCGAGGAACACGTCCTTGAACTGCACCATCCCCGAATTGGTGAACAGCAGCGTCGGATCGTTGCCCGGCACGAGGCTCGACGAGCGGACGATCGTATGGCCCTTCGATTCGAAGAACTTGAGGAATTTCTCGCGGATTTCAGCGGCTTTCATGGCGTGCTGTGTGGGATCTTGTGTGGACGTGTTCGCGGCTTTTCGCGGGGGGTTTCGCGGATTGTTGGTCCCCGCCGCAACACGGACGATAAGCGGTTGATAATCGGACGATTATAAGGGATCGCCGCACGATCGCGGCAGCCTGCGCACCGAGGCGCCTGGCGCCCTCGCGCGCGAGCGCATCGCTCGAAGCGCGCATTCGCGGCGTTCGATGTTCCGCACAGCGAAACTTCGTACCGGAAATTGCGGCACTGCGCGTCGATCGCTTAAGATGACCGGCCGGCCGGCGCGCCGTCAGCCCGACGCCGCACCGCACCGCCGGCCACCGAATCGAAGTCTCACGGAACCCTGGAGCGGAACGACACCATGGGCGCACTCAGCCACATCCGCGTACTCGACCTGACCCGCGTGCTCGCGGGCCCGTGGTGCGCGCAGACCCTGGCCGATTTCGGCGCGGACGTGATCAAGATCGAGCGGCCCGGCGCCGGCGACGACACCCGCCACTGGGGCCCGCCGTATCTGAAGACGCCCGACGGCGAAGACACGCACGAAGCCGCGTACTACCTCGCGGCGAACCGCAACAAGCGCTCGGTCACCGTCGACATCGCGACGCCCGACGGTCAGCGGATCGTCCGCGAGCTGGCCGCGCAAAGCGACGTCGTGCTGGAAAACTACAAGGCCGGACAACTGAAGAAGTACGGGCTCGATTACGCATCGCTGTGCGAAGTGAAGCCCGACCTCGTCTACTGCTCGGTGACCGGCTTCGGGCAGACGGGGCCGTACGCGTCGCGCGCCGGCTACGACTTCATCGTGCAGGGGATCGGCGGCTTCATGAGCATCACCGGCGAGCGCGACGGCCTGCCGGGCGGCGGCCCGCAAAAGGCCGGCGTCGCGATCGCGGACCTGATGACCGGCATGTACGCGACGATCGCCGTGCTGACCGCGCTCGCGCATCGCGACCGCACGGGCGTCGGCCAGTACATCGACATGGCGCTGCTCGACGTGCAGGTCGCGATGCTCGCGAACATGAACGCGAACTTCCTCGCGAGCGGCACGCCGCCGGTGCGCTGGGGCAACGCGCATCCGAACATCGTCCCGTATCAGACGTTCCAGACGAGCGACGGCTGGATCATCGTCGCGGTCGGCAACGACGGGCAGTTCCGCAAGTTCGTCGAGGCGGGCGGCCGCCCCGAACTCGCCGCCGACGCGCGGTTCGCGACGAACCCCGAGCGCGTGCGTCACCGCGACATGCTCGTGCCGATCCTCGCGGACATGGTGAAGACGCTCACGAAAGCGCAGTGGATCGGCGCGCTCGAGGCGGCCGGCGTGCCGTGCGGGCCGATCAACGATCTGGCCGAGGTGTTCGGGAACGAACAGGTGATCGCGCGCGGGATGCAGATCGATCTGCCGCATCCGTCGGGCGCGACCGTCAAGCTCGTGCGCAATCCGATCCGGATGACCGCAACGCCGCCCGCGGTCGCGAGCCATCCACCGATGCTCGGCGAGCACACCGACGCGGTGCTGCGCGACGTGCTGGGCTTAAGCGACGCGCAGATCGCCGAACTGCGCGACAAACGGGCGATATGAACGCGCGCGGGCGCTCGAACCCGCGTTCGCAGCCACGCCCGAGGCCGCCCTCGTCCCGCTCGACGGCTGCCCGGGCGGGCCTCGTCAGGTAGAATGGTCTTACCTGTCGGGCGCGCTGGCGCCTCTCAAACGATCTTCTCCATTTCGCATGAACACCGAACGCAACGACGCGCCCGCGGCATCCAATTTCATCCGCAACATCATCGATGACGACAACCGCTCCGGCAAATGGGGCTCGCGCGTGGAAACGCGCTTTCCGCCGGAGCCGAACGGCTATCTGCACATCGGCCATGCGAAGAGCATCTGCCTGAACTTCGGCGTCGCGAAGAGCTATGGCGGCGTGTGCCACCTGCGCTTCGACGACACGAATCCGGAGAAGGAGAGCGTCGAATACGTCGAGTCGATCATCGACGCGGTGAAGTGGCTCGGCTTCGACTGGCAGGACAAGGACGGCGGCGAACTGCTGTTCTACGCGAGCGACTACTACGACAAGCTGTACGAGTTCGCGGAACTGCTGATCCAGCGCGGCAAGGCGTACGTCGACAGCCAGAGCGCCGACGAGATGCGCGCGAACCGCGGCTCGCTGACGGAAGCCGGCAAGCCGTCGCCGTATCGCGATCGCACGCCGGACGAAAACCTCGACCTGTTCCGCCGGATGAAGGCCGGCGAGTTCGAGGAAGGCGCGCACGTGCTGCGCGCGAAGATCGACATGGGCTCGCCGAACATGAACATGCGCGACCCGGTGATCTACCGGATCCGTTTCGCGCATCACTACCGGACCGGCGACACGTGGTGCGTGTATCCGATGTACGACTACACGCACTGCATCTCGGACGCGCTCGAAAACATCACGCATTCGCTGTGCACGCTCGAATTCGAGGACCATCGCCCGCTGTACGACTGGGTGCTGAACGAGCTGGCCGACGCCGGCGTATTCACGCGCCCGCTGCCGCAGCAAATCGAATTCTCGCGACTGAACCTCACGTACGCGATCACGAGCAAGCGCAAGCTGCTGCAACTCGTGACCGAAGGCCACGTGGACGGCTGGGACGATCCGCGGATGCCGACGATCGTCGGCGTGCGCCGCCGCGGCTTCACGCCGGAGAGCATCCAGCTCTTCTGCGAGCGGATCGGCGTGACGAAGGCCGATTCGTGGATCGACATGAGCGTGTTCGAAGGCGCGCTGCGCGACGACCTCGACGACAAGGCACCGCGCACGGTCGCCGTGCTCGACCCGCTGAAGCTCATCATCGACAACTTCCCGCAAGGCCTCGAAGAATCGTGCACGGCGCCCGTGCATCCGCATCATCCGGAGCGCGGGCTGCGCACGTTCCCGATCTCGCGCGAACTGTGGATCGAGCGCGAGGACTTCAACGAGACGCCGCCGAAGGGCTATTTCCGGCTGTTCCCGGGCAACAAGGTGCGGCTGCGCTATGGCTACGTGATCGAGTGCACCGGCGCGGACAAGGACGAAAACGGCAACGTCGTGGCCGTGCACTGCAACTACTTCCCGGACAGCAAGTCGGGCACCGAAGGCGCGAACAACTACAAGGTGAAGGGCAACATCCACTGGGTCAGCGCGGCGCATGCGTGCCCGGCGCAAGTGCGTCTGTACGACCGCCTGTTCCGCGAGGAGCAGCCGGATGCGGGCGGACGCAACTTCCTCGACGCGCTGAATCCGGACTCGAAGCGCATCGTGCAGGCGTACCTCGAACCGGGCGCGCGCGACGCCGCGCCGGAAGACCGCTATCAGTTCGAGCGGCACGGTTACTTCGTCGCGGACCGCGTCGATTCGAAGCCGGGCCAGCCGGTGTTCAACCGGATCGTCGGTCTGCGCGACAGCTGGGGCAAGTAAGCGCGCCGCGTGTTGAAAAAAGAAACGCCCGCGTGAGGTTCACGCGGGCGTTTTTGCTTTGGCAGTCTTGGGCGGTGCGTCAGAGACGCCGATGCAGTTCCGCGAGCGACAGCGTCGTCTGGAAGAGCCGAGCGAGACTGCGGCTCGCATACTGGTCGACCTCGCCGGGCGCGGTCCAGCGATACGCGTCCATCTCGGGGATCATCACACCATCGACGTGACGCGGAAAGAGCGACGTGCACGTACAGCGCGACAGATCGAGTTCGTCGTCGGCCGCACGCGCGGCGAACAGATAAAGGTCCTTGTCCCGCCGATAGACGAAGCGGCCGAGATCGACGAGCCGCGCGGCCGCGACCACGAGACCGGTTTCCTCGAACATCTCGCGCAACGCGGCCTGCGCGTGCGTCTCGCCGTCCTCGCCCTGCCCCTTCGGAATGTCCCAGTGACTGGTTCCGGTCGCGTGCGCGAGCAGCACACGGCCGTCGGGATCGAGCAGCACGATGCCGCACGAAACGATCTTGTCTCTCACCACCCGCGCTCTCCAGCCACTCGTCTGTTCAATGCGTCTTCTGAAACACCCAGTCGCCGCTGCCGTCGCGGCAGAAATGCGGACGCAATGTCATGGACTGTCCGCGCGAGTTCAGCACCACGGCCGCTTCGCGGCAAGTGCGATTGCCGTCGTGCGTGGTGTGGTCGGGCGTGACTGTCGCGTTGACCGGAATGCCGCGACTCGGCCCGGTCGACCACTGCGCCGGTTCGCCGTCCGCCTTGTGGTCCAGCGCGTCGCGCAGCACCTTGCGCAGCGCGTCGTTGTCCTGACTCGTCATCGCGGCGACGGGCGTGTCGCGCAAAAAGGCCAGGTTCGCGGCGTGTGCCGCGCTTGCGCTCGCGCCAACGAGCGCGGCGGCCATCAGATGAAGCGTCGCTCGGGTTCGCCTTGTCTGCATCGGGCAATCTCCGTCGATGGGTGTCGGATCGAGGTCGAGAATAACACGATGACCGCCGCGTCCCTGATCGCACGGACGTCGACCGCGATGCGGCCGGCGATGGCCTCCGCAGCGGCGGCGCAAACGAAAACGGCGGCCGCACGCCGGGTGCAGCCACCGTTGAAGTCTGGCGCGGCAGGAGGGACTCGAACCCCCGCCCCTCGGCTTAGAAGGCCGATGCTCTATCCAGCTGAGCTACTGCCGCATGATGGGCTTGTCGTGCGCCGTCGCGCCGCTCGGGGGCACGGGTCGCGCCTGGAGCACGCTCAGCGCGCCCCGCGACGGGCGCTGGATTATACCGCGATCGGCGAGGCCGCTTAAGCCGCCGGCGGCTGGTGCATCACGAACCAGCCGAGAAACAGCACGCCCGCGATCACGCAGTACACGCCGAACGATGCAAGCCGTCCCCGCCCTTCGAAATACCGCATCAGGAACCGCACGCTGAGCCACGCCGCGATGGCGGTCAGCACGCCGCCGACGAGCGCCGTCGTCAGCTGGTCGCGCGCGTGGAAGAGCTTCGGCAACTCGAGCACGCCCGCGGCGAAGATGATCGGCGTGCCGAGCAGGAACGAAAATTCCGCCGCCTTCTCGGACGTCAGACCGGCCGCGTTGCCGGCGATCATCGTGAGCCCGCTGCGCGAGAAGCCAGGAATCAGCGCGCCGATCTGCGCGAGGCCGACGAAGAACGCCTGTTTGAACGTGAGCTTCTCCGGCTCGCGATGCGCGCGTGCGCGCTGGATCCGGTCGCCGAACCACAGCAGCACGCCGTTGACGATCAGCGCGAACGCGACGATGCGCAGATCGTGAAACAGCGCCTCGAGGCGCTTTTCGAGCACGAGCCCGACAATCCCCGCCGGAATCGTGCCGATGATCAGCGCCCACATCAGGTGGCCTTCGTCGTTGCGGCGGCCGCCGAGCGACGCAAAGAAACCGCCGATCAACGCGACCCAGCGCGCGCGGAAGTACCACAGCAGCGCAACCGCGGTGCCGAGATGCAATGCGACGAGGAACGGCAGCAACTGTGGCGCGTGCTTGTCGATGTGCATGCCGAACAATGCGGGAACGAGCAGCGTATGGCCAAGACTGCTGACCGGAAACAGCTCGGTGACACCCTGCAGCACGCTCAGGAAAAGTAGGAACCAGAGATTCACGCGCGAATCCTCGTAATGGGTGAACAGGCGCCGGACCGCGGAGGACCGGAACGTCGAGCGCACCGATTATGCCGGGGCGAAATGGCAGCGCCAAGCGCGTGACGAGGTTTGTCGAAAAAATTACCGCATCGCAACAAAGCGTTGCTGGACATTCGGCGGAAGCTGTGGATGACGAACGTGCGGCCGAGCGCGCGCGCATGCACGTCAGCGGCGAAGGAATGTGCGGACGGGAGGACGCGTCGTGTTCACGCGAGTGCGAGCAATGCATCAATGCATCAGCGTTTCACGCGATGCAGGAACCAGGCGCTGCAACCGACGAACAGACCGAAGAGCGTCAATCCCATCGTCATTGCCAGATCCATGATGCCTCCGTGCTCGAATCGTGCCGTCCGTAAGAGCGCGGCAGGCGACCGACCGATTATCCGCCAGTCGGTGCGCGCGCCAACACTCGCGCTTTCCCGACGAAGGGTTTTCACGCATCGGAAAGCAGCGCACAATCCGCGTTCCACCCGCCGACGCTTAAGCCTTGCTCCGCGCAGCAAGAACAGCCGGCGCCGCTCCCACTCTCTCACGTGCACGATGATGGACTCACGCCCTCCTCACGACCTTCTCGATCTCGCGTTCGGCCCTTCGACGCTCAGCCTCGCTCCGTGGGCGGGCGGGCGGCTGCTGTCGTGGCACATCGACGGCGCCCCGGTCATCCACTGGCCCGAGAACGCGAACTGGGAAAAGCCCGCGGCGGTGCGCGGCGGCAATCCGCTGCTGTTTCCGTTTCTCGCGCGTCATCGCGTCGACGGCGAACTCGGCCGCTGGCGCGATGCGCAAGGCGTCGTCCGCGACATGCCGACGCACGGCTTCGCACGGGACCTGCCGTTCGCCGCAAAGGTCGACGCCGATGGGCGCGGCGTGCGCATGACGCTCACCGACTCGCCCGATACGCTCGCGATGTATCCGTTCCCGTTCCGCTTCGAAGCGGCGTACCGGCTCGTCGGGGAACGTACGCTCGACGTATCGCTGACGACCGAAAACACCGGCACCACCGCGCTGCCGTGGTACGCCGGCCATCACTTCTATTTCGCGCTGCCGCACGCGCTGCGCGGCGAAACGACGGTCGAGCTGCCGCCGACGGTGCGTCGCCATCAATTGCCGGACGGCAGGATCAGCGCGCCCGAGCCGGGGGAGCCGGCCTACCGTCTCGACGATGCGCGCATCTACGACCGCTTTCACGTACTGCAACAGACGCCGCCCGCGCAGCCGGTGCGCATGGTCACGCCGGCTCTTGCGCGCGTGATCACGATCGACCTGGATCGCCCGGGCTCGATTCCGTGGTACGCAGTGACGACGTGGACCGAGAAGCTGGAATCGTCGGACTTCCACTGCGTCGAGCCGTGGCTCGGTCTGCCGGACGCGATTCACAACGGTGATGGGCTGCGGTGGCTCGCGCCGGGCGCAACCGAAACCGCCACGCTGCAGATCACCGTCGGATCGACAGACTGACCGTGTTTTACGCCGACAAAAGTTGCCGGCGGCTTACGGCATCGCCGAACGGCTAAAATCAGACGTTTTGCGAGGGCGCCGGTCCGTGTCTCGTCGATCGGATCGGCGACCGGCAGTTCATTGCGTGGTTAGCGAGGTTCAAGTTGGCAAAAACATTCGGACGGGGAATCGGGCGGCTCGTGTGCGCGGCGCTCGTCACGGCGCTCGCCGCCTGCGGCTCGGCGCCGGTCGGTCCCGGCTTCTATCGGGTCGAGCGCGGCGATACCGTCAGCAAGATCGCGCGCAACAACCGGCAATCGGTGCAGAACATCGTCCGCTGGAACAATCTGTCGAATCCGGATTCGATCGAAGTCGGCCAGGTGCTGCGCGTGGCGCCGCCGGCCGGCGTTGCAACCGCTGCGGCGACGCCGCGCGCCGGCGCGCGCGAGACCGCGCCGGCGTCGGCCGCCCGCGCGCCGGTCAGCCCCGGTGTATCGGAGAGCGCCGCGCCGACGATCTCGCTGATCTGGCCGGTCAGCGGCCAGGTGATCCGCGGCTTCGACGGGCGCAACTCGAAAGGCATCGACATCGCGAACGCAGTGGGCACGCCGATCATCGCGGCGGCGAGCGGGACTGTCGTCTACGCGGGCAACGGGCTGCGCGGATACGGCAACCTGCTGATCATCAAGCACGACGCCGACTATCTGACCGCGTATGCGCACAACAAGGCGCTACTGGTAAAGGAAGGCCAGACGATCGCTCAGGGCCAGAAGATCGCCGAGATGGGCAGCACGGACACGGACCGTCCGATGTTGCACTTCGAACTGCGCTATCAGGGCAGATCGATCGATCCGGCGCAGAGCTTGCCGGCCCGCTGAACGTCCGACACGTCGCACAAAACCGCACAAAAAAAAGCCCGGCGGCGAGCCGGGCTAACGGGGGTTCGGCGCATATCGGCAAAGGACCGGTTTACCATGCGCCGAATTGGAATCTATCAATATGCATACGGGCACGCAATCCTTTAATTATCGGAAAAATGTGTCACGACGCACGGATTAATCCCGATACGCAACGAAATCTGGATATTCGAGCGCATTTTCGGCTTTGACCGCCTTCAGAAACACGTCCGTCTGTGTGGCCTGCCGCACGGATGCACCGCCCCGGCTCACACCCCGCAGCGATCCGTTTGTTTGTCGTTGATACCCTCGGCGCGTCGATTTCCGGGGATCGCCCGGTGACCGGGCGCATCAATTAAACGATAACACGCCGCGCGGAATTGATATTCGGGCTCCGATTAATTCAGCCGCTTCGAGCCGGGCTTTTTAATATTAATATTATTCGGTGGGCAGCAGCCATTTGTTTTATCCGGCGAACGGATGCGTCCGATCGAATGGCGCCCGATGGTTTATAGTATCGGCCGCATTCCGTTTCCTCACGACAATGACTCAAAGCGACGCGACCCCAAGCCCCCTCTATGCCAGGCTCCTTGGCGAGACGGCAAAGATCGACTGGCAGGACCTCGAACGATTCTTCGCGCAAGGCAAGCTGCTGTCTGTTGCTCGCGATCTCGACCTCGTCAGCGTCGCCGAAGCGATCGCCAATGACGACAAGGATTGCGTGAGCGCGTGGCTGTCGTCCGGCCTCGTCGAACGGATGCAAACCGAGACCGCCGCCGGCTACGCGGTGCGCAAGCCGGAATTGTGGGCGGTCGTCGTGTCGCCGTGGGTCTGCGTGCAGGAACGCGGTTGAGCCCGCATTTGCCCGCGAGCGACCGCGGCGACTGGCACCGGCGGGTGCTCAAGCTCGCGTTTCCGATCGTCCTCGCGAATCTGACGCAGCCGATCCTCGGCGCGGTCGACACGGCCGTTGCCGGACATCTTCATCGTGCGGCGGATCTCGGCGGCGTCGCGCTCGGCGGTCTGTTCTTCAACTTCGTGTTCTGGGGTTTCGGTTTCCTGCGAATGGGGACGACCGGGCTCGTCGCCCAGGCATTCGGCGCGGGCGACAACGAAGCGCTGCGCGCGACCGTTGCCCGTGCATTGCTGCTCGCATTTTCGATCGGCGCGCTGGTACTGCTCGTCCAATCGCCACTGATTCGCTACGCGCTGGCTGCAATCGGCGGCAGCGAAGACGTCCAGCGCACTGCGCGCGTCTATTGCGCCGCGCGCATCGGGTCCGCGCCCTTCGCGCTCGCGAATTATGTGGTGCTCGGCTATCTGCTCGGCGCGCAAAAGGTGCGGATCGCACTGACCGCTCAGGTGTTCGTCAACGCCGTGAACGTGGTCGCGGTGCTGACCTACGTGTATGCGTTCGGATGGGGCATCGCGGGCATTGGCGCGGCGACGGCCACCGCCGACGCGCTGGGCTTCGTCTTTGGCGCAGTCGTGTTGTGGCGTGCGCGGCCGCGCGGGCTTGCGCCGCTGCGCTTGCGGGCCATCGTCGATCCACATGCGTTGAAACGGCTCGTCGCGATCAACCGCGATATCTTTCTGCGCACGATGTGCCTGCTCGGCTCGTTCGGATGGTTCGCGCACCTCGGCGCGACGCAAGGCGATGCGATCCTCGCGGCGAACGCGCTGTTGCTGAACTTCCAGACGTTCATGGCATATGGACTCGACGGCTTCGCGCATGCTGCAGAGGCGCTGGTCGGCGCAGCGATCGGCGCACGCGATCGCCATGCATTCCAGCAAGCCGTCAAGGTCACGCTGTTGTGGTCGGCCATCGGCGCGGCGGCGTTCTCGCTCGTCTACTGGCTCGGCGGCACGTGGATCATCGACCGGCTGACGGACCAGCAGAGCGTCCGGTCGGCCGCGCAAACCTTCCTGCCGTGGGCAGTCCTTTCGCCGGTCGTATCGGTATGGGGATTCCTGCTGGATGGCGTCTTCATCGGCGCGACGCGCACGCGCGAGCTGATGCACGCAATGGCGGCGTCGCTATGCGTGTTTCTGGTGGCGTCGTGGCTGCTTGTCACGCCGCTCGGAAACCACGGGTTGTGGATCGCGCTGCTGGTGTTCATGGCGTCCCGTGGTATCGCGCTGTCGCCGCTCGTGCCCCGAATTGCCGCCGCGATTCACCCCGCCGCCGTGGCAAGCGTCTCATAGAGGCGACGGCCGTCACTGCGGTGGCGGCGTTTCCAGCATCATCGGCGGCCGGTCGTCGGTGGGGACGCCGTGGTAATCGGGCGGATCGTGCGGCGGCGAACGATGGCGAGACGACCCGGCATCGGCGGCGCAGCCGCCCAAAAGCGCTGCCATTGCGGCAGCCAACAGCATTTTCTTCATCGATCAAAACCTTTTTGTCATTTATCGGCAAGTGCGGCTTTGCACCGGGTAGCGCAGCTGTCGCTTGTTCGCGTCGTTGCGCCGCAGGTGTCCTAACATAAGAACGTGGCTGCAACCGAAGGAGCCCGCCATGAATGCAGAAACGATTGCCGGTCTAATCGGCCTGGGCGTAGGGCTGCTGGTCCTGATAGGACTTTCGATATTCGAATCGCGGGAATACCGGCACGAACACAACGGCGAAGGGATGATGCATCACTGGCTGTCCGAGCACCACGTGCTAGAGCGGATTCGCCGCAAGCACTGATTCCCGCGGCGCACTTGCCGCTTGCGCCGGAGCATACCGGTTATCTGTCACCGCATGTTTGCGGCGGTGAGGTATTTGGCGCGTAAACGCCAGAACCCCGGTTCTCTTTTGTGAGAAGCCGGGGTTCTGGACATACAGCATAAGGAGCCTGACGATTACCTACTTTCACACGGGCAATCCGCACTATCATCGGCGTGGAGTCG
>Ga0310811_10001779_pt1 | contig 26805 bp, 22 predicted proteins | sample YCmetagenome_FD_207642 | JGI IMG/M metagenome (GOLD analysis project Ga0310811, IMG submission 207642) | Soil microbial communities from experimental microcosm in Duke University, North Carolina, United States - YC | ecosystem: Engineered > Artificial ecosystem > Soil microcosm > Unclassified ... | reverse complement strand
GGGTGCAACGGAGGCGGAGGCGGCACCGGCCACGGCGATGTACATCAACCACGTGTCGATGCAGGTTGCGGATTATCGGAAAACGCGCGACTTCTATTCCGGGCTATTCGGAATGAAGGTGAGCGAGGACAACGGCAAGACCGAGTGCACACTCGGCTTCGGCAACAACACCATCATCGCGCGCAATGCGGCGGGACGGCCGGGCGGCAAGGTCGGCGTCGATCACATCGCCTACACGCTGGCGGGCTGGGACACGGATCCAAAAATCAAGGCGGCGATGGACGCGGAGCTGAAGCGGCGCGGCCTGATGGTTCGCGTCACCAACAACAGCTTCCACGTCCAGGATCCGGACGGGCTCGAAGTGCAGATGGGCGGGAAAGAGCAATAACAACTCCCAAGTTCCAACTCCCACAATCCAACTCCCAAGGAGCCTGTTGCGACATCAGGCTTCTTGGAAGTTGGGAGTTGGAATGTGGAAATTAGAATCCGTATTTGATCCCAAATTGCATGATGCGCGGCGTACCTTCCATCGACGTGATCCGACCGAAGGCGCCCGAGCTGAAGTTCGTGTGCGTCCGGTCGGCGCCCTGAGCCAGTGTCGGCGGCCCCCAGTTGAAGGTGTTGAGCAAATTGAACGTCTCGACGCGGAGCTCCAGCTTGCGCGTGGCGCCGAAGGAAATCAGCCGAGAGAGCGCCATGTCGATCGACCAGTACCCGGGCGCACGCAGACTGTTGCGCTGGAAGTTGCCGAGTGTGCCGAGCGGCGGCAGCGCGAACGCCGCCGGGTTCAGCCAATCGTCCGGCGTCTGCTTGCTGCCGTACGGGTTGGGGAGCACCTGGTTGACGCGCTGATTCTGGATGCCGCTGAGTGCCCGGTCCTGCCCCGCGATGACGTTGACGGGCCGACCCGACCGGGCCGTGAGAATGCCGGACACTCGCCAGTCAGAGAGCGCGGCGCTTGCCAGCCGGCCGGCGAACTGCGGCGCCTGCGCGCCCGCGACGAAGACGCCGATATGCCGCCGATCCTGATCGCAGTAGCCGCGGTCGAATTCCGGGTGCTCCGGATCCGTGTAGCCGTTGGCAATCTGCGGGAACCCGCCGGTCTGGAATGACGGATCGCCGAAGCAGCGCGACACCGTGTAGTTCCCGTTCATGCTCAGCCCGGCCGATGCGCGGCGCTCGAACGACAGCTTCAGGCCACGGTAGTTCTGAATCCCGACATCGGTGTGAAGGTCCAGATTTCCGATGAGCGCCGCTGAAGCCGGGTTCTCGCCGGACAACGAGAAGGCGCGCCGCTGGTTCACATTGCCGGGATTGCTGCACGTTGGATAGGAGACGCCCTGCAGCGTACACGGACCGAGACCGAGGAACACGCCCGGATTAATCGCAACCTGGTTCCACAGCCGATCGGTGTGGCTGCCCAGATAGGTGGCAGCCACCTGCCATACCGCACCGATTTGCCTTTCCAACGTCACGTTCCACTGCTGGATGCGCGGCGAGTTGATGTCAGGGTCGATCGCGCCAAAGGCACCAAACGGCAGGTAGCGCGTGTCGCGATTGGTCGCGATGGGATGCGGATCGCCGCCGAGATGCGCGTAGGGACGATCGAAACCTCCGGGCGGATCCTGGATGATCGAGCGGTTCCCGAATGGCGGCGAGTTGGCGTTGATCAGCATGTATTCCGCGTTCGGGAAGTCGTAGGTCAGCCCGTAGGAGGCGCGCACCGCGGTGCGACCGTTGCCCGAGAGATCCCAGCCGAACCCGACGCGAGGCGAAAAGTTCAGCCACTGGGTGTGTACTCCCCGCCGCCCCGACGTGGCGAATCCCGCGTCGCCCGGGTACACCAGACCGGCCGGCGCGTTCACGAACACCTTGCTCTTGATGTTGTTCTTGAAGTTGTCAAGGATGAAGTTGTAGACGGCGCCGTTCGTGACGCTCTGGCCGAAGTACGGCTCCCAGCGGAGCCCGCCGTTGATCGTAACGCGACGACCCGCACGCCACGTGTCCTGACCGTAAAAACCCATGTACCACTGGTCCATCGGCAGGATGGCGGGGCCGCCGTGCTCGAGACGGCTGACCCGACCGAGGAGCAGATCGCTCAATCCGCGTCCGGTCGCATCGCCGGTGAACTGCCAGACGCCGCCGGACCGCGCGTGCGACTGAAAGTAGTAGCGCCAGTAGGCCACGTTGCCGCCGACCGACAGCTGGTGATTGCCGCGCACCAGCGTCAGGTCGTCGCTCACCTGCGACGCGTTGGTGACGAAACGGCTCGGACCGGGATTCTCGGCGAAGAACCCGCCCTGGACCTCGATCCACATCACTTCAGGCGCGTAGCTGTAGGCGTCGATGCCCAGATCGTGCGGTTCGAACGTCGACGGCGCGAGGCGGCTGACCGCGGATCGATTGAACGCGAATCTCAGCGAGTGGACCGTGTTGGGCCCGAAGACGCGCGTGTCACCAATCGCCAGCGATTGCGCGAGCGCGTCGGAACCGAGCAGACCAACTTTGTTCGCGTTGTCGTAGAGCGACAGGATGGTGTCGCCCTCGCGCATCGGAATCGGAGCCGTGAACGACGTCGCCATGTAGCGTCCGAAGAACGTGTCGTCCTTCGTCCGCTGGTAGTCGACCCGGCCGATCGACTGCATCTGATTGCTGTCGTTCCGAAACTGGTACGTAATCTGGCCGCACGGATCGGTCGTGCTGGGTAGACGCTTCAGGAGATTGAGCGCCGCCGGACTGAAACGCGCCGGATCGATCCGGTTGTCCACGAAGCCGCCGCGCAGCGCGAGCTGCTGACCGCCGTTGCACGCGGGCGAGGCGAACGTCGTGAAGTCGCCGGCCAGCATGGCCGGTGTTGGCACCCACGCGATGCTCGCCGCCGGCTGCTGGCGAATCGTCGTGCCCTGGTAGGCCCCGAAGAAGAACAGCTTGTTCTGCACGATCGGACCGCCGAACGTGCCGCCGAATTGATTGCGCCGCAACCCATCGTCGACGCGCTTGCCGTTCGCTCCGACCTGCGCGAACGGATCGGTCGAGTTGAAGCGGTGATCGCGGAGGAACTCGAAGACATTGCCGCTGAAGCGATTGGTGCCCGACTTCGTCACGGCGCTGACCGCCGCGCCCGAGTGCATCCCGTTCTGCGCGTTGAGCCCGCTCGTCGCAACGCTGAACTCCTGCAGCGCGTCGGGGAAGGGGAACGGCAAATTGAGGTTGTCCTGCGGGTTGTTGTGCATGGCGCCATCGAGGAGATACGCCACGCCGTACGGCAGTCCGCCGGCTACTGAGATTCCCAGGCCGCCTGGAACAGCCCGGTTGGGCGCCTGTCCCGTCTGCACAGCCGCTCCGGAGACGACGACGAGCTCCGCCGGGTTACGTCCGTTGAGTGGCAGCGCGAGGATCTGCTCGTTGCGGACGACTTCGCTGATGCCGGCACTTTGGACGTCGACGAGCGGAGCGGCGCCCTCGACAGTGACCGACTCCTGGAGCTGGCCCACTGAGAGCTTCGCATTGAGCACGGGCGAGGCCCCGACCTGCAGGACGATGCCGGTCTGCACGTAGCTGCGGAATCCCGCCAGCGAGACCTCGAATCGGTAGGGACCGACCGGCAGATTCGCCAAGACGTACGCACCGTTGCTATCGGTGACGTCGCTCCGCACGAAGCCGGTGTCGGTCTGTGTGGCGGTGACGGTCGCGCCAGGCAGTACGGCATCGCTTTGATCGGCTATACGGCCACTGAGCTGGGCCGTCGATTGCGCCCATGCGACAGCGGTGGTGAGCAGACTACCTAGAATTGCCGACGCACAACCCCGGAGGAAACGTCGCATCACATCCTCCTTTTGAAGTAAGTCGCCAGGTAACCGGGAGTATTGCAGTCGCTAGAGGACGTGGTGGCCGGGAGTATATGCCTCGCGCGCCGGGCGTCAATACCGGGGATCACGACACGGATCGAACGCCTCGGAGGGGCAGATGGGCGGGAAAGAGCAATAATGGCCGGAACGGAATCTCAATTGCTGAAGGGAATCATCCTCGCAGGCGGGGCCGGCTCTCGTCTGCATCCGGTCACGAGGGGCATCAGCAAACAGCTGGTGCCCATCTACAGCAAGCCGATGATCTATTACCCGCTGTCGACGCTGATGCTCGCCGGCATCCGGGATGTTTTGATCATCACGACACCGTACGAGCAACCGATGTTCCAGCGTCTGTTGGGCGATGGCGCCGACATCGGCATTTCACTGAAGTACGCCGCACAGCCGCGGCCTGAAGGTCTGGCGCAGGCGTTTATCATCGGGGCCGAATTCGTCGGCGGCGACCGCGTTGCGCTCGCACTTGGCGACAACGTCTTCTACGGCGCGCACTTCACCGACGACCTGCGTGCCGCCGCGTTGCGCGAGACGGGAGCAACGATATTCGCGTACGCGGTTCGCGATCCCGAGCGCTACGGCGTCGTCGAACTCGACGACAGCGGCAAGGCGATTTCCATCGAGGAGAAGCCCGCGACGCCGAAATCCCGCTATGCGGTGACTGGTCTCTATTTTTACGACAACCGCGTCATCGAAATCGCGGCCGGCCTGCGGCCCTCTGCGCGCGGCGAGCTTGAAATCACGGACGTGAATCGCGCCTACCTGCAATGCGGCCAACTGCATGTCACCACCCTCACGCGCGGCACCGCGTGGCTGGACACGGGCACCCACGCGGCGCTTCTCCAGGCGGCGAATTACGTGCAGGCGATCGAAGAGCGACAAGGGTTGATGGTGGCGTGCATCGAGGAAATTGCGTATCGGTTGAATTACATCACCGCAGCCGATCTCGAGCGCATCGGACGAAACATGCAATCCAGTTCGTACGGTGAGTACCTGTTACACATCCTCCAGCACGACGCGTAAGACGGCAGGCCCGTGATTCAGCGGAAGCCGGCGTCGGCGAGCGCGCGCCGATAGTCCTCAGGTGTGTTCAGATTGCGCAGGGTGTACAGGCCGGGATCGGCGGTGATCTCGTCCGGCCGCACGCGGCGCGTTCTCACCAGCTCGAACAGAAACACCGGCCGCAGGCGGTCCTCCGCCAGCAGTTCCTCGACATACGGGAGCACCGTGCGCCGGTAGACCGCCGACAACGGATGCGCGAAGCCGTCAATCTCCACGACGGCGACATCGTAGCCACGAGTGAAATCGATCATCTGACGCACGAAGCCGGGCTCGAGCAGCGGCACATCGCAGCTGGTCACGTATGCGCAGTCAACGTCCGCCGGAAGCGCCTTCAAGCCTGCGCGCAGTCCTTCGAGTGGTCCGCGTTCGCCACGTTCGTCGCGCGTGATGATGACGTCGGCGTCGAGCGGCGGCAGCATCTGATCGGCGGCGCCGACGATAACGATCGGCGACACCACACCGCGCAGGATGCGGACCACACGCTGCAGCATCGTTTCCGGACCGAAGGGGAGCAGCGCCTTCGGCGTACCCATGCGTGTGGACTTGCCCCCGCACAGTACGATGGCGCCAGCGGGTGTTTGCATTTTGAATTACTGCGACAGCAGAGTTCCGCCACCGAAGCTGAGACGCTCCGGTACCGCACCGCCGACTGCGACCTTCACCGCGCAGTACTTGAACTCGGGAATCTTCGCAAACGGATCCAGCACGGGGTTGGTCAGCATGTTCGCGGCGGCTTCGTAGTAGCAAAACGGCACGAACACCGATCCGCGCGGCATGCCCTCATCTGCGCGCGCGTAGAGGGAGATGCTGCCGCGGCGCGAGGTGATGGTGATGACGTCGCCGCCGGCGACGCCCATCTGTTGCAGATCAAGCGGATGCACCGATGCGACCGGCTCCGGCTCCAGCGCATCCAGCGCTGCGGCGCGGCGGGTCATCGCGCCCGTGTGCCAGTGCTCGAGCTGTCGGCCAGTGATGAGCACACTCGGATATTCCGCATCGGGACGCTCGGCGGCCGGGATCAAATCGGCGGGAACAAACTTGCCGCGGCCGCTCGACGTGGGGAAGCGCTCGATGAAGACCACCGGCTCGCCTGGGTCACCTTCCTCCACGCATGGATAGGTCACAGACGACTCGCGCTCGAGTCGCTCCCAGGTGATGCCGGCGATCGAATCCATGCAGGTGCGCATCTCGGCGAACACATCGCGTGGATGCGCGTAGTTCCAGTCGAGTCCGAGGCGCCGGCCAAGCTCCGTCAGCAGCCAGAAATCTTCCTTCGCGCCGCCGGGCGGCTCGATGGCCTTACGTCCGAGCTGCACCATCCGGTCGGTGTTCGTGACGGTGCCAACTTTTTCGGGCCACGCGGTTGCCGCCAGCACCACGTCCGCAAGATACGCCGTCTCCGTCAGGAAGATGTCCTGCACGACAAGGTGATCGAGCGCGGCGAGTGCTTCACGCGCGTGATCGACGTCGGGATCGGACATCGCCGGGTTCTCGCCCATGATGTACATCGCGCGGATGTCGCGGCGCTTGGCAGCGTTCATGATCTCCACGACCGTGAGGCCGGGATCCGGATCGAGCGGGGTGTGCCACAACGTCTCGAACCGGTGCCGTGCATCGGGCGACGCCACGCCCTGATAGTCGGGATAGAACATCGGGATCAACCCCGAATCCGAGGCGCCTTGCACGTTGTTCTGACCGCGCAGCGGATGGAGTCCAGTGCCCGGCCGGCCAATCTGGCCGGTTGAGAGCGCCAGCGCAATCAGGCAGCGTGCGTTGTCGGTGCCGTGCACGTGCTGCGAGATGCCCATGCCCCAGAAGATCATCGAGCCTTTCGACTTCGCATACAGACGCGCCACATCGCGGATGACTTCCGCATCAATGCCGCAGATCGGAGCCATCGCTTCGGGCGAGAATTTCCGGACGTTTTCCGCGAGTGCTTCGTAGCCGGACGTGCGATCGCGGACGAACGCGTGATCGACGAGGCCTTCATTGACGATGACATGAAGGAGCGCATTCAGCAGCGCCACGTCAGTGTCGGGATGAAACTGCAGGTAGTACGTGGCGTGCCTCGCCAGATCGCTGCGCCGAGGATCCGCCACGATCAGCTTTGCCCCACGCTTCACCGCGTTCTTCATCCACGTCGCCGCCACGGGATGGTTCATCGTCGGGTTCGCGCCGATGACGAAGAGCACGTCGGCGTTAGCGACGTCACGAACCTGATTCGACACCGCGCCGGAGTTGATGCCTTCCATCAACGCGGCGACACTTGATGCGTGGCAGAGGCGTGTGCAGTGGTCGACATTGTTGGAGCCGAAGCCGGTGCGCACCAGCTTCTGAAACAGGTACGCTTCTTCGTTCGTTCCTTTTGCCGACCCGAAGCCGGCCAGTGCCCGCTTACCGTACGTATCGCGCGCGTGTCGCAAACCGCCCGCGGCGAATTCCAGCGCTTCATCCCACGTCGCCTCGCGGAACACCTCGTGCCACTTCTCGGGGTCGACGACAATGTCCTTGTGCTTCGGAATTCCCGGCTTGCGGATCAGCGGCTTCGTCAGACGGTGTCGATGCTGAACGTAGTCGAAGCCGTAGCGTCCTTTCACGCACAGACGGCTGGAGTTGGAAGGCCCATCTTGTCCGCGCACGTAGAGGATGCGGTTGTCCTTGACCTGATACGTGAGCTGACAACCGACGCCGCAATACGGGCAAACTGAATCGATCGTCTGATCTGGAGCGATAGTCGCCACGCCTCGCGCCGGCGTCAGGGCGCCGGTCGGGCACGCCTGCACGCACTCGCCGCATGCGACGCACGTGGAGGTCCCCATCGGATCATCGAAGTCGAAGACGATTTTTGAGCGTCCCGCGCGGAACGCGTAGCCGATCACGTCGTTGACCTGCTCTTCGCGGCAGGCGCGGACGCAGCGCTTGCACTGGATGCACGCGTCGAGATGGACGTCCATTGCCGGATGCGACACATCCTCGGCCGGCTGCGGACGGCTGCGAAAGCGGGGCTTGCCGACGCCCATCTTCTTCGCCCAGTAATCGAGCTCCGAATCAAGCGTGTAGGCGGTCTCCGGCACGTCCGCGAGCAGCAGCTCAATCGACATCTTCTGGCTGATAACGGCGCGCGTGCTGTTGGTCGTGACCTCCATGCCGTCCGCGGGATGACGGCAGCAGGACGGCGCGAGCACGCGCTCGCCTTTGATTTCCACCATGCAGGTGCGGCAGTTGCCGTCAGGCCGCATACCGTCCATGTAGCAGAGGCGCGGGATGTCAACGCCGCGCTGCCGTGCGATTGTCAGGAGCGTTTCGCCTTCAGGTGCGCTGACCGCTTGCCCGTTGAGGGTGAAGGTCACCATCACTCGACCTCGCCCGGAAAGTACTTGAGCACCGAAAGCACCGGGTTGGGTGCCGCCTGGCCCAGTCCGCAGATCGATGCGTCCATCATCGCCTGCGACAGTTCTTCGAGCAGCGGCTTATCCCAGCGTCGCTCGTGCATCAGATGCAGCGCCTTCTGCGTGCCGACGCGGCAGGGCGTGCACTGGCCGCACGATTCGTCCGCGAAGAACCTCATGACGTTACGCGCGGCTGCGGCCGCCTTGTCCTTGTCCGACAGCACCACGATTGCGGCGGAGCCGATGAAGCAGCCGTACGGTGTCAGCGTATCGAAGTCGAGCGGCACGTTTGCGAGGGACGCCGGAAGAATTCCGCCGGATGCGCCGCCGGGCAGGTACGCGTACAGCGTGTGGCCGTCGAGCATCCCGCCGCAGTACTCGTCGATCAGCTCGGCCAGCGTGATGCCGGCGGGCGCGAGATGAACGCCGGGATTCTTCACGCGGCCGCTCACCGAGAAGGAGCGCAGGCCCTTGCGTCCGTTGCGCCCGTGTCCGGCGAACCAGGCGGGCCCCTTTTCGAGGATGTCGCGCACCCAGTGCAGCGTTTCCATGTTGTGTTCGAGCGTCGGGCGCCCGAACAGTCCGACCTGCGCCACATAGGGAGGACGAAGGCGCGGCTCGCCGCGTTTGCCTTCGATCGATTCAATCATCGCGGACTCTTCGCCGCAGATGTAGGCGCCTGCTCCGCGGCGAAGGTGGAACTCGGGGAGACGGCATGGCGGATCGGCGCGCAACGCCGCGAGCTCGCGCTCGAGGATGCCGCGGCATCCGTGGTACTCGTCCCGTATGTAGATGTAAACGGAATCGATGCCGACGGTCCACGCGGCGATGATCGCGCCCTCGAGCAAGCGATGCGGGTCGCGTTCCAGGTAATACCGGTCCTTGAAGGTGCCGGGCTCGCCTTCGTCGATGTTGATCGCCATCAGGCGCGGCGCTGGTTCAGCAGCGACGATTTTCCATTTGCGCCCGGCCGGGAAGCCCGCGCCGCCGAGGCCGCGCAGTCCCGAGTCTTCCATCAGCGCGATGACATCGGTCGCCGCGCGCTCACCGTTTACGCATGATGCGGCGAGCGCGTAGCCGCCGCTCCCGCGGTACGCGGCGTAGTCAATGTGACGCGGCGTGACAACCGGATCTGAAACCGGATGCTTCGTTTCACCCGCACGTACGGCGGACGCAATCTTGTCGGCGGTCGCGTGCGGGATCGGATTCTGGCCAACGACAGCGACCGGTGCGGTGTCGCAGCGGCCGACGCACGGCGCGTGAAGCACGCGCACGTCGGCAGGCATCATCGATGAGACGGTCGCAAGCAACTCGTGCGATCCCGCAAGCTCACACGCGATGGAGTCGCACACACGGACGGTGATCCGCGGAGGTATCGCGTCGCCCTCTTTCACGACGTCGAAGTGATGATAGAAGGTGGCCACTTCGTATACCTCAGCCAGCGCCATCTTCATCTCGGCGGCGAGCGCCACCAGGTGTGCGGCCGAAAGACATCCGTAGCGGTCCTGAATCAGGTGTAGATGCTCGATGAGCAAATCGCGCCGCCGCGGCCGATCGCCGAGCAGCGTCTGCACTTCTTCGCGCGCGCGCGGGTCAACGGCCCGTCCCCTGGGCGTGCCACGCACGCGCGAGCGCTGACCTTTGGGAGGGCTCATAGAAGGATTAAAGTTACACCATGCACGTCGAGTTTCTCGGCATCCCGCGTGAGCGCGCGGGCGTTTCCGAAGTCGAGCTCGACGCCGCGACGCTTGGTGACGTGCTCGCCGTGCTGCCGGCGCGGTTTCCCGGGCTGCGGGAGCTCATGCCCGCGGGCGCGTTGCACTCGTCTGTTGCCGCCAGCCTGAATGGCGACCTGTTCGTCAGCGATCCCGGGACCCCGCTCGCTCCTGCCGATCGGCTGATTCTTCTATCCGCCGATGCGGGTGGCTAACTAATCGGATGGCGTTCGGCTACCACGGTCGCTACCTGCGTGTTGATGTTTCGAGCGGCGAGGCCGGCCCTGTGCCGCTGCGCGATGATCTGCTGCGGCAGTACATCGGAGGCAGCGGGCTCGGCACGCGTCTGCTGATGGACGAAGGCGGTGCCCTCGCCCATCCGCTTTCGGCTGAAGCGCCGATCGTATTTGCATTCAGTCCACTGGTCGGGACGCCGCTGACCACCTCCGCCAAGTTCGCGGTCGTCTGCCGCAGCCCTCTGACCGAGCGCGTCAACGATGCGCTCGCGGGAAGCGGCTTTGCCATTGCCGCGAAGAGCTGCGGTTGCGATGCGATCGTCATCGTGGGGCGTGCTCCTCAACTGTCAGTGCTCGTCATCGACGATGGTGCTGTGCGGCTGGAGCCGGCAGAAGATCTGCACGGCGATGCCTGCTCTCTGGTCGAGGCAAAGCTGCGCGCGAAGTTGGGAACGCAATACCGCATTGCCGCGATCGGGCCAGCAGGGGAGCGATGCGTTCGTTACGCGACGATTTCGCATGACAGTCGTCACGCGGGGCGTGGTGGGACCGGTGCGGTCCTTGGCAGCAAGAACATCAAGGCAGTTGCGGTGCGCGGCACGCGCCAATGCGAGTGGGCAGACGCGCGCGAGCTGACGCAGCTCAGTCGTGACATGTCGGCGCGTTCGTTTGGACCAGCGACCGCGAAGTACCGGGAGCTCGGCACCGCAACCAACCTGCTGACGCTGAATCGGTTCGGCGCGCTGCCAACCCGAAACTTCCAACGCGGTACCTTCGAGCGGGCGGCGAGCTTCGCGCCGGCGGAGTTGAGCGCGCGGTATCCACGCGTCCGCGCAAGCTGCGTCGCATGCACGATCGGTTGCCAGCACCTCTACGAGCTGGACCACGCCGCGGTGCGTGTGGAGTACGAAAGCCTGTTCGCTCTCGGCTCGCTCTGCGGGGTCGCCGATCCAGCCGCGGTGCTGCGCGCGTCCAGTCTATGCGACGAGCTCGGGATCGATACCATCAGTACCGGGGGCACCATCGCGTTTGCGATGGAATGCGTCGAGCGCGGGCTGCTCGACCAACGTTGGCTCACGTTTGGTTCCGGGGATGCAGTGTTGAAGGCGATCGATCTGATTGGCCGCCGTGAGGGCCTTGGCGACCTGCTTGCGGACGGCAGCCGCCGTGCGGCGATGGCAATCGGACAAGGCAGCATAGCGTTTGCGCCGCAGGTGAAAGGGCTGGAAATTCCCGGCTACGACCCGCGTGCCCTGCAGACGATGGCGCTCGGGTTCGCCGTCGGCGCGCGCGGCGCAGACCACAATCGAAGCGGCGCTTATGAAGTGGACTTTTCAGACAAGGTGGATCGTCGTCACGCGACACTCGATTCAGTGCGTTACGCCATCGAAACCGAAGATCGAGCGGCCCTGATGGACTCGCTGATCCTGTGCAAGTTCCTGCGAGGAGTTTTTACCGACTTTTATGGCGAATCCGCGGCAATGCTGCGGGCGGTCACCGGCTGGGACGTCACCGCTGGCGAGCTTCGCGACACTGCTCGCCGTATCATTGCGGCAAAACGGGAGTTCAATCTCCGGGCCGGGTGGACGCCGCAGGAGGATACGCTTCCCGAACGATTCCTCGGCACGACGCTGCCGGGTGACCCGGCAGCGCTGCTGACGGCCAATGCCCTTCAGGAGCTGGTAACGGAGTACCATCGGCAGCGAGGTTGGACGACGGGCGAATGAGTTTTCGACTCTCTCTTGCCGGGCTTGCGTGTGCGTTTGCGCTGGTCTGTCTGAGTCCGCCAGTGCACGGACAGCGGTCGGGCGCGTTCATGGGCTCGTCCGATGATCCCGCCATCCAGTATTCGACCGCGACGCCAAATAACGTTGTCGTTGATGTGAACAAGCGGCTGCAGAGCGGCGAGCTGCAGTTTACGTTCGACGGGAAGAGCGGATATCTGCAGTCGGCGCTCGCGGCGCTGCAGCTGCCGATTGACTCGCAGCTGCTGGTGTTCTCACGCACGAGTCTGCAGGGCAAACGCATCGGCGAGCAGAACCCGCGTGCGTTGTTCTTCAACGATCGCGTGGCGCTCGGCTGGGTGCGTGGCGGCGATCTGCTCGAAGTTGCCGCTCACGATCAAAGCAATGGCATCGTCTTCTATTCGCTGGAGCAGAAGGCGCCTGCGGATGGCGCGAACACGCCGCCGCAATTCAAGCGCGAGTTCATCTGCCTTGGCTGCCACATGACGGGAAATACCCTCAACGTGCCGGGTCTGCTGATGTTCAGCACGACGCGCGCGGAACCGACTCAGTTCTCCGGAATTCCGCGGCACATCGATCAGACCGATCCGTTGAACAAGCGTTTCGGCGGTTGGTTTGTCACCGGCACCGGCGGTTCGACGCCGAACATGGGCAACCAGGTCGCGGCGATGGACGGCCGTCCAACTCACGAGCTCACCAGTGTCGAAGGGCTGTTCGACGCAGACGGCTATCGGACACTCTCGAGCGACATCGTCGCGCATCTCGTCCTGACGCATCAGGCCGGCATGATTAATCTGCTGACGCGTGCGGCATGGGAAGCGCGCGCGGCGGACCCGAAGCTGCACGCGCCGTTCACCAGCACGCCAGAACAGGATGCGCGCATCGCAGCGGTGATGGAAGGTATCGCCGGCGAAGTTGTCGACTATCTGCTGTTCGTCGACGAGGCGAAGTTGACGGACAAGGTGCGCGGGACCTCCGGCTTTGCAGAGCGCTTCTCGGGGAGCGGGCCGAAGGATCGCAAGGGGCGATCGCTCTACGAATTGGACCTTACGCGTCGGCTGATGAAGTATCCGTGCAGCTACTTGATCTACTCGCCGGCATTCGATGCGCTGCCGCCGATGGTGAAGGACCCGATCTATAGACGGCTGTGGGCCGTTCTGTCAGGGCAGGAACAGGACCCGCGCTACCGTGGAGTGTTGTCGGCCGCCGACCGTCAGGCGATCGTAGAGATTCTGCGCGACACGAAAAAAGATCTACCCTCGTATTTTCAGAACGTCCGCTCGTAATCGCTGACGCCCGGCCCTACAGCATAACTGCCCGCAAAAATCTGCGCATCGGCGCGAGGTTTGTTTCACGTCGTCGCGTGATTTCCCCGCTTCAATTCCTCAACGTCGTTGAACACATCCGTAATGAGTTCGAGGCTGACGAGAAGATGTGCGTGGATATCGTCTCTGTCTGTTCGAGGGCAGTGCCCGATGCGGTGTGCTCCGCAGCGGTGGCCGCGCTTATCAATTGCAACTTCCTCCGTCTGACCGACGAGCTGTGTCTGGTGAAAGCAGATGTCGAGCTCATGCCACCAACGCGGAGAACGGCGTGAATGCAGGCGGCGCTATACTGTGCGCGGTTTTGCGCCACGGTGATGTCCTGTTTCCGCGCCTCCGGCGTTAAACCTAATAGAGGGAAACATTGCCAGAGATGGAATCGACCATCGACCTGCTCGCGCGGGTCCGTCAGGGTGATAGTGGTGCGGTCTCCGAACTGATGGAGAGGTCGGTCCCGCCACTCCGGAGGTGGGCTCGCGGGCGAATTCCCGCCTCAGCACGCGATTTCGCCGATACCCATGACATCGTGCAGGAGGCGTTTTTTCACGTATTGCCGACGCTGACGACAATGGAGGCGCGGCATCCGGGAACGCTGCAGGCAGTACTCCGACAGGCGGTCGCCTCACATATCGACAACATGCTGCAGCCAGATCCCGCGTCCGACGGGCCTTCGCCCCTGGAACGCACCGTGGGACGCGAAGGGCTGGCACGCTACGACGCTGCCCTGCAGAGACTCAGCCCCGCAGACCGCGAGGCGATCGTCGCCCGCGTCGAGCTCCAGCAAAGCTACGAAGAGGTGGCGATCGCGCTGGGCGAACCCGACGCCGACGCCGCGCGCGCTGCCGTCCGCGGGGCACTCGCGCGTTTGATCCAAGTTATGTCCTAGCCACGGATCCCTGCAAAACCCGTCGGAAGTCGCAGTAAGATTCGCCATCCTCGGATGACCCAGGATGACGATCCCGGACGGCTGGCGGATCTGATTGATTCCGTCGCTGACGGCCGCAGTGTCGATTGGGATGCAGCGGGCGCCCCGCCGACCGATGCGCGTCTGCGGCGGCTGTTCGAGGCGCTGCAAATCGTCGAACGGATCTCGGAGGTGCATCGATCCGAGATCGCGGAAACCGACCCCGGGCGTGTTGCTGCCGTCGCAGGGCCCGGGGCCTTTCCGGCTTTCACCGACAGTTCCACCCCTACCGACTGGCCGCTGGCGCAATGGGGTCACTTCGAGCTGCTGCAGAAGCTTGGTGAAGGCGCGTTTGGCGAGGTCTACCATGCGCGCGACACCTGGCTCGAACACAGCGTCGCGCTCAAGCTGCTGAAGCCGCCGCTCGTCGATCGCAAACGGTTTCTGCATGAAGCGCGAACGCTCGCGCGCATCCGACATCCGAATGTCGTCGCCATTCACGGTGCCGACGAACATGGCGGCCGACTCGGATTCTGGATGGATTTCATCGACGGCCCGACGCTGGCGGAGGTCGTCGAGGGCGAAGGCGTTCGCAGCGCCTCGGAGGCCGTGGTCATCGGACAGGACCTCTGTCGCGCCATGGCCGCGGTGCACGCGACTGGCATCGTGCATCGCGACATCAAGGCGCAGAACGTCATCCGGCATTCAGACACCGGCCGCGTCATCCTGATGGATTTCGGTGCGGGCGAGCCGATGAACGCGGATCTGACGCTGCGCAGACCGACGGGCACGCCGTTATACATGGCGCCTGAGCTGTTCGATGGCAGCATCGCCACGCGTGAATCGGACATCTACGCCCTCGGCGTGCTGCTCTACTACCTGGTGACACGGGGCTATCCCGTCCACGGCGAAACCATCGAGGAATTGCTGCGCGCGCACGCGGGCGGCAAGCGCGGTCATCTTGGCGACGTGCGGCCTGATTTGCCGGACGAATTCGTGCGGGTCGTCGAGACGATGATCGCGGCGGATCCCACGAACCGTTTTCACAGCGCGACGGAGGTGCGCAAAGCGCTCGAGCAGGTTGTTGCGCCGGCTCCGCCGCCGCCGAAGCCTGCGAGTTGGGCTCATCGCGCGTACCTCGCCGCTGTCACGATCACGACCACCGCTTTGGCGCTCATCATCATCGGCTTCATCAGTACCTGGGTATTCGACGTGACGTTCGCGCGCGAGCGTGGAACATTCGATGCCTCAGGTCTGGTCGATTGGTTGTACGTCGGACGGTTGGTCGTGCTCGCGCCGGTTGTCCGTATTTTGATTCTGGCGTTTCCATTGATTCTTGCGGTGACGGCTGGACGTGTCTTCTGCAAGCTCGTCCCGGCGGTCGGCAGGCGTGCCTCGCGATTCGGGGTTGTTTGCCAGGATTTTCTCAAGAGTCGCGATTTGTCCGACCCGAATCTGATGCTGTCGGTCGTTGCGGGCCTCGGAGCGCTGGCATTCGGAGCGCTGGCGCTCTATCACTGGTCGGACGCGACGATCTTCGCCGTATTCGTCGACACCGCCTCCCCTGAACGGCTGGCCGCGTTGCAGCCAGCGAACGAACCGCGTTACGACTTGTTCCAGCGACGGTTCGAGTACCTGATGCTGGCGTATGTAGTAGCCGTCTACATCGTTTATTCAAGTGTGAGGCGTAGCGACTCGCGCGCACGCGGCGCGACGTGGGCATATGTGATCGCCGTCCCCACGGTCGCGTTTTTATGCATGCGGGCTGCACCGTGGATGGTTGTGTACGGCAACGAGTTGCCCCGCATCGACTTCGAGGCGTCGCGGTGTTACGCGCTCGGCCAGCGAAGAGACGAAACCTTGGTGTTCTGCCCCGATAACACGCCGCCGCGGGTGCAGCGACACAAGACGAACGAGTTGGAGGATCGAGGATTCCGGGAGAACGTTTTCACACCGCGCGATCAAGCGCGGGTGTTCGCACCTACGTCCCCCTAGGGGCGAGAGAGGACCGACTGTGAGTAGAGCGCTTCGTTGTTTCATCGCATTCGGCGTCGCGTGGTCGTTGCAGGCAGGTGTCTCGTTCGCGGAAGCAGACTGGCTCGATCGCGCGTCTGGTTTTGGCCCTGACAAGGGATTTTTCGTCCACTACCGGTTTTTGTGCGTCTCCAATCCGGGCTCTGTGCACTTCACGTGGTTGAAGCCCTGGGACCGAACCGCTTCCATTCTGAACGCACCGGTCGGGGCTATTAACCACGCCAACGATAGCCTCAGAAGCTTCGATACCCAGGTCGACACGGATGCTAAGCGCGCGGAGAAAGCCTGCAAAACCGACATGGGTGTGCGCGGGTACTTCGAGCTGGTCTACCGTCGCGCGGTCAGCCTCGAAAATGACTTGCTTGCGAATCACGCGCAAGTGCACCTCAGTAGCTACGAACTCTCGTACGTGGAACGTTTCAGTCGAATGTTCGACGTCAGTCTCAGTGCAGGGTTGAACAATATCGACCCGCGCAGCAGAGACTGGTTTGCGTTGACGAAACTCGATGTTGCTCCCGGGGACTCATGGGTGCCCTTTCAGCGTGTTGCCGTGACCCCGTCGTTGATCTGGTCCCCGCTCGCGGGCGCGGGGGACCATCCGTATGCACATTTGATCCGGGTCCAGTCCGGAGTGACCGTGTTTCTTCGAGGCTTTCACGCGCAAGACTTCTGCAACACCGGCGTGACCGCGTGTCTCGACCCGACCTGGCAGACGCACGGCGCTGACGTGATCCCGATGATTCGCTTCATGGTCGACCCATCGCAATTGTGGAAAGGGTGGTAACCGATATACTGCCGATGTGGTGCATCTGTTACCGACGACCCTGGTAGGCAGTTATCCGCAACCTGAATGGCTGATCGATCGCGCAAAGCTCGCGGGGCGGTTTCCGCCCCGCGTGCGCGCGAAAGAACTCTGGCGCATCCCTGAACAGTTCCTCGAAGAGGCGCAGAACGACGCGACGCTGCTCGCCATCCGCGCGCAGGAGGACGCAGGTCTCGACATCGTCACCGACGGCGAGATCCGCCGCGAAAGCTACTCGAACCGGTTCGCCACCGCACTCGAAGGCGTCGATCTCGACAACCCCGGCAGCGCACTCGATCGCTCCGGCCACCCGAATCCGGTGCCTCGCATCGTCGGCAGAATCAGACGACGCCACGCGGTGGAAGTCGAAGATCTCAAGTTCCTGAAGGCGCGCACAACGCGCAAGACGAAAATCACCGTGCCCGGCCCGTTCACGATGTCGCAGCAGGCGCAGAATGACTATTACAAGAGCGACGAAGAAGCGGCGATGGACTACGCCGAGGCGGTGAACGAGGAGATCAAAGATCTGTTTGCCGCTGGTGGAGATGTCGTGCAGATTGACGAGCCATACATGCAGGCGCGTCCGGAGAAGGCGAGGCAGTACGGGCTGAAGGCGCTGAATCGCGCGCTCGAAGGCGTCACGGGCACGACCTGCGTGCATATCTGCTTCGGCTATGCCGCCATCATCCACGAGCGGCCGTCGGGCTATTCGTTCCTGCCGGAACTGGCCGACTGCAGCTGCAAACAGATCTCGATTGAGACCGCCCAGTCGAATCTCGATTGCTCGGTGCTGCGTCAGCTGCCGGGCAAACAAATCCTGCTCGGGACGATTGATCTCTCCGACATGAACGTCGAGTTGCCGGAGACGGTCGCGGCGCGCATCCGACGCGCGCTGCCGTTCACGTCGCCGGAAAACATCCTCGTCTCCACCGACTGCGGCATGAAGTATCTGCCGCGCGCCGTCGCGGATGGAAAGCTGCGCGCCCTCGTCAAAGGTGCGGAGATCGTTCGTGCCGAACTGGCGAGGAATCTAGCGGGGGCCTGACACCTTCGGACTGAACCCCACCTGTTCGTAACGGAAGCCGTCGGCGCGCTGCATGCGTCGGACATACATCGCGTTCGCCTGCTTCCAGGCAGGTCCACCCGTTACCGTCAGCCGATCGCCGGGCTTGAGCGTTGTCGCGCTCATGCCGACGTCGACGAGCTCCCCGCGGTTATCAAGCTCCAGCTTCCAGGTCTGCTCGCGACCGCTGCTGTCCTTCACCTGCAGCAGGACGAACGGGTGTGGATTGATGAAATGAAATTCGAGGACGGAGCCATCCAGCGTGACCGGATGGCCCTCGTCGTACATCCCCGCAATGGAGTGATGCGCCTCCGCCGCGCCGCAGCAGAGGAGCATGACTGCGAGCGAGTGGCGGAGGTGCGTGCGCATCAGAGCGGTCGGACCTGCACGTTTCGGAACTTGACGACGCCGGCGCCGTATTGCAGCGCAAACGGTCCACGCGGATGCTTCGCATCATTGGCGTCGGCGGTCTTGACACCGTTGAGCGTGACGGTCAGATGTGAACCCTGCGCGCGGATCTCGTACGTGTTCCACTTGCCGGCGGCCTTGATTGGGGTCGCCACTTTCGCGACGTTGACGATCGCGCCGGTGGCGTAGGCGGGATCGGGACGCGTGTCGAAGATGTTGACCTCGTAGCAACCCTGGCCACCGGGCATTTGCGGGTTGTCACAACGGATGAAGATGCCGCTGTTGGCGGGCGTGTCGACCCAGAACTCCGCCTTGATTTCGAAATCGCCATACGACTGCTTGGTGACGAGGTAACCGCCCATGCCCTTGTCAGCCTGCACGGCGCCGTCGACGATCGTCCAGTTCGCGTCGCCGACCTTGTTGAACGCGTCGAGATTTTTGCCGTTGAACAAAGTGGTCCACTGTCCCTGCGCCGAGGCGACCAGCGGCGCCGCCGCCAGGACCACGGCGACCATCAGCTGCTTCATACGGCCTCCTATTTCAATGCGTTGGCGACCGATGCGAGCGCGGCGTTCGCGCATTTCTCGTCAGCTTCCTGCGTCGGCGATCCGCTGATCCCGAGCGCGCCTACCGTGTCGTTGCCCACGTTGATCGGGACGCCGCCGCCCAGCGGGATGATGTCGACGAGAAACCGCTGGCCGGAAAGATCCGTGGCGCCGTTGGTCCGCTTGGCGACCTCCATCGACGGCACCTTGAACGTCCGCGACGTATACGCTTTGCGCCGAGCCAGATCCGCATTGTGCGGATTCGCCGTATCGGCGCGCAGCAGCACCTTCAGATCGCCGGCACGGTCGACGACGGCAGCGGAAACATCGTAGCCATCAGCCTTGCACGCGGCCATCGCCGCCTGCGCGATATTCAGCGCCAGCGGCAGCGAAATGTTGCGCTCGGTCAGAATCTGGCCGTGCGCGGTGAGCGGAACCGCGGCGGCGAGCGCCGCCGCGGCAAGCATGTTCTTCACACAACCTCCGGCTAGTTGGTCGATACAGCCGGCGTGGCCGCCGCCTTCTCGAGCTCGGCGACCGTGGTCGTCCGGTTGCCATGGAATGGCGCGATCGTGCGCACGTCCAGCTTCAGCCGCTTGATGTTGTCGTTGAGCGCCTTCGCGCTTGGCACCGCCGGCGGAATGAGCGATGCGCCCTGCTGCGCCGGTGGCGTGAACGCATCGGGCTCGCCGAGGATCTTCTCCTTGGGCAGATAAACAACAAGCATGTCGGCTGTGTGGCCGTAGCCCTGCAGGCGATGCAGCTCGATCACGCGCTTGCCGTCCGTCAGCTGGCCATCATCGCCCACCGCCTGGATCATCACGGGTTTGTTCGACGATGCCTGGCGATCCGGCGCGATCGTGTGCGGCGTTTTCGCGACGCGCTGGAGGAACTGCTCGTTCGACTGATGCGTGACGATCGTGGCGCCTTCATCGATGGCCGCGCGGATGCCTCCGAGGTGATCCCAGTGATGATGCGACGTCACGACGAAGCGGACGGGCTTGCTGGGAATCAGCTCTTTAGCCTTCGCCAGCACCGCCTCGCCGCGCGCCTGGTTGTTCGGCGTGTCGACGACGACAATGTGGTCGGCCATCTCAATCGCCAGACTATGGTGCGTGCCGCCGGTGAGGTAATAAACGCCCTCGGCCAGCTTCTGCGACTCGACGCGGATGGGCGGCGGCTGGAATGCACGGACGTTCTCAGGAACCTGGATATCGACCGCGGGATTCGCCGTCACCGCCGATACGGTGATGTCGAGCGCAGGGAACCCGTCCTGCGTCTGGACGATGTGGCTCGGATACGTGACGCCGCCGAAGTCCTTGTAGTCGCTGTATGTGGTCTCGACGAGCATGTCGCCGACGATCGGCTGGTCGAACCAGGTGCGGACCTTTTCGACCTGGCCCTGCGCGTTGATGGTCCCTTCCATCTTGTACTTGCCATTGACAGTGAACGAGACGTCCGTGCCGCTGCCGCTCGGCGTCGTTGTGGCGTTGTTGGTCATCGCCGCCTTGACGAATCCGATCGGCGTGGACCAAACGGCGAGCATCCGCTCGGCCGCGGCGTCAGGTGCAGGCTGCGCCATCGGCGCGGCGCCATTCGGGCCCGGCGCGCCCATGTTCCACGCAAAGTTGCCGCTCACGAGTTGATTCTGCCGCTGCTCGCCAAAGAATGGCGCGCCGCCGCCCTGGGGCATGACTGCTCCCATCTGGCGCACCAGTTCGGTCCGCATGCTGCCGGCGTCGTAGTCGATCGACGCGGTGTAGTTCTTTACCGTAACCGGCGGCCAGGCGTCGGACGAGGTGTAGTTCTGACCGACGGAGAAGTTCGTGCCGGAGCCTGTGACCTGCAGCGTCTTGATGGTTGAAACCTTGAGAGTATCCGCCGCGGTCTGCACGGCGCTCTTCTGGCCGCACGCTGCCGCCGTCACCACGGAGGCGAACACGGCTAAAGCAATGTAGTTACGCATTTGCGTTCTCCAGAAACCGTTGGTGTCGGAGCGGGTCTTCAGACTCGCCCTCAAAGATGCGCCCAAATGGCGGCCTAGTATACTGCGCGAACGCCTATGACTACCGCGACCCAGCAGACCGTTCGTGCATTGATGCTTATTAACGGCAAGCCGGTTGCAAGCTCCGACGGCCGGTTCATCGACATCGAAAATCCCGCCAGCCGCAGCGTCATCGCGCAGGTGCCCCGCGGCACGGAAACGGACGTGGACACCGCCGTGCGAGCCGCCGCGAAAGCGTTCGAGCAATGGAAGCGCGTCACCCCTAAGGACCGCGGCCGCATGCTCCTGCGCATCGCCGATCTCGTTGAAGCCGAGACCGAGTCGCTCGCGCGGACGGTGGCGCTCGAGACCGGCAACGCCATTCGCACACAGGCCCGCCCCGAGGTCAAGAGCACCGCGGAGGTGATCCGCTATTACGCCGGCCTCGCCGGCGAGACAAAAGGAGAGACCGTACCGCTCGGCGAACACGTGCTCAGCTACACGCGCCGCGAGCCGATTGGTGTGGTGGGCGGCATTGTTCCGTGGAACGCGCCCGTGGTCCTCGGCACCTTGAAGATTGCGATGGCGATTGCGGCGGGCAACACGCTGGTGCTGAAGGCGGCGGAAGACGCGCCGCTGGGACTCCTGCGCGTGGCGGAGATCTGCAATGAGCATCTGCCCCCCGGCGTGCTGAACCTGATCACCGGCTACGGCGAAGAAGCTGGCGCTGCGGTCGCGCGACATCCGCTTGTTCGCAAACTTTCGTTCACCGGATCAACCGAGGTCGGCAAGCTGATCATGCATGCCGCGGCGGATCGGATCGTTCCCGTCTCGCTGGAGCTCGGTGGCAAGAGCCCGGCCATTGTCTTCGCCGACGCCGACGAACAGCGAACCGTCGACGGGGTGATCACCGGGATGCGGGTGACCCGCCAGGGCCAGTCGTGCACGGCAGGGTCCCGCCTGTTCCTGCACAAGTCGATTTTCGATTCGTTTGTGTCGAAGCTTTCCGCATCGCTGCAGAAATTCTCCATCGGCGACCCTCTGGACGAAGCGACCGATATGGGGGCAATCATCAACCGCAAACAGTTCGATCGCGTCTGCGGTTACATCACCGATGGCATGCAGCAGAAAGGCGCCCGCCTCGTTCTCGGCGGTCTTCCGCCAAAGGAAGGCCCACTGGCGGGCGGCTACTTTGTCCAGCCGACGGTGTTCGCCGACGTGAGCAACGAGTGGCGCATCGCGCGCGAGGAGATCTTCGGGCCTGTGATGGCGGCGATACCGTGGGAGGACGAAGCCGACGCGATTCGCATGGCCAACGACAGTCACTACGGTCTCGCCGCGTACGTGTGGACGCGTGACATCAGCAAGGCGATTAACACCGCGCACGCGATTGAATCGGGCTGGGTGCAGATCAATCAGGGGCTGGGCCAGTTCCCCGGTCAGTCGTACGGCGGTTACAAGCAGAGCGGCATGGGTCGCGAGTATTCGCTCGAAGGAATGCTCGACAGTTATACGCAACGGAAGAGCGTCACCATCAATCTGCAGTGGTAACGGGGACCTGAACGTCGGCCTGTCCCGCCAATCACTCCTCAGCAGCGCGCGTCGTTAGGCGCGCGTTTTGCCACCAATAAGTTAGACAGGAGGAGTGTTATGTTCCGTGGACTTGTTTTCGCCGGGCTGCTTGCACTGGCCCCCAGCTTCGCCATGGCGCAGCAGCCTTGCACAACAGACGCACGCCACGTTGTTGACGAGTTGTACCGCCACATGCTCGAACGCACCGCCGGCGCCCCGAGCCAGGCGTGGGTGGACAAGCTGAACAGTGGCATGACGGTTCGCAGTATCGTCCGTGAAATCGCGACATCGCAGGAGCACATGCAGCGGTTCCACAACACCAGTGAAGGCGCGAACGCGAACCGCAACAGCGTCGCCACGCTCTACCGCCACATTCTCGGACGGCAGCCGGATCCGGCCGGATGGGACTCGCTTACCAACCTTGCCAACCAGCAGGGGCTTGTCGCGGTCGTCGACACCATCATTAATTCGGAGGAATACACGCGCACGTTCGGTGATTGGGGCGTTCCCGGTTCCGGCGGCCTCGTGTATTGCGGCAACAGCAACCGGTCGGCTTCAACCGCGTCCTCACAGAGCAACGCAAACAGCAACCCACAGATGCGCTTCGCCGATCTCGACCGCAACCACAACGGGATGATCGAGAAGAACGAATGGCGGGGCAGTCCGCGGTCGTTCTTTATCCATGACTGGAACAACGACGGCGTGCTGAGCGGCGACGAGGTACGCGTCGGCGCGGTTCCGCCGGCCGGGTCTCTGGAGGCTGACGACTACAACATGTCCCCCGGCGACCGCTTCTCGTACCTCGATGTGAACAACAACGGCTACATCGACAGGAACGAGTGGGACGGCAGCCTCGACACTTTCTACGACCTGGACCAGAACAACGACAACCGGCTTACTCGTCAGGAGCTGAACCGCGGTCGTCGTTCGAACTTCGCGGCACTCGACGCCAACGGTGACGGTCACATTTCGCTCGGCGAGTGGCAGTGGTCGCATCGCAGCTTCGACGACATGGATACGAACAAGGACGGCGTCATCGAGCGGAACGAATTCCGCAGCGGCGCTGTGCCCACGAGCGGGCGCTGACGCGCCCTCAAGCTCCAAGCTCCAAGTTCCGAATTCCAACTTGTGATGTTGGAGCTTGGATCTTGGAGCTTGGAACTTGGAGCTTTATTTCGTCGCCGCGCCCACCTGCGTCGTCACCGGCTGCCCCTTCGGAATGATGAAGGTGGCAATCGCCTTCGCCGGCACGTTTCCCTTATTGATTCCCTCGTGCACCGCCTTCGCATCGACAAAGAACGAATCGCCGGCTTTGTACGTCGTCGTCGGCTTGCCTTCGTAGTCGAGCGTGAGGGCGCCGTCGGTCACATGAATCATCGCCGTGCCGGGATGCATGTGGCGTCCTTCACGCCCTCCCACCGGAATCTCCACGGCAACGAGCAGCGCCTCATACCCCGGCACTGACGTGTCGTGCTGCAGCAGCACAGTGCGTTTCACTGCCGGCGCTGCCTGCTGCGCATGTATCAGAATCCCTGCGTAAGCGATCGCAGCGAATGCGATCAGAATGGCGGCTGTGCGTTTCATCATGGCGGAGATTTTACGGCGGGTCCGCGATGCAATGAAACCCTTGAGCATCGCGGCGCCCGGTTTACGCAGCCGGGCCCAGGCGCGCTAGCCTGGCGCGGTGGACCGGCGTATCGTTATCCGCATGCGCAAAGCCCTTCTCGTCGCCCTCCTTTTCCTTGCGGCGCCGCCCGCGACCGTGGCGCCTGCTGCTCAGCAGCAGACGGGCAGTCTGCGTCTCTATATTGCGAGACACGGCGAGACCGACTGGAATGTGCAGCACAAACTTCAGGGAATGACCGATATCCCCCTCAATGAGAACGGCCGCAAGCAGGCGGCGGCGCTCGCGGAATCGCTCAAGGGCGTTCATCTTGATGCGATCTACTCCAGCACGCTCTCGCGCAGTCGCGACACGGCGCAGACGGTTGCGGGCAAGACGATGACCGTGAAGAGTCTTGACGGGTTGCGTGAGCGCAATTATGGCCACTTCCAGGGCGGCTCAGATGCGAATCCCGAATACGTGAAACGGATGAACGTCTGGGACGATCGCCTCGACGACGGCGAGTCGCTCAATCAGTTGCTCGCACGAGCGAAGGAAAGCCTGGCGCAGATTCGGCGCGAGCATCCGGCTGGCAACGTGCTCGTCGTCGCGCATCGGATTACCAACCAGACGCTGCTGCGCGCGCTGCTGGACCTGACGCCTGAGCAAGCCGTCAACATCACGCAGGACAACGACGAGGTTTACCTGGTGGAGCTCGATCCTGGAGCAAAACCGCGGCTGTGGAAGCTGATTCGCGAAAAGAATCTGGGCGATTTGTGATTTAGAATCGTCCGTCTTTTTCAAAGGAGCGCGCATGCGATCGGCACATCGTCATTACCTTATGCTGGGTGGGGCGCTGCTGGCGGCGCTCGCAATCAACACCGCGCGGACATCCGGTCAGAGCGGCGCGGCGGTCGCGTCGAACGAATTCCCCAACCCATACAAGATCGAAAGCTTTGGCCAGCTTCCGGCCGGCCGGAAGATGGGTCAGGTTTATGGCGTCGACATCGATCGCGACGGCAAGTCCGTCTGGGTCTTTGAGCGATGCGGCGCCGCGACGTGCGACGGGTCGAACGTGGCGCCGCTGCTCAAGTTCGATTCATCGGGACGCCTCGTCGCCAGCTTCGGCGCCGGCATGTTCGTCTATCCACACGGTCTCTACATCGACGCCGATGACGACATCTGGGTGACTGATGGTCAGGATAAGAATGGCAAAGGACAACAAGTCTTCAAATTCAGTCCGACCGGTCGCGTGCTGATGACACTCGGCACCGCAGGTGTCGCCGGCGATGGTCCGCAGACGTTCAATCGACCCTCCGACGTACTCGTGGCGCCCAACGGCAGCATCTTCGTTGCCGACGGTCATGGCGGCGACACGAACGCCCGCATCGTGAAGTTCGACAAGGATGGAAAGTTCATCAAGACCTGGGGCAAGAAAGGGTCAGGCCCGGGCGAGTTCGACACACCGCACGGACTGGTGCTGGATCCGCAAGGCCGTCTTCTTGTTGCCGATCGCGGCAACAGCCGTATTCAGGTTTTCGATCAGGAAGGCAAGTTCATCACCGAGTGGCGGCAGTGGGCACGTCCGAGCGGCATCGCCCTCGATCGCACCGGCCTGCTGTATGCCGCCGATTCGGAATCCGGTACTGAGCGTGTAAGTCCGACGGTCAAACGTGGCGTGAGGATTGGCGGACTGCGCGACGGAAAGATTCGGTTCTTCGTTCCTGACCCCGAGGGCGTCGATTTACCCGGCGGCGGCGGACGCGAAGGCATCGCCGTCGATCGCGACGGCGTCGTCTATCTTGCGAAGACGGGCGCGGGCGGGTTGTTCCGCTATACGAAGACGAACGGAACGAATACGACGAGATAGAACCGCAACAATCGCGACGGCATTCGATCTTGCATGCGTGGTAATCGGCCCCTTCGGCATGGCAGGACGCACCGGGAGGTGCAGCATGGCGAAAGTGCTCAAATGCGGCGAGGTTTTCTCCGGTTGCGACACGGTCATCTACGGGAAGGATGAAGACGAAGTCCTCGCGAAAGAGGAACAACATGCGAGGGATGACCACAACATGACGATGATCCCGATGGACACCATCAAGGAGATGGCGAATCACATCCGGGACGGCGCCGAACCACGCCGACGGTGGTTCGGGCTTCGATAAGGGCTTATCTCAACCCGAGGCGTTTCTTGTACTGAGGCCAGTCGCGCTTCAACTGCAGAAACGCCTCGACGTCCGTACAGCGCAGGAACGGATTGCTTTCGCGCTCGAGCGCGATGGTCGAGCTTGGACGCGCGCCGTAATCGTGGCCGGGCCAGATCGTCGCCTCGTCGGGAAACGTCGCGAGCACCCGCTGCAGGCTGATCCACTCCGTTCGCGCATCTTCGTCGCTGCGCGTGCCGCCGACTTTTCCGACGAAGATCAAGTCGCCGGTGATGAGCAGTCGACGCGTCGCTTCAAACACGGTGACGTGATCGGCGGCGTGACCGGGCACGTACATGAACTGCAGCCGCAGCGCTCCGATCGTCAGCTCGTCGCCATCGGAAATCGATACGCCCG
>Ga0310811_10001778_pt1 | contig 26806 bp, 22 predicted proteins | sample YCmetagenome_FD_207642 | JGI IMG/M metagenome (GOLD analysis project Ga0310811, IMG submission 207642) | Soil microbial communities from experimental microcosm in Duke University, North Carolina, United States - YC | ecosystem: Engineered > Artificial ecosystem > Soil microcosm > Unclassified ... | reverse complement strand
CGATTCGTCGTCGTCAACGATGGAAACTACAGGTACTGGAGACAACGGAACCATCCTTCAGGCGACACTCGTGGTTGTCGAACGGCAACACACAAGATGGTCCCTCAGCTGTGGACGTGGAATCATACAGGCGTTTAGGGTTCGTCTCCCTTCGGAGGATGCACTCCCAGACTCTCTGACATTCGAACCAGCTCCGGAAGCGACCCCGCCTTCATCTTTTTCATGGCACGACTGCGATGGATCTTGATCGTGATTTCGCTCAGGCCGAGTTTGCTTGCGATCTGCTTGTTCAACAGGCCTGACGTTACCAGTTTCATGACTTCCTGTTCGCGCGCGGTCAGCTGTTCGAACGAATGTCGCAGTTCCCGGGTCGATCTTTCGGCTTCGCGTGCTGCTTCATCGCGTCGTAGCGCGGCTGCGACTGCATCGAGCATGTCTTGGTCGCGAAACGGCTTGGCGAGGAAGTCGATAGCGCCAGCCTTCATAGCACGGACACTCATGGGAATGTCGCCGTGCCCGGTCATGAACACGATCGGAATGCGAATGCCAGCTTTCTGAAGCTGTGCCTGAAAATCAAGTCCGCTGACGCCAGGCAGGCGTATATCGAGCACCAGGCAGCTTGGGCTATCGCCTCGCTTGTGGTTCAGAAACTCCTGAGCCGAGGCAAACAACTCTACTCGCAGATTGACCGAGCGGAACAGGCTGCTGAGCGAAGCACGCATCGACGGTTCGTCGTCCACGACAAAGACGCAGTTCATGCCAGTGCTGCCGCCGTCAACGTTGCTGCGCAGGCGGCTTTCGGTCCGTTGCTGGACGTAGCCCATGTGTATCCTCCTTGCGACTCGACGATGGAGTGAAGGATCGGAAGGTCGAAAGCCTCGTTGTGCCCGTCATCACGGCCGTGCTCCCCTCGACAAGCCTTGTGCGGATCAGAGATGTCGCCAGCATTCGCGATTCGGCGCAAGTGGCCTGTGCCGTTCAGCGGGCCGACTTCATGATTCGACATTGGCTTAGCCACAGACTAGCGAGTGAAAAAGGGTCACCAAATTATGCATCGGTATAGGCCAGTATACGAAGGTATACTTTCCCTCAGGCCATCGTTTACAGCCTTCAGCCACGCCACACTACCGCGACGTGGCCCTACTTGACCACCCCTGCAGGCGTCACCAGAATTGCGAGGCCCGGTGGTTAGCCCATCCACCGCGATCCGCGGATCACGCTGCAGAAATTGCCGCTGTGAAAGTGCGAATCCTTGTCGGCCAGGACGTCGGCCTTGACGTTGCCGAAGGTCGTTTCCGGTTTGTGCCGTATGCCCTCATAGAAAGCCTGGATGATGTCCTCCTTGAAGTGCGGCGTGCGTGGATGGGCGGCCACCACGGCCTCGCGCTCGCGATCGGCAAAGTCTTCGTAGCCGATTCCCAGCACATCCATCTCGACGCCAGCGGTCACCAGGGCGATCAGCGGATGCATATGTACCGGGATGGCTGGCGTCGTGTGTAACGCTATTGCAGTCCAGACGAGGTCGATGTCGGCCGGCGCAATGCCTTCGGTCTTGAGAAATTCGCGCGCAGCGTTGGCGCCGTCGACCTCGAAGCGTTCCGTGCGGCTGCTGTATTGCTTGGTCAGGCCCATGTCGTGGAACATGGCGCCGGCATAAAGCATTTCGTTGTCGAATTGCAGGTCACGTCGTCGCCCGGTGAGGGCGGCAAAGCAGTAGACCCGGCTGGAATGGTTGAACAGCAGGTCAGTCTCGGTGTCGCGGACCAGTTCGGTGATCCGCCGGCATAAGCGGCTGTCGGGGATTGCGATCCTGGTCATTGCGTCGGCGGGGTCATGCAGGTGGCTGCGGGCGGCAGTCGTGGTCATGATGCTTCTCCTTGCTCAGTCGGCCGCCTTTTCCAGGGCGAGGCCGGCGGCGGCGGCGACGCCTGCTCCATAGGCCGGATCGGCCTTGGCGCAGTTGGCGACATGGCGCTGCTTGACCTCGAGGCGGGCATCGCCCAGCGCGCGAGCGGTGTTTTCGAACAGGAGCCGCTGTTGGAGAGAGCTCATCTTGCGAAAGAGATTGCCGGGCTGTTCGTAGTGATCGTCGTCGACGCGATGGTCCCAATAGGTGGCATCGCCCTCGATTGGCAGCGGTGGCTCGATCGATGCCTCGTTTCGGTCGATCCACGCTCCCTTGCTGTTGGGCCAGTAGGTCGGTGTCGCGCCGAGATTGCCGTCGGTTCGCATCTTGCCGTCGCGGTGGTAGGCGAGGAACGGGCATTGCGGTGCATTGACCGGAATGTGGTTGAAATTGACGCCCAGCCGATAGCGTTGAGCATCCCCATAGGAGAAGAGCCGGCCCTGCAGCATCTTGTCCGGAGAGAAACCGATGCCGGGCACGATATTGGCCGGCGAGAATGCCGCCTGCTCCGTTTCGGCAAAGAAGTTGTCGGGCCAGCGGTTGAGTTCCATCACGCCAATCTCGATCAGCGGATAGTCGGCCTTCGGCCAGACCTTGGTGAGATCGAAGGGATTGTGCCTGTGAGTGCGGGCCTGCGCCTCGCTCATCACCTGGATCGAAAGCGTCCATCGCGGGAAGCGGCCGCCGTCGATCGCCGCGAGCAGGTCACGGCCGTGGCTCTCGCGGTCATTGGCGACGAGTGCCGCGGCTTCCTCGTCCGTGAGGTTCTCGATGCCCTGCTGGGTGCGGAAATGGAACTTGACCCAGACACGCTCGTTCGCGGCATTGATCATGGAGAAAGTGTGGCTGCCGAAGCCGTGCATGTGCCGGAACGACCTGGGAATGCCGCGGTCCGACATCACGATGGTGACCTGGTGCAGCGCTTCAGGCAGCAGTGACCAGAAATCCCAGTTGTTGTCGGCCGAGCGCAAGCCGGTACGCGGATCGCGCTTGATGGCGTGATTGAGATCGGAAAAGCGCAGTGGATCTCGGAAGAAGAAGACCGGCGTGTTGTTGCCGACGATGTCCCAGTTGCCTTCCTCGGTATAGAACTTTACGGCGAAGCCTCGGATGTCGCGCTCGGCGTCAGCGGCGCCGCGCTCGCCGGCCACCGTGGAGAATCGCACGAAGAGCGGGGTCTGCTTGCCTACTTTGGAAAAGATCCTGGCCTTTGTGTAACGCGTGACGTCGTGGGTGACGGTGAAGGTGCCATGGGCGGCCCAACCCTTGGCGTGCATGCGCCGCTCAGGGATGACCTCGCGGTCGAAGTGAGCCAGCTTTTCGATCAGCCAGATATCTTGCAACAATGCCGGACCGCGCGGCCCGGCGGTCTGGATATTGGTATTGTCCACGACAGGCATACCCGTTGCGTGATTCATCGGCGGACGAGAATTGCTCATGGTTTGTCTCCTCTGGCGTTGAGGTCTGGTGTTGAGGCCGCGGCGCAATCGGGGACCAGGACGTCCGCGATGCATTCGGGGCATTGATTGCTTTGCAATCTTTCGCCGCCTCTAGTCTTTCGAGAATGCCCGCCTGACGCCCAACGGTGCTGCAACCGATGCCTTCCCTGGTGGCTCTTTTGTGGCGTGTAGTTTTGTGACAAGAATGGCGCGGAGCGTCCGTCCGACACTCCAGCCTGACGGCGGAGATCCGCAGATGAAGGCTCCTTACGGTACGGCTTTGGCGGCCAACGACCTGCGCGTATTGTGGGAAGACGGCACGCGCGCCTTCTGCAGGGGATGGCGACGGAGCTCCGACGGCCAGCCGACTGCTGTACTGGCGCTGTTCCTCACTGCGGAGCACCCTTTACCCGAAAGCCTTGATCGCCTTTCCCACGAGTACAGACTTAGAGACCAGCTTGATGGCGCGTGGGCATTACGACCGCTGGACCTTGCGCGCGAGCAGGGCCGTACCGTCCTCGTGCTCGACGATCCAGGAGGTGAGCCGCTCGAGGTGCTGCTGCGGGCGCCTTTGGGAGTGGAGGGGTTCTTGCGCCTCGCGATCGGGATCGCCGTTGCTCTGGGCAAGCTCCACCAGTGTGGCCTCATCCATAAGGACCTGAAGCCTGCGCACATCCTGGTCAACTGTGCCGACGGGCGGGTGCGGCTCACCGGGTTTGGCCTCGCCTCACGACTGCCCCGTGAGCGACAAGCGTCCGCGCCACCTCAGTCGATTGCGGGCACGCTGGCCTATATGGCCCCCGAACAGACCGGATGGATGAACCGCTCGATCGATGCCCGCAGTGACCTCTACGCGCTGGGTGTCACGCTCTATCGCATGCTTACCGGCGTCCTGCCGTTCAGCGCCTCCGATCCAATGGAATGGGTCCATTGCCATGTCGCGAGAAAGCCGGCGACCCCGCATGAACGGTCGCACACAGTCCCGATCCAGCTCTCCGCGATCGTCATGAAGCTGCTCGCGAAGAGCGCTGAGGAGCGATATCAGACGGCGACCGGTCTGGAGCGCGACCTGCGGTCCTGTCTGAACCATTGGGAAACCCAAGGCTGCATCGACCAATTCCCGCTCGGCCAACGAGACACGCCCGACAGGCTGCTCATTCCTGAGATCCTGTACGGACGGAAGGGCGAGATCGACCGCTTGCTTGGCATCTTCGATCGTATCGTCAGGCGTGAGGTGCCGGAACTGGTGCTGGTGTCCGGCTATTCCGGCATCGGCAAGTCTTCGGTCGTCAACGAGTTGCGAAAAGTGCTGGTGCCACCACGCGGGCTTTTCGCTGCGGGCAAGTTCGACCAATACGAGCGGGACGTTCCCTATGCGACGCTCGTGCAGGCTTTCCAAGGCCTTGTACGATCGCTCCTGAGCGGCAGCGATGGGGAGTTGGCGCGCTGGCGTGATGACCTTCTGGAAGCGTTGGGCCCCAATGGCCGCCTCATGGTCGATCTGGTGCCCGAATTGGAGCTGCTCATCGGCGAACAGCTACCGGTTCCCGAGCTGCCGGCACATCAGGCGCAAGGCCGGTTCCAATTGGTGTTCCGGCGCTTCATCTCCGTCTTCGCCCGACCAGAGCATCCTCTGGCGCTATTCCTTGACGACTTGCAATGGTTGGACGCCGCGACTCTCGACTTGCTCGAAGATCTGTCGACACGCTCCGATCCTCTGCCCCTGCTGCTGATAGGTGCCTATCGCGACAACGAAGTCTCTGCCCAGCATCCGCTGATGCAGAAGCTCGATGCCATCAGGACCGCCGGCGGCAGATTGACGGAGATCACGCTAGCGCCGCTCGATCTGCAGCACCTGAGCCAGTTGATCGCGGACACCCTCCGTTGCGAAGCGGGGCGTGCCGCGCCGCTGGCGGAGTTGGTGTACGGCAAGACCGCTGGCAACCCGTTTTTCGTGATCCAGTTTCTTTATGCGCTGGCCGATGGGGGAATGCTCACCTACGAACACGATTCGGCGCACTGGTCATGGGATATCGATCGCATTCATGGCAAGGGTTACACCGATAATGTCGTGGACCTCATGCTCGACAGGCTTACGCGCCTGCCGGCCGGGACACTGCGAGCTCTGCAGATTCTGGCGTGCGTCGGAAACAGCGCGCACATCGCGACGCTTTCAATCGTTCTTGAGAGCTCGGCAGAGCGGCTTCAGGCGGCGTTGTGGGAGGCCGTCCATCAGGAGTTGCTCGAACGGCGGAACGATGCGTACGTGTTCGTTCATGACAGGGTACGGGAAGCGGCCTATTCGCTGATCCCTGAGGAAACGCGTGCCGCGGACCATCTGCGGATCGGCAGGCTCCTGATGGCGCAGACACCGGCCGAACAGCGGGAGGAAGCGATCTTCGAGGTCGTCAGTCACCTCAACCGCGGATCCGCCTTGATGACCTCGCAAGACGAGCGCGAGCTTCTTGCCGAGCTCGACCTGATCGCCGGTCAGCGCGCCAAGGGATCGGCTGCTTATGCTTCGGCGCTCTCCTATTTAATCGCCGGCTCAGCCCTGCTCGCGCCGGACTCTTGGGAACGGCGGCACGAGCTCACTTTTGCTCTGGAAGTGAACCGGGCCGAGTGCGAAGTCCTGGCGGCCGAGCTGGCGGATGTGGAGCAACGGCTCTCTGCACTTTCGATGCGCGCTGTGAGCGCGGTCGAAGGTGCGATGGTCGCATGCTTGCGCTCGGACCTGTATCACCTGACGCTTGGCCAGGACAGCCGCGCCGTGACGGTGGGACTCGACTATCTCCGAGGTGTAGGCATCGATTGGCCGCCACATCCGACAGAAGGGGACGTCCGGGCCGAATATCAACGAATCTGGTCGCAGCTAGGCAGTCGCACGATCGAAGATCTGGTCAACTTGCCTTTGATCACGGACACGACATGCCTTGCCATTCTGGACGTCCTGACGCGCATCGCCATTCCCCGCTCAGTCACAAACGTGAACCTTTCAGCCTTGATGATATGTCGAGCCGTGAACCTCAGCCTGGAGTACGGAAACTGCGACGCTTCGTGTGCTCATTATGCTTCGTCTGGCGCGCTTTAAGCCGCTCGTCTACCTGGTCGTCGGCAGCAACGTTACCCTGTGGTCCAAGCACGTGCGGGAGGGGCGTGATTTGGTGGAGCGCGGCATTGATGCTGCGACAAAGGCCGGCGATCTCATTTTCATGGCGCACGGTCTTTTACATATGGGCGCCTTGATGCAGGCAGCGGGAGATTCACTCGTGGATGTCCAGCGATATACCGAGGCGAGCCTGGAAGCTGCCCGCAGGATGAAATCCAAGCACGCCGCCAACACGCTGGTCATCCACTTGGCATACGTTCGGACGCTGCGCGGTCTTACGCGAATGTTCGGGTCCCTGGATGATTTCCAGTTTGAAGAAGCGCAAATCGAGCGTTCATTCGCTCACAGCTCCGACTTGGTCAACCAGGAGGGCGTCTATTGGTACCGCAAGCTGCTGGCGCGCTTTATTTCCTGTGACTACGCTGCGGCTGTTGGTGCCCATTCAAGGATCCAGCGGCTTCTATGGTCACCGCCAACGGAGGCCACAAACATCGAATTTCAGTTTTACGTCGCGCTGTCTCACTCGGTCTACTACGACAGCGCGCCTGCGAGCGAGAAACAGCAGCACGAAGAGATTGTTCGTGCGTACCACAGCCAGCTGCAGCTTTGGACGGTGAATTGCCCCGAGAATTTCCAGCACCGCGCCGCGTTGGTCGGTGCCGAGATCGCCAGGATCGAGAACCGGGATGGAGAGGCGATGCGTCTCTACGAAAAGGCGATCCGCGCCGCCAATGACAATGGCTTTGCCCATCATGAAGCAATCGCTTGTGAGCTGGCGGCTCGCTTCTATGCATCTCGCGACGTCGACACGATTTCCCAGGCCTGTCTCCGAAAGGCCCGGCATTGCTACATGCGTTGGGGCGCCAATGGAAAGGTGCGCCAGCTCGATGAAATGGATCCACGCTTGCGGGAGGAAGAGCGCGCACTGGCGCCGACGGAAACGATTGGTACGCAGGCGGACCAGCTCGACTTGACCACGGTCATTAGAACGTCGCAGGCAGTGTCGAGCGAGATCATCTTGGAAAAGCTCCTTGAAACGCTGATGCTCACCGTCATAGAGCATGCCGGTGCCGAGCGCGGGCTGCTCATCCTGTTGCATGGGGCGGAACAGAGGCTAGTGGCTGAGGCTACGACAAGCGGAGATGAGGTAATCGTCCGGTTGCAGGAAGGGGTGGTTGCCGAGACGGCGTTGCCGAGATCGGTGCTCCAGTACGTTCTTCGCACCCGAGAGAGTGTTATTCTTGACGACGCTGCATCCCAGTCGCTGTTTCCCGTCGAAGCGTACATCCGTCAGCGGCGGGCGCGGTCAATTCTCTGTTTGCCGCTGCTTAACCAGGCCAAGCTTGTCGGGTCGCTTTATCTCGAGAACAACTTGGCCCCTCGCGTCTTCACGCCGGCCCGGATCGCCGTCCTGAAAGTGCTCGCCTCACAAGCGGCGATCTCGCTCGAGAACAGCCGGCTGTACCGCGATCTCGCGGAACGTGAGGCACTGTCTCGCCGCCTCATCGATGCCAACATCGTCGGGATCTACATCTGGGAGGTCGATGGCCGTATTGTGGACGCCAACGACATATTTCTCCACATGTTGGGCCTCGATCAGAGAGACTTGGCCGCTGGCCGCCTGCGGTTGACGGCAATCACGCCGCCGGAATGGACGGCACATGCGGCACAGACCATTCAAGAAGTCATGAGGACCGGCTCCCTGGAGCCATATGAGAACGAGTACGTCCACAGGGACGGTAGTCGTGTGCCCGTGTTGATTGGCGCGGCGCGAATCGAGGGGAATGGAAGCAAGGCCAAAGGCATTTCCTTCGTCGTCGATTTGACCAAGCGCAAGCAAGCGGAAGCCCAGGTGCGGGAGAGCGAACGTCAGTTGCACGAGGTGCAGATGGAGCTGGCGCATGCGAATCGTGTCGCTACGCTGGGTCAGCTCACGGCGTCGATTGCTCACGAAGTGAAGCAGCCTATCGCCGCGGCCGCGACCAATGCCCAGGCGGGAATACGCTGGCTGGGCACCCAGCCTCCTAATCTCGACGAGGGAAGACAGGCCTTCGCTCGCATCGTCCAGGACATCAAACACGCGGACGCCGTTATCGGCAGAATTCGAGACGTCATCAAGAAGGCACCACCCCGCAAAGATGCCTTTGAGATCAACGAGGCGATCCGCGAGGTGATCGCGCTTACCCATGGCGAAGCGGCGAAATCCACAATCTCGGTGGAGACGGATTTGGCGGATGGCCTCCCGGTCATTCGAGGGGATCGCGTCCAATTGCAACAGGTGGTGCTCAACCTGGTCATCAACGCTGTCGAGGCAATGAAGGACGTCGCCGAGAACGAGCGACAATTGGTGATCAGCACCGGGAAGACCGAGCCCGACAACATCGTCGTCATGGTACGGGATTCGGGCCCGGGACTGGACCCCGCGGCCTTCGCGCGCCTGTTCGGCGCCTTCTACACGACAAAACCGGACGGCTTGGGGCTGGGCCTGTCGATCTGCCGTTCGATCGTCGAAGCCCACGGCGGTCGACTGTGGGCGAGCGACAACTCGCCCCGGGGGGCAACATTCCAATTCACGGTGCCTGTCGAGCCGCCGTGACTGGCGCGACGTCCGGCACCGAACGTGCGGCGCAGGATCATTCGGCCGGGTGTGGCTTCGCATCACCGGCAACTGCCTGCGCCTTCTTGCGGAACAGCCGTGCCTGGAGGCGGTCCAGGTAGATGTAGACGACCGGCGTGGTGTAGAGCGTCAGCACCTGCGACATCGCAAGGCCGCCGACAATGGCATAGCCAAGCGGCTGGCGAATCTCGGATCCGGTGCCGGTACCCAGCATCAACGGCACACCGCCGAGCAACGCCGCCATGGTCGTCATGAGGATCGGCCGGAAGCGCAGCAAGCAGGCCTTGTAGATCGACTCCTCGGCGCTCAGGCCTTCGCTGTGCTCAACCTGCTGGGCAAAGTCGACAAGCATGATGCCGTTCTTCTTGACGATGCCGATCAGCAGAATGACGCCAACGATGCCGATGACACTCAAGTCCAAGTGGACCGCCATCAAGAGCAGGAGCGCGCCGATGCCAGCCGAAGGCAGGGTGGAGATGATGGTGATGGGATGGATCAGGCTCTCGTAGAGCATGCCCAGGATGAGATAGATGACGAAGAGTGAAGCAATGACGAGGATTGGCGTGCTCTTCAGTGATGCGCCAAATGCCTGCGCGTTGCCCTGGAAGCTCGTCTGCAGGGAGAGGGGTGGTTTCAGCTCCTTTTCGATGCGCTGGATGGCGGTTACGGCTTCGCCGAGCGCTGCCCCGGGCGCCAGGTTGAACGAGATCGTGACGGAGGGGAACTGGCCCTGGTGATTGACGACCAGCGGAGCGACCTTCACCACCGAGTCGACCAGGGTGGAAATCGGCACCTGCTGCCCGGTGGCCGACTTGACGTAGATGTGCTCGAGCGCTTCCGGCCCGTACTGGAACTTCGGGTTCACCTCGAGGATGACGTGATATTGCTGCAGGGTGGTGTAGATGGTCGAGACGATTCGCTGGCCGAAGGCGTCGTCGAGGGTATTGTCGATGGTGTAGGGCAGGATGCCATAGGTCGAGGCAACGTCGCGCTTGATAGTGATGTCGAGCATGGGGCCGGCATTGAGCTGATCGGTGGCGACGTCAGCAAGGGACGGCGCGGCCTTCAATTTCTCCACGAACAAGTTTGTCCAATGATTGAGCTCACCGGGATCGGCGTCGTTCAGCGTGTACTGGAACTGGGTTTTGTTCAGGCGCGCACCGATCGTGATATCCTGCGCCGGCTGCATGTAGAGCGTGATGCCCTGGATCTTGGCGAGGTTGGCGCGCAGCCGGGCAATGACTTTGTCAATCGGCTCACGCTGGTCGTGCGGCTTGAGCTGAATGAAGACGCGCCCGTCGTTGATGGTATAGAGCCCGCCGCCCGCGCCCACGGCTGCACCGACCGTATCGACGGCCGGATCCTGCACGATGACGTCGATGACCGCCTGCTGGCGCTCCTGCATGGCCTGGAAGGAGATGTCCTGCGCCGCTTCCGACTGGCCGAGGATCAGTCCGGTATCCTGCTGAGGGAAAAAGCCCTTGGGAATGATGACGTAGAGATAGCCAGTCAGGCCGACGGTGCTCAGCATCACCATCAGGGTGATGAAACGGTGGCGCAGCGCAATCTTCAGGCCTGCCTCGTAGACGGTGAGCATGGCGGCGAAGCCACTTTCGGACAGGCGGTAGAGCCATCCATGCTCTTTGGGCTCGGGCTTGAGCATGTAGGCGCACATCATCGGAGTCAGGGTCCGCGAGATAACCAGGGAGAGGAGGAGCGCCACGCTGACGGTGACCGCGAATTCGCGGAACAGCAGGCCGACATAGCCGCCCATCAGGAACAGCGGGATGAACACGGCAATCAGCGAGAAGGTGATCGCCATGACAGTGAAGCCGATCTCGCCTGACCCCATGAAAGCGGACTCGTAAGGTGAGTGGCCGTCCTCGATGTGCCGAACGATGTTCTCGATCTCCACGACCGCGTCGTCGACCACGAAGCCGACGGCAATCGACAACGCCATCAAGGACAGATTGTCGAGACTGTAACCCAGTTCATAGAGCACCGCGAAAGTGCCGATCAGCGAAAGCGGCACGGTGACTGCCGGAATCAGAGTGGCGCGCCAGTTGCGCAAGAAGATGAAGATCACGGCGACGACGAGGCCCACCGTCAGCATGAGGGTGAATTGCACGTCGGCAACCGATGCCCGGATGGTCTGCGTGCGATCGGAAATGATGGAAACCTTGACCGCGGGGGGGATCGAGGCCTGCAGCACCGGCAGCATTGCCTTGATACGGCCCACCGTCTCGATGACGTTGGCGCCGGGCTGGCGCTGGACCGCCAGGATGATCGCGCGTTGCTTGTTGGACCACGCCCCGATCAGCTCGTTCTCGCCCAGGCTGATGACGTGCCCGATGTCGCGGATGCGCACCGGCGCGCCATTGCGATAGGCGACGATCAGGTCAGCATACTGCTCGGGCTTGAACAGCTGGTCGTTGGTATTGAGCGTGTAGGTCTGCCGCGGGCTGTTGAGCGTGCCTTTCGGAAGGTCCACGTTGGCCTGCCCGAGCACGGTGCGCACGTCCTCGAGGTTGATGCCGCGAGCGGCCAGCGCATCGGGATCGACTTGCACGCGAACGGCGGGCTGTTGCTCGCCGCCGATACCGACCAGGCCGACGCCGGATATCTGCGAGATCTTCTGTAGCAGGATGTTTTGTGCATACGCGTCGACGACGTGCAAGGGCAGGGTATCCGACGTGATCCCCAGCACCAGGATCGGCGTGTCCGCCGGATTGACCTTCCGGATGATCGGTGGATAGGGCATGTTCTTCGGCAGATACGCACTCGCTGCGTTGATTGCCGAGAGCGTATCGCTGACGGCCCCGTCGATCGGGCGGGCGAGTTCGAACTGCAGCGTGATCTGGACGTATCCCAGCGCACTCGCCGAAGTCATCTGGGTGACGCCGGGAATCTGACCGAACTGCAGCTCGAGCGGCGATGCGACAGACGATGCCATGGTCTGGGGATCGGCACCGGGCAGCTGAGCTGTCACCGTGAGAGTCGGATAGTTCACGTTGGGCAGCGCGGCTACCGGCAATAGCGGGTAGGCGATCAGGCCGCCGACCAGCAGCCCCACCATCAACAAGACAGTTGCGATGGGACGACGGATGAAGGGGGCGGAGATGTTCACGGGATCGGCGCCTGCTGTGCGCTCTGTTCCCTGGCTTCCTTGGCGGCCTCGCCGGTGAGGATTGTGACACGAACGCCGGGCCGCAGCTTGTATTGCCCGTCCGTCACGACGCGCTCGTTCGCCGAGAGGCCGGATCCTATCAGTGCCAGCCCGTCACTGATCTGCACGACAGTGACCGGTCGAGTCTCAACCGTGTCGTCGGGCCTGACCACGTAGGCGTAGATGTTGTTCGGCCCCCGTTGCACGGCCGATGCAGGGACGGTGAGGCCATTGTGCCACGTATCGACGAGCAGCCGCGCGTTGACGAGCTGGCCCGGCCACAAGCGATGTGTCTTGTTGGGAAAATTCGCCTTGAGCTGGATCGAACCGGTCGTCTGCAGAATTTCGTTGTTGACGAGGCCGAGCGTCCCTTCGCCGAGCATGACCTTGTTGTCCTGACTGTAGGCAATGACGGCGAGCGGCCCCTTGACTCGTTCCTGCTGCTGCTGGATCTGCGGCAGGACCGTTTCGGGCAGCGTGAATATCAGCGAGATCGGTTCGATCTGAGTGACGACGACCAGGCCGTTGGGATCGGTCGGATGAATGATGTTGCCGACATCGAGCTGACGCACTCCGGTGATCCCGGGAATTGGGGATGTCAGCCTGGTATAGCTCAGCTGCACCTCGGCCTGGGCGATCAGCGCTTCGTCTGCCTTGATGGCTGCCTTGAGCTGTTCGACCTGTGCCCGCTGAGTGTCCGACAATTGTGCCGAGGCGTAGCCTTTGGTCTGCAGGTCTGCATACCGTCCCAGGTTGGCAAGGGCGTTGACAAGCTGCGCCTGATCGCGATCACGGTTGGCAGTCATCTGTGCGAGCTGTGCCTCATAAGGCCTGGGATCAATCTGCCCGAGCAGATCACCGGCCTTGACGGTTTGCCCTTCAGTGAACTCGACGTGAACGAGCTCTCCGGAGATCTGGCTGCGAATGATGTCGGTGTTGTAGGCAATGACCGTCCCGACACCGCTGAGATAGATGGGCACATCGCCGCTCTTCACGACGTCGGCGACGACCGGAACCGGCGGCGGCAATGTCGCCGCAGCGGTAGGCTCGTCCAGCGCCGGTACCATCGTGAGAAGAATGTCGCCGGTGGCCGCCAGCGCGACCACGGACAGCACGGTAGAGATGACGAGCTTGCGCTTCATGGATCAGCCTCCTCGCGTCGAAAATCGATCAACAGCCCGGAGGCGGCATGCCGGCGGTGTTGGAGCCGGTTTGGCGACTCTGTCTAACTGTCGCCTGTCCGGTAAACGTGCCGACGACTGGACACGGGGGTTCCAACGGTGCGGGTGCACTGCCTATGCTCGTTGTTGTCGGCAACCCTGGTCCGGCCATCGTCGGGGACGGTGTTGTGACAAGCGGCGTCGCGAGCATCGGACTGAGTCCTGGACCCACGATCTCCGTTGAACTCAGGGGAATGCCAACACGGCCGGTTGCCAGAGCAGGCGGCATGGCCATCAATCCGGTTCCGTTCGGCATCGACGTGGTCGTGCCGGGAAGTTGTCCGCATCCGGCCGATCCCGTACTTGCCACGCCGCCACCGTCGAATAGCGCCGTCGCTGGAGGGACGCCGGGCGTTCCGCCCGTCGAGCAGCCCGGCGCCGCCGGGGGCGGACTGATGCCCGGTGTCGCAAGCTCGGTGGCGGCGAGGGGAATGCCAACGGGTCCGACGGACTGGGGCATGCTGGTGCCAATGGTGCCGCTGGGTGTGACGAAGGTCTGGGGAGCATCAAGCGATGGCACACCCGTCTCGTCGATCTGTGCCAACGCGCAACCGCAAGCGAAAAAGGCGGCCGCGGCAGTACCAACGATCAGAAACCTCCTCATGACAGATCCTCCTCGACTGGTTGCAGTGTTGTCAGCGACCGCCGATAGGCGGTCGGTGTGAGGCCGGTCGTCTTGTGGAATGCTGACGTAAAGGAACTCGTCTCGCTGTAGCCCAAGGTCATTGCGATCTCGGTCACGGAAACTTCCACCTTGCCCAACAAACGTTTCGCCTGCTCGATCCGTCGCCGCGAGTGGTACTTATGGGGTGGCACGCCGAGCGACTGCTTGAAGGCGCGGCAGAAATGGTAAGGGCTGAGTCTTGCAAGCTGCGCGAGTGTGGCGAGCCGGATCGGTTTGGCGAGGTGTTCCTCGATATAGGAGGCAACCTGGCGTTGCTGCCATGGAGTCAGGCCGCCTCTGACTGGACCGACTTGACGACCATCCTCATTGGCGAGATTCAGCAACTCATAGGCGAGCACTGTGCCAAGAGCTTCGAAGTACGGGCTACCTGAGCCGATGGTCTCGATCAGCCCCTTCAATCTGTTCGCCATGTCCAGAAGCGTGGAGTTCTCGAACAGCATGCGCGGAGCCAGGCTAGCGGATACGGGCAGGCATGCAGCATCGAAGTAGAAGTAGACCATGCGCGTCAGCACGCGCGGTTCGTGCCAATCCATGTAGGCGCAGCCCGCTGGAACGAAGGTGAGCTTGCGTGTCATCTCGCGCAGTGACGATCGCGGCAGGCCGTCGACAATTGTTTCGCCCTGATGCCGCACACCTTGAGCGAAGGCGATCAGCAGGTGGCGTGTTCCGCGATAGGCGAAGGCCACCCGCTCATGCCGTGTCGCCTGGACGACCTCGGCCGCCATGCCGTCCCACCTCACGAGCCGACGACTGACGGCGCCGGCGGGCTGGATATGGACGCGTGAGAGCTCGTCCTCCGCGGTCGTCCCGATGTATTCGCCCCGATCCCCAGGGTCGCTCGATTTCGTCTGCAACATGTTCAACCTTTGATGCTCGTGGCGGGTTTCGCCGGCTGTGGCGATGACGTCATCAAGCTACTCGCTGGGAGGCGGGCTTCTCTATTGAACGAAGGGAACGGTGGCTTCCATATGGGTATAGTTACCCGAAACCTTGGTTGCGATACCAGGTCGATGGAGTTGCCACGCAATAGTGCTCGACAGGCCGCAAGAATCGTCAAGCGGCTGGCGACGCGCCTTCTATCATGCAGTGTCACTACACAGAGGTTTCGACGATGTTCCGCAGCGAACTGATAACGGCGCTATTTGCTGGCGTGCTCGCGCTCGCCACCCTGGGCGAGGTCCAGGCCCAGGCGTCGCGCGAGCCGCGTGCTTATTCTCCCAGCTTCGGCGACTTGATGACCGTGGTGATACAACCGCGTCATCTCAAGTTGGGCTTGGCAGGGCAGGAAAAGAACTGGGTCTATGCAGACTACGAATTGCGCGAGCTCCAAGGAGCATTCCGTCGAGTGGCAAGCGCAGTGCCGGTCTATCGGTCGACCGACATGACCAGTCTCATTGACGCGACCATGGTTACCCCGATGGGCGACGTTGCAACGGCGATCAAGACTGGCAATTCCGACAAGTTTGTCGAGGCCTTCGCCCGACTCACAGCGACTTGCAATGCCTGCCATGAAAGTACCGACCATGCTCAAATTGTCATTCAGGTGCCAAAGGCATCGGCGTTTCCAAATCAGGATTTCCGGTCTCGCCAACCCTGACTAAAGATTGGTTTTCTGAACCAAGGTATAGGTTCCGGGGCGGGCGTGTCGTGCCTTTACGAAAGGCTGCTGCGGGCGGCGCGCCTTACTATTCCTGTCATGAAGACCACACGCCTTATGATCTCAGTCATCGCAGCGTCGTTGTTCGGGCTTGCGACGCCCGCTGTGTCGCAAAGCGGCGAGCATGGAGACGGCCATGCCGAGATGCACGACATCTACAGGCACTGGTATCCACCCATAAACCCCGACAGCAGTTGCTGCGACAACAGTGACTGCCGGCCGACTCGTGCCTATCTCGACGACGACGGCAATTGGCGGGCATGGAATGGCAGCAACTGGCTGGTCGTTCCCCAGGATCGGTTGCTGCCGACGGATCATGCCGGCGACGGCCGCTCCCACCTGTGCGAAAAGCAGGGCTTCGTCTTTTGCTTCACGCCGGGTCAGGTTCGCGGCTGAGCGCTGGCTCCTATGGGTATCGCCGCGGTCCGGTGCGAGACTTTGGGGATTCCGGTCTTGTCGAAGCAGTCGATCGGTTTTGCGCCGGCATACGTTCGTATGGAGCACAGATCGCGCCCGACGTGCGGACAGGAAAGCCTGGCCTGTTTAGCCCTGGGAAAGTCCCTTCGATGAACACGTGACAGTGTTTCTGTCAGGCATGGCTCGTCCTCCCTCGGGCCATGTCTGTGCGCCGGGCGGTTCCCCCGCAGTCCTCCCCATGCCGCCCGGCGCACCCCCTTTTCAGAACTCGCCAGGGATGGATCGGCGGCCTACCGGCGCGCACGACGCGCATTCGCGGATTGTCGGCGCCACGAGCTAACGCTGCGCTCGCTTCGATCTGCCACGTGCGTTCGAACTTGCGGCGTTGCTGCGCTGCTAAGACGGAAGTGTGACCCGCTCATACGAAGTCATGCGTCGCGTTTGCGCGCATCGAGCACCACCTTCGTACCGGGACCAACGCTAGAGAGGAAGGCGACGTGAACCGGATCATAGTGACCAAGGCACTCATCGGCATCTGCGCGGTGGTTTTCGCCCAAGACGCCTCAGCTGAGAGCGGCCCCTTTGTGGGGCGATGGCAGTGGAATCGGGCCGAGTCGAAGGTACCTCCCGGTCAGCCCGCTCCGAAGGAGGTCACCGCGGAAATTCTCCGCATGGATGGCACTCATCTGAGCTGGTCGCTCACCGTGCTGGCCGACGACGGCGCGAAGAGCATCGAGAGTTTCGAGGCCTTGACGAACGGTGAATTCCATCCCGTCAACATCGACACGATGGCGGCGTTCAGCCTCAAGGGCAATGCGATCCAGGCGACGTTCAAGGGGCCGCTGGGCGAGACGGACACGCTGACCTGCAATCTTTCGGCGGATCATCGGAAGATGACCTGCAACGGCATGGTCGACAATGGAGACGGTCGCACGACGAGCTACGTCGACGTCTACGACCGGCAGTAGAAGGAGGTCGCAGTGGAGAGCAGAAAACTGGCGACAGGGACGTTGCTGATCGCCTTGATGCTCTCCGCCTGCGTGGAGAGCGTCGACTACTACGGTTCGCCCGCCTACGCCTATGCCTATCCGGCGTACGGCTCGGTCGCCGTCGGCGGGTGGGGCGGCTGGCATCACGGCTGGGATCATGGCCATTGGGATAGCCATGAGGCCGCGCATGGCGGCTGGGGCCACGGCTTCGGCGCCCATGGCGGCGGAGGCCACCGCTGACATCGCAAACGCACCGGATTGACGCGACAGTTCTGCGCAAGTCCGAGCAAGTCGTGCGCAAGCTCTGCGCTTAAGTCTGAATAGCGCATCATCGCCTGCCACCCGCACGACATGAGCGAAAGCAAATGAAGAGGATCTCTGAATCGCCACTGGGCAATGAACGCAGCACCGCCGGCGGTAGTGCCGCCGCTGTCGCCTTGTCGCCTTCTGCCACGAGCCTGCGCAACACCGCCTCCCTCGCCCTGCCTGGAGGATGGCGCTTTGCGAGCTGGCGCCGGATTGTCGCGGCAACCGGCCCGGGCCTTCTGGTCGCGGTTGGCTACGTCGATCCTGGCAACTGGGCCACCGATGTCAGCGGGGGCGCACGCTATGGCTATGCCTTGCTGTCCATCATCTTACTTGCCAACCTCATTGCGATGGTGGCCCAGGCGCTATGCGTGCGCCTTGCCCTCGGTACCGGCCGAAGTCTCGCCGAGCTCTGCCGTGAAAGGTTCTCACCACCGGTCGTCGCGATGCTCTGGCTGCTGGCCGAGATCGCCATGGTGGCGACGGACATCGCCGAGCTGGTCGGCAGCGCGGTGGCGCTTAACCTCCTGTTCGGTGTGGACCTGCTATCCGGCATGCTGCTCGTCAGCGCCTGCACGTTCGTCATCCTCCTGCTCGGTGGCAACGACTGGCGTCTGCGGAGCATCGTCTTCGCCTTGATGATCGTGGTGGCCACCAGTTTCCTGGTGTTGCTGCTTCTGGCGAAGCCGGACTGGGCGGAGGTTGCAACCGGACTGGTGCCACCGCGTGGACTCGCCACCGATCCCGCGATGCTGCTGATCGCCGTGGGCATCATCGGGGCGACCGTGATGCCGCACAATCTCTACCTGCACAGTGGCTTGCTCGCGCCGACCGCCGGTGGGCTCGACGCCGCGGCTCGGCAGCGCGCCATAAAGACCAATGTGCGCGATTCGCACACGGCCCTTGGCGGCGCCTTCTTCATCAATGCCGCCATCCTGGTGGCCGCAGGCGCGGTCTTCCATGCCCATGGCATCACTGAAATCGCTGATCTCGGTGCAGCGCACCAGTTGCTCAACCCCATCCTCGGCAGCAGCGTGGCGGCCACGATCTTTGCCGTCGCCCTCCTGGCGGCCGGCCAGAGCTCGACGATCACCTGCACTTTGGCGGGTCAGCTGATGATGGAGGGCTTCCTGCGAATCCGGCTCTCGCCACTGGTCCGCCGGTTGGTCATTCGGATCGCCGCTCTCGGGCCGGCAATGCTCTACTTCACCCTTGCGGGCCAGGACGACAGCTCGCGGCTGCTGATTCTCAGCCAGGTCGTGCTCAGCCTGCAGCTGCCGTTCGCGATCATTCCGCTCGTCGCCTTCGTCGGCAACCGCCGCCTCATGGGCGCCTTCGTGCTGGGCCCGATGGCGAAGGCAGTCGGTTGGGCCATGGCGCTGTTGGTCTTGGCCTTCAACGCGGTGTTGATCTGGCAGATGGCGGTATAGGCGAACGGAGAGCTCGCATGGACAGCAGGTTTTCGACGGTGGCCAGCTCCAGAACTCAAACCAGCGGTATGGTCGTCCGGCAACGGGATCCCAACAATCTCGAAATGCCATTCGATCGGCTCGACGACTACATCACGCCGACCGAGCTGTTCTATGTACGCAGCCACTTTTCGCCGCCCAGGCTCGATGTCGAAAGCTATCGTCTCTCGATTGGAGGTGCGGTGCAGCACGAAGTGAGGCTGAGTTACGCCGATCTCCGCGCCCTGCCGGCGCAAAGCCGCGTCGCTACGTTGGAATGCGCCGGCAATGGCCGGGTCTTCCTGTCACCGCATGTGCCGGGTGCGCAGTGGCAACTGGGTGCGGTAGGCAACGCAGAGTGGACGGGGGTGCCACTTTCCATTGTGCTCGAGCGCGCCGGCCTGTCTGACGACGTCTGCGAGTTGGTTCTGGTCGGGGCCGATCGTGGTGTTCCGACGGAGGAGCCGAAGCCCGCGGGCCCGATCGCGTACGCCCGGAGCATCCCGTTGGCGCTGCAGGGCGACGTGCTCCTTGCCTATGCCATGAACGGCGAGGATCTCAGCGTCGATCACGGCTACCCGGTGCGCGCGATCGTGCCCGGACAGTACGGCATGGCTTCGGTGAAATGGCTGACCGACGTCGTTGCGACCACGCAACCCTTCCAGGGCTACTGGCAGACGGCCGACTATGCTTATTGGGACGATGCCAGCGGAACGCCGGTTCGGCGCCCGCTTGCCGGGATGAAACTGAAAGCCCAGATCGCGCGTCCCCACGTCTATGAAACGCTGAAGCCGGGCAGGCCCTATACGATCCTTGGCGCGGCCTGGGCTGGCAACACCGATGCCGCCGAGATCTGGATCAGCCTCGATGACGGGGCGACCTGGGTTGAGGGCGCCTTCCTCGATCCCCCGAATCGCGGCGCGTGGCGCCGCTGGAAGTATGACTGGATCACGCCGGCACAGCCTGGTCGCTATACGCTGCTGGCGCGCGCGAAAGGGGCAGACGGCAGCGTTCAGCCCGACCGTCACGATCCGAATTTCGGCAGCTACGTGATCGATCATCCGCTGCCGATGGAGATCTTCATCGCCAACGCCTGAACAGGAGCTCACATGCCCATCACGCAACAAGCCATCCGCGTTGTCTCCCCGGGTGAATTCGATCCGGGGACCGCGCAGACGCCGGGCTCCGTACGTCGCGCTGCGATCGCGCCTCAACTCGGCGTCGACACCGTCCTGTGGGGCGGGGTGTTCGAGGTCGAGCCGGGCGCGAGAACGGGAATCCATCATCATGGAGAGCAGGAGACGATTGCCTATGTCCTGTCGGGCAGCTGCGAGGTTCGCTGGGGCGCAAGAGGCGAGCATGTCGCGACGGCCAGGGCCGGGGACTTCATCCATGTGCCGGCCTTTCTGCCGCACATGGAGATCAATGCGTCGGACGGCGAGCCGTTTCGCTGGATCGTCGTGAGAAGCACGCCGGTGCCAATCGTTGTCAATTTGCCCGACGACACCTGGCCATCCAATGTGAACGCTAGGGTAACGGCGACTTGAAGACGAAATAGGCTCCCGCGAAAATCAGGCCGAAACCGACGGCATGGTTCAAGGTCATGCGCTCGCCGAGGTAGAACATTGAGAAGGCGCTGAACACGACGAGTGTGATCACCTCCTGCATGGTCTTGAGCTCGGCTGTCGAATAGACAGCATGGCCGATGCGGTTGGCGGGCACCGCAAAGCAATACTCCAACAACGCGATTCCCCAGCTCGCCAGGATGACGACCCACAGCGGCCGGTCTGTGAACTTCAAGTGACCGTACCAGGCAAACGTCATGAAGACGTTCGAGATCAGCAAGAGGGCGATCGGAGCGACGGCGGGCGGCAGCCAGGTCATTGATCCTCCAGACGGCCTGAAGGTGGCCACCGACGGGTCAGCCTGCTTGGTCCCGCTTGCGTCGTTGTTGCCGAACTGCGCCGACCGCAGCCGAGACCTCAATCGATCTTGACGCCCCTTGTGCCAAGAATTCGCAAAGCACAGCAGTCCGTCCAAAACGCGTGTCGAACTGCATCCAATCTTTGTGTCGAACCGGGGCCGACGCTCCGGCTCACACACACAAAGGAGACCCACAATGCGAAAGATGATGGTTGTTCTTGCCAGCACCACGACGGCGCTGGTCGTCAGTGCGGGCTTTGCCACGACCGGCAATGCCCAGGACATTTCCTCGGACCAGGCATACTGCAATCGGCTGGTGAGGGAGTTCACAAGTAACTTCGGGGTACGAGGCGGCACCGCCCCACAGAGCCTCGATCTCTCCGTGGCGATCGCCCAGTGCCGGGAAGGCAATCCGACGCCCGCAATCCCGGTACTGCAGGAGAGGCTGCGCGACGCCGGCTTCACCGTCCCGCCGCGCACATGAGTCGCAGCCAGTGTTGCTCCTGCCGTCTGTCGGACAGGCGGCAGAAGCAGCATCTGGCAGACCCGCCGCCCGCCCGAGCAATAAGTGAGATCATCATGGCCAGCACGGCTAGGATCGTCCTTTCAGGCTTCGCTCTCGGCATCGCTTGCTTCGCCAGCGGATCTGCCGCGGCCCGCGGCGGAGGTGGTGGCGGCCACGGCGGTGGCGGCGGTCACTTCGGTGGTGGCGGCCATTTCCTGGGCGGCGGTCACTTTGGTGGTGGTCACTTTGGCGGCGGTCACTTCGGTGGTGGCGGCCATTTCCTGGGCGGCGGTCACTTCGGCGAAACACATTTCGGTGGCGAGCGTATGGGCGTTTCCCACTTCGGCGAGAACGGCCACGGCTTCGCGCGCGACGCCGCAGGACTTGGCCGCATTCACACGCCCGAGACCCCCGGCCGCCACGAATTCACCCGCAACGGCTTCGGCGATCGGCATGACTGGGATCGCTGGGGCGGTCGTCGCTGGGCGGGCGGCTGGCACCGATGGGGCGGCTGGTACGGGCCTGTTTTCTGGCCCTATTTCTACGGCGACGTCTTTAGTTACATGCTTTGGCCCGATCCCGGCTACGACGCCTTCTGGTCGTATGGCCCGGACTATCTTCTCAACGGTATCTACTCGCCTGGGCCGTACTACTCAGATCCGAGCGGCGGTCAGTACGCTGGCCCCTACGTTACGTCTGGATCGAGTTCACCGCCCGACGCCTTGTCGGAAGCAGTCGTCTCGCCATCCAATGCTTCTGGTGCCTGCTGGGGATTGGCGCCGGGTGTGACGGACTTGCCCGTCGACCGCGTCATCGCACAGGCAATCCAGCCGACGGGCAATCAAATCGGCGCACTCGACAGTCTCGAGGGCGCGGTGGCGAGGGCAACAGCAGTCGTCGAGGCATCCTGCCCTAGCCAGGTGCCGCTCACGCCCCTCGATCGTCTCGATGCCGTGGAACGGCGGATCGATGCGATGCTTCAGGCCGTACAAATCGTGCGCAGTCCGCTTGCGACGTTCTATGACACGCTAAGCGAAGGCCAGAAGGGGCGCTTTCTGGCCCTGGAGATGCCATCGAGCAACCTGCGTACGGTGTCCTCTGCCGGTCCGGCCGCGCTTTGTAATCCCCACGCGGCAAGCTTTGCTCAACTGCCGATGGATCGCCTCGAGCGGGTAGTGCAGCCCACTGCGCAACAGGAGAGCGCCTTCGAAGCCCTGAAGGCCGCTTCGGCAATCGCTATCGGCAAAGTGCAGGCCGCATGCCCTGCGACCGCGCCACAAACACCGAGTGAGCGACTCAACGCAGTGGAAACGCGGCTGGGCGCTATGGCCGAGGCGGTCGAGTCCCTGCGCCCGTCTCTGAAGGCCTTCTATGCGACATTGAGTTCCGACCAGAAAGCGCGGTTGGAATCGTCGTAAGAGTGCCGATCGGCTCTGAGCATGCCACAGCGAGCCGAACGCCGCGCGACGTACCCATATCCAAGCCGTGCTCTGGACCAACTTCACGGAGAGCAAAGATGCGCCGCAGCCGCGACCTGTCCAACCATTCGGCCAGGTCACGCCGAGACCGATCCTCGGTGGACGTCGTCACCGGCTGTAGGCGGGTATAGCTCCTCGCGGATGGACAATCCGGTGAATGGTGTTCTCGGAAGGACAGGGGATCGTCTCAAGCTTCACTGGCGCTGGTTGCGGTCACGGGGCCGCAGGTATCGGATCGAGCTCGCGCTGACCTTGCGCACGACGGTCGCGGCCGTCCTTGCGCTCAGTCTTGCCCTTGCGCTCGATCTGCCCCTGCCCCTGTGGGCGGTGCTGACGGCGCTTATTGTCACCCAGATGAGCGTCGGCCGCTCGCTCAAGACCTCGGTCGACTACCTGGTCGGCACGATCGGCGGCACGATCTACGGTGCGGCTGTCGTGCTGCTCATTCCGCATCGCACCGAGCTCGCCCTGTTGCTGGTCCTGATGCTGGCGGTGGCGCCGCTCGCGCTGTTGGCGGCATTAAAGCGCAATCTCAATGCGGTGCCGGTGGCGTCGATCATCGTCGTGCTGATGCCCGCGATCACCCACGCAGGCCCGCTTGATTCGGCGATCAACAGGGTGCTCGAGGTGATGCTTGGCGTGGTGGTGGGCCTCGGCGTGGCCTTCCTGGTCCTGCCGGCCGGCGGTCACCGGCTCGCCCGCCAAGAGGCCGCCCGCATGCTCGATCTGCTAGCGCAGGCGCTCGGTCGTGTGCTGGCCGGACCGCTTGACAGTGGCGCGAACGAAAGCCTGCGCGATCTCTACGATCGGATCGGCCAATCGATCGCCGATTTCACCGTCAGTGCCACCGAAGGCGAACGCGAGCGCTTGGCTCGGCTCTCGGTCGAGCCGGACACCCAGCCGCTGGGACGCACCTTGTTGCGCCTGCGGCACGACGTGGTGACGATCGGCCGTATCGCCGGTGGCGATCTGCCCGAGCCGGTGCACAGCCGCCTGGCATCACGGCTCGCCGCGATTGGCCGCATCGGCAGCTTCTATCTCAGGGCCTGCGGTATGGCGCTGGCGGCGAGTCAGCCGCCTCCCTCGGAGAGTGATCTCGAAGCGGCGTTTGTTGCCGCCCTTGCCGAAGCCGCCTCTGTTCGCCACGAAGGTCTCACCCGCGAGCTGACCGACAAGGCGGCTGGCCGCTTCTTTGCGCTCACATTCGCCTTGGAAGAGATGCGCCGCACGTGCGGTGATCTCGCCCACGATGTCGAGATCACCGCAGCGGCACTCGGAAGGGATTGATCGATCAGTGCGCGCTGAGCTTTCTTGGCGCGCGTTCCACAACGTAGCCCAGGATTTGCACGACGATGCTTGAAGATCGACCTTCAGGCGTAGCTTGGTTGCCCTCGAGGACCGCCTTGCAGGGGCTGGTCAACGGACGCCGAGGCATCTATGCAAGCGGCGCTTTCGGCATCGTCGAGACGCCGCGCTTCAGCTGAAAGTCGTAATGCAGGCTGTACTCGCCGTTGTGCAGGCAGAATTCGCCGATCAGGTTCCGGTTGGCCGAGAATACCGGATCCTCGTCCATGATGGGGTCTCCGTTCCGAAATACCTGGGTGATCAGGGTTTCGTAGTTTGGTGCCGACACGATGAAATGGATGTGGGCCGGCCGGCAGGGTTGACGTTTGGCGAGTCTCAGCAGTTCGCCGACCGGTCCATTGGTTGGCACGGGATAGGGTGTCGGCAGGAGTGCCACCAAGTCGAACGTACCGTCTTCATCGGTTTGGAACCGGCCCCGGAGGTTGTAGTCGGGTTGATCCGGGTCCTGGTTTTCGTAGAGCCCGTTGGTCGCCGCCTGCCATGTATCGAGCGTTGCGTTGGCGACAGGCCGAGCGGAAGCCAAGTCGTAGACTCTGCCGGTAATGCGCACGCGTTGTCCTCCTGTGTCGTCGCTCACGATGGACTGGCCACGCTTTCGGCAGGGCGCATTGGCACGATAGAACGGCCCGACAAGAGCGTATCCAACAGCCGTTGGCGGCCTCTGATGGGTGATCGCGTCAATGAGCTCACTGACTCCCAACACATCCAACAGCAACAGGAACTCATTGCGCTCGGCGCCGGTGAACTTCGCCATTTCTGCCAACAGGCTCCACGCACTTTCGTACTCGAGGTCCGTCAGCCTGGTTTCCTTCACGAAAGCGTGCAGATGTCGTATCAGGCCGGCGGTGAGCTCGCGAAGGCGTGGGTCCGTAATTTGCGAGTAGGCCCTGACCGTCTTTTCAGTCAGTGCCGCGCCAAGCTTGTCATTGTTCATGGTCTCTCTCCTCGATGAGCTCATTCCTGCGGCCGCAGTACGATGCGACCGGCCACGCCGGCCGCAACCTTGCGGTAGGCGTCCTGAGCTTCGGCGAGGCAGCAGTCCTCGGCGATAGGCGCTGCGCGATAGTCGCCGGCAACGAACCCTGGGGTCAGCGCTCCTAGTATCTGGGCGGAGGCCGTGAGATCGCGCTTCAAGGTGTCCACACCAATCAATCGATTTTCTTTGCGATAGAAATCGACGAGGTCGAAGCTCACTTCGCGCTGGCCCGTAGCGGCGATTTCAACGAGCCGGCCACCCGGCGCGAGGCTGTCAATGGCGTTGCGGAACATGATCCCGCCAACCAGATCGAACACGACTTCCGCCCCCTTGCCGGCGGTCGCCGCCCGAACGTCGCCCGGCAGGTCTTCTGCCCCGACAATCAACCTCTCCGCTATGGCATGGATGGGCGCGTCGGGGTGCGGTGCACGTTTGTCGGCTCCGATCACGCGGGCTCCAAGGCGTCGAGCGATCTGGGCGGCGGCGGCGCCGACACCGCCTCCGGCGCCAATCAGCAGCAGGGTTTCACCGGCCTTCAGGCCTGCCGCTTCGAGGCCGCACCAAGCGGCCATGTAGTTGACTCCGACCGCTGCCGCCTGACCGAAGCTGAGGGTCTCGGGCTTGCGGCGCAGACTCGCCACCGGCACGGCAAGCAACTCGGCATGGGTACCGTCGCGGGTAAAGCCGGTATCGCCGCCCGTTCCCCAGACCTCTGTTCCGACCCATTTCGCTGGACCGGCCTCGACGACGCCGGCGAAATCGCGGCCGGGAACGCGTGGTAAAGTGGTCTGCTTCATGGCGCCGGCGACGTTCTTGACGTCACTCGGATTGATCGAGGCCGCCATGACCCGCACCATGGCCGTGCTCTCGTCGGCAGCGGGAGCAGCCATTTGGACCACTTCGAGTACGGAAGGATCACCGAAGGTCTCAAATCGTATCGCACGCATGACGTGTTGCTCCCAATCCCTTGCTGGTTCAGGCAGGAGTGGTGGATACCGGTTCACGGGTCGGAACGGCCCTAATATCCTTGCCGAGCAAGGTGGCGATCGGGTTGTCCTCGCGCTCGCTCGATATTGCCGAGGGCTTGCCGAACTTGCCGAGTTGCTGCGCAGGGATAACAAATATGCAGCGCGGTGGCTCGGGCCTGGGCGGCTGCTACACTTCTGGTCGTATGATGCAATGACCGCAGGACGATTGACCGGTTCACCAGACGACAAGGGTGAATCGGTCTCCTCGCTGATCGCCAATCCACCGCCAGGTGCGCCCGCGCCGCCTATCCTGCCGACCCGCGAAGGCTTCCTGTTCCTCGACAAGGCGAGATTCCAGGCATCGTTCGCCGCCGATGTCGACGACGAAACCGCAGCCTTCATGACGGACAGCCAGGTGCCCTGGGGCGTGGGCGCGCTGGGCGGCGCCGTCAGCCGTCCGGCATGGGCAAGCAAACCTAGTTGGTACCTCGTTGCCACTGAAGACAAGGTGATCCCACCCGACGCCCAGCGAATGATGGCAAAACGCGCCGGCGCGACGGTGATCGCGGAGTCTGGCAGCCATGCGATCTACGCGTCGAAGCCTGAGGCCGAGGTATGTCGGCAGTGGTTGC